>Ga0247843_1009899_pt1 | contig 10364 bp, 10 predicted proteins | sample LaCruzMarch2017__FD_192420 | JGI IMG/M metagenome (GOLD analysis project Ga0247843, IMG submission 192420) | Freshwater microbial communities from meromictic Lake La Cruz, Castile-La Mancha, Spain - LaCruzMarch2017_8m | ecosystem: Environmental > Aquatic > Freshwater > Lake | place: Spain...
AGGTGATCTACGATTCGCTTCCCATTGACCTTCGTCTCGCCAAGATCATGAATCCACATTAGGTATCTTGCCCGCAAGCTTTCGGAGTTGTCTTCAACAAGGCGAGGTATGGACACAACATTGTTGCGCCCTTTTGTGTCGTAACTGTTCCAAAGGGCAATCAGCCAATCCCCCGCGGGTGGTTCGCCATCACTATCCCAGATAAGGACAGTTGGTTGGCTAAAGGTTTTTGTCAGGAAAATTTCTTCTATTTAGGTTACAGATGCAGAATTTTTTGCTGCCGAGCCCCAAGATTATTTTAAGTTAATTCCTTGGCTCACTTAAAAACAGACTTCTCCCATGTTGCTAATCCCCACCAGAAACAGAAAACTTTTGATTGGCTACATAGCCAGCCCGTCGATCGAAAAGACTAGTGATTAGATAACTTACTTCCTCCGGCATGCCTCCTCTTTTTAAGTAAATAATGCTTTTTCTTTTACGTAGCACCTTTGCACTCCGGTGTTTGATCTGACTATCCGTTTCGATGTACCCAGCGCGAACCACATTGTAACAGATCCGGCGTTTTCTAAGTCGCATAGCTAGACCCAATATAGCCGTCTCACCAGCGGCCTTGGCCGCAGCATAGTGCAACGTGGTTTCTGATCCGCCATACTTGGGGGAAATTGAACTCAAAAACACAACTCTTGATCCAGGTGGTAAATGCATGCTCATAACCCTTGCAAGCTCGAATGGCGCAACACAATGATGCATAAAAGTTGATACCCAATCTTTTCTAGAAAGATTTTTCCAGTTTTTCCAAGGAATGATTCCACCACTTAAAACCAGTCCGAAAGGGTTTTCAGTCCATTTAAAGAAATGATTGGACAATGCCAATATGTCTTCAGGCGTTTGCAAGGCAGACCTAAAGATTCTTCCTTCTGATTTATTTTCTACTTCATTTAGAGTTTCAAGCGCCCGACTTCGATTGGAAACATAGTGAATACCCACAGCAAATCCCATGTTAGCCAAATCCATACAGATTCTTGAGCCAATTTCCCCAGATCCTCCAATTACTAAAACAGCAGGCTTTTGGCTTTTCATTAGACAAGTGTGCAGCTGTTACAAGGCCGCATAGTTTGCCGGTTTTTTCCCAAATGCTTTTGCCTCAGCATCTGATACGGGGCTGAACTCCAGAGCTGTGAAATAGAGAGTTTATGAATATTCCCCACACTTAGGGTCGATTTATAATCCACATCACAGGGGTTTGTTTTCCCGTCCCACCAGACAAACATCCTTCTCCATAGGTCCGAACATGGCGTCGCCAGCCCATTGGGCTGAGCCTCATAGACATTCTCCCAAGGGTTATAATTTACAAAAGCCACCTGATCAACTAATTCACCCCAAAGATTTTCCATCGACTCTAGATTCTGCTCTTGCCTGAACTTTACCCCAGAAACACGCGTGATGATGCGTCTTTTGGGATAATGTTTTTTGCGGATTTCATTGAATCTCCGAATGTTGGCAAGCACCTTATCTAGTTTTCCATTTACGCGAAGCTGACTGTAGAGAGGCTCTTCAGCCGCATCAGCAGAGAAGACTAGAGTACGTATTCCGCTTGAAAGTATCGAATGACACTTGGCTTCGTCCATAAGCGAGGCGTTGGTATTCATTTTCAGATTTAGAAATTTTCCCGGAGTGTAGGCCAGCATTTTTTCGATATCCTTGCACGCCAAGGGCTCTCCCCTGGAGGCCAGCGATATGAACTCAATATTCCCTAACGCCTGATCCACGACGGCATGAAAAAGCTCCAGAGACATCTTTCCCATGAAGCCGTTTTTAGGGCTATTGAAGGTAGGGTCGGTTTCGAAGCAGAACACACACCGGTAGTTGCAGATTGAAGAGGGTTCGATCTGCAGGTAGGGCGGATAGTCGTCGAGGATCTTCCTGTCTGGGTATATTTCATACCGGTAACGGTGGAACAAATATCTAGGCAGCTCCGAATCATCCAGAAGGCTAATTTCGGCAGCCACATGTCGTGTGATTTGAAATTTTGGCAATTCACTGGTTCCAGCTGGATTTGATAAATCATCCAATGCTTTCCGAACCACATTTTGTTTGGCGAGAGATAGTTCAGATTTTTCAAGATCTTTTCCCAAGGACAAACACCGTGACTGAGCGCTGGCTATTAAGCCTCCGTCTTTATCCTTAAATCCAACAAAGCTATTGTGTTTTTTATATTCTTTTGGTTTTGAGGGTTTCATATTTTTAGGACGGTTAGTGTTTTTTTATCCAATATTCTGCCTGTGGAATTTGCCATGGATAGTCGATATCACATCCTCCCCAAGAAAATATCGGCAGGATTTTTTTTCCCATCCATTTCTGTGGGAGGAGACCATTTTTTAGATTGTCTAAGCATCTGGATCGTACCACAGAGACCCCCATGTCGGCAAAATAGACATTTCCCTGTGAATCTCGGTCGCAGTTGAGTTTTTTCGGATCCCCAAAGACCCGAAAAGGAACAAACGGCTCCAAGAACCCAGACCGATTTAGCCTGCGAGCACGAAGCGGGCTCCACATGTTATAAATTGATACAGAGACGGCGGAGTCCGCTGTTGGGTTTTTCCGAAGAGCCGCGATCCCACGGTCGATCATTTTGCCAGTCACCGTTGGAGCATTGGCAAAAAGAAGTATGAGAAACTCCAGATTTTTTCCCTTCTTTGCAAGCGTCTCAACGATTACATCATAACCATGTCGAAAGGCATCTTCCCCGAGTGCTTTCTTTGTCGCTAATCGGGTCGGTCTCGGAATCCACTCTGCTTTATGCCTGATTGCCAGTTTCTTGATTTTAGGACAGTCGGTGGAAACGAAGATACGCTCAACCTCGCAGGAGGCTCTTGCCGCTAGTAGTGGGTACTCAGCAAGAGCCCTGCCAGAGATACGAACAGTGTTTTTCCCAGGAAATCCGACACTGCCCTTACGTCCTATCATTAAGGCGCATATAGATTTGTGATAATTCACAGCCTGATATTAGTTGTGTTGAGTTCGAACATTGTCAAAGATTTTTTTACCATGGCTTCATCTATAATGATTACTATCAGACAATGTAGTGCATTGCCTCGCCTTGGTCTATGTAATATGCATCGAATGCGTTCCACAACCTCAGGAGGCCTCGATGCGAACCGATCAACAAACGCATTAGGCTTAATGTCAGCCGATTTCTTACTGCCATCGCCGAAATCCAAAAAATCCTAAAAAAATATCGCGGGAGATCTTCATTACCATATCACTCTCGGAGCCATATTTGATTATAGACGCCCGCAAACGCAGAATTTTCTATTATCGGGGCATGAAGCTTGGCTTTCATCGTGAGCCCAGCGCCTCGCAGCAAGCGTTGGGATTCCTGCGCCTGGGCGTGAAAGCCGTCATTGATTTCCAGCAGGACGCCCCGGGCCCCGGCAAGAACTTGAGCACCGCCCCGAAGAATGATGTGCTCAATTCCATCTACATCCATTTTGATGAAATCGGGATCTGGAAGCCGTAATAGGCTGATCCCCTCGTCCATGCTGACGCCCAACGTGGGAAAAGAGAAGATCTGGTCCAAGGCTTGTCCATCCCACCCAAAGTTCTGACCGAAACTGGAGAGTGCACCTCCCCATTCTGTGCTAGTCATTCGGAGTTGGCTTTGCTCTAGCTTGTCGCTCAAGGCCAATGGCACGAGGCTCACACGTTCCTGCAACCCGTTGATAAAGAGGTTTCGGGCCAAAAGCTCCAGGTTGAAGACGGAAGGCTCAAAAGCGACTACCCGGCATTCCCTCTTTTTCGCGGCATAGATCGAATAAAGACCCACATTTGCCCCGATATCCCAGAGCGTACAGCCTTGAGGCAGCTGGTCGATCCAGTCCAATGTTTCCGGCTCCTTGGTGGCAAAACTTTTTGCCCGAAATCGGTTGATCCTGTTGGGAATCGTAAACCGGAGACTCACTCCTCGGCTGGACACCTCTTGCTCCCTCTGCATGACCCCTAGGATGACCGCCTCCATTAATATCTCGCCTAGGCGGGTTGAATTGAATATTTGAACTGTCGATTGGATTAATTTGTAAAGAAACTTTCTCATTAGCGTATAGAGTCCGATCTCAAACCCACTACAAATAAACTAACGCTTGGGCAGTAACTGGAGGTCTAAGTGGTGAAGGCTAAGGGCTAACACATGCCCCTCCCCCACCAAACTCCATTTGTAGCTCATACTCTTCTTTCGGAACCGGGCTCAGCAAGGGTTTCCCCAGAAGGAATCGGATGGCCTCCTCCGTCGCCTCAATCTCCATCCTTGTCCTGCAATCAAGACTCATGGAGCCCATATGTGATGTAAGGAGGCAGTTCGGCAAATCCTTAAGTGGGCCTTCGTACGGCTCTTTTTCAAAAACATCGATTGCCGCACCACCGAGTTTGCCCGCCTGCAGGGCGTGATAAAGTGCTTTTTCATCTACCACCCCACCTCGGCTGGTGTTGATAAGAAGGGCGTCGGGCTTCATCATGCCAAGTTCCTTGACCCCCACGAGGCCTTTGGTCCTGAGTGTGAGCGGGACATGCAGGCTGATCAGGTCGGCCTGTTTGAAAATTAACTCTTTGGAAACCCATTCCAACTTGAACTCTCGGTTAAGCTCAAGAGTGGGCAAGACATCGTTAACAAGGAGCCTTGGGGTTCCAAATCCTTGCGTTCTACGTAGTACCCGGGCCCCAATCCGGCCTACCCCGATGACTCCGATTGTAACCTCGGCAATCCTACGCCCGAAGTAACGATTCCACTTCCCTTGGTGCATCGCCGAGTTGGCGACATGAATATTGCGCAAAAGGCTGAGCATTAGGCCAATAGTGAGTTCTGCAACTGCCGGGGCTGGTGCGTCTGGGGTATAGGATACCTTAATTCCCCTCTTTTCCGCAGCAAGTAGGTCAACATTGTCGAGCCCAACGCCGACTCTTGAAATATGCTGAAGATTTGGAGCGCTCTCCATCACCTTTGCTGTGATCGGTTCGGTACCGGCAATAATAACTCCCACATCTGCCACCATTCCAATCAACTCGTCTTCAGTTAATTTTCGGCTTAACGGATTCAGCCGGTAATCTACACCATTTGCTTCTAGCATTTCCAATGGAAATACGTTGCGATCCCCGAAAGGTGCCGTTGTTATAAGAGCTATTGACATAGATTTTTTATATTCTGATTAGACTATTCAAATTATTAAGTACTCAAATTGACTAAAAACAGTTTTCTTGCAAGAGTTTAAATGCATAATTTGTTTTTCTAAACAGATTTCATTTGGGGCGTCGGAAAGCTTTGATAATTTGCCATAAATATTTCCTGCAGCTTGTCTAATCCGGAGATAATAGGAATACCATGTGCGGCACGGTCATCTTTTTGAATGATGCCAAACGGATCGTAGTAGTAGGAGGGTTTGCCAAGATTTTTTGCAACAAGTCCAGTTGAAGTAAATGGCATAGAAATTACCAAATCGCTTTTTTCAATCAAGCGCGCTGCGCTTACATCTGGATCAATAACAAGCATGCTTGGAGAACTCGCTAATTTTTCACAAGCTGACTGATAGGATTTGGCAATTTGCCTGTTCTGGCTTAGGGGAAGCTTTCTCTTTCCCTTCCATGCCATGATCCAATTATACTTTACTACTGCTTCGTGTATATCGTTTAGAAACTTAATTCCAATGGCAGGCGTGTAGTATTCCAAGGCAACACCCAACACTTCATATACAGATTTGCGCCTGGGCTGGATGTCAAATACGGCGACTGCTCGAGAAGTTAGTTCTGGCAATATAGCCGTTGAGTCGCCGTGCCAGATCGGCCCCACAATTTCAACCTTGGCTTGGTTCCTAACACACCTGCGAACGAAATCAGCCTGTTCTTGATCCCAAACAAGATACCTACTCCAATTCATGTTTCGGTAGTAAGCGGGGGTTGACTGGTAGCCCTCTTTTGTTTTAAAAGGGTCGCAGTTCGTGGAATAAAAATAAAAAGATGATTTTGCGCCGTTCGCCTCAACCTCATGCAGCCATAAGGGTTTTCTTGAGTTAGAATTATGGAACAAGTAATCAATCGCAAAAGTGGGTTGATGCTTTGCGATGAATGCTTGCACACAGGGACCAAACATTAAAGGGCTCCACCAATGGCCTCTTAGCATATCAAATAGACACAGGACTGCCGCCACGCAGCCCCACACGAAAAGCCGCAAAGTTTTCGCCACTCCTTTCACCGGTGCTAAGGGATCCACAAATCGGACGCTTACCCCTTTGGGGCTGAGTTCGGGCGAACTTTTTACATTATGTCCAATAGTTTGGATTTCCGTTTCTCTACCCTGCCACTGCAGATACCAAGAGATGATATCATAACTATCGCCATGTTCTTGTTGCGGCAAATTGTTCTTTGTTAGTCCTGCGAAATAAACGCTCCTTTCAGGATTGTCCGGTATTTTACTAAAACTGGTTCTTATGCCCAAAAATAGGTTTTTGATTAGAAGAAACCCTCCATAACCGAAACAAAGAAATAAAAAGCCCTGCCAAATCAAAGCAGACTTGATTTCTGACACCCTCCATCCAAGTGATCGAATTTTTTCTCTCCATATTTCAGGCAAAGGATGAACGACCTGATCGTTTTGCCTTCCAAGACTTACGAGCAGATTTTTATTTAGTGAATACATTCCAACTCTTATGACCAAAAAGTCGCGGATGGCTTCGTTGGCTTTATCTGTAGCGGCCCCGAAAAGATGCCTCGAAATCTTACTTTTGGATATGCCCAATGGCATTTCGACCAAAGCAATCTGAGTATCCATGATGCGTGGTAGTTTATTGCATGCTCGTAGCAATCGATATCCACGCATCATCGCGGAGAGCTTTCGACGGTTGCGCCGCTTAATATATGCCGTGATTACCGGAATGTTCATATATTCCAAACCATGGTTGCCACATTGTCTGCACACATTGGGATATGGGGCGTAGACGCAATCTGGAATCCGGCCTTCTTGTACGCCCGAATTCCCGCTTCATTCTTTTTGTGTACTCCAAGAACAATTTGGTTGATATTTCGATGCCTTTGCAGCCAGATGGCACTTTCCTTGATGGCTTCTGATGCCACCCCTAATCCACGATAAGCAGGATCTCCTATCAGAATTCCCATAACCGCATACTCTTTTTGTGAATCTACCGGTTGATACTTAATATTTCCAACATGCAAGTTGTTGTCCTTGCCAAATATCCCTAGGAATATCGTGTCCGGTCGGGCGCTGTGGGTTCGTACATATTCCCGCAGGCTTGAGAGTGTCGATGTTCTTTTAGCCGCAGTGATGAATGATAATGCTTCATCGTTTCGAAGCCAGGCAAGGTATCTGTCGGACACATCTTCCTCTGTTAAAGATTTTAGCAAGAATCGATCTGTCTCAATAATGATCGAGTCCACACCTTTAATGATGATTGATTTATTGATTGATGTTTTTTGTGCGCCCGAAAAGGCGCGCAAAATCGTATATTGCTCTTTTAGCCAAGCAGGCTCCAGGTCAGAGCCGTGCCCATCTTCACACTACTTTTGATCTTTTTGCCAAGTACCTGATTAAAATGCTTAGGTGGCAGTCCGAGTCCTGGGCGAATGGCACGGACATTTTCTTTTGTCAGCACATCCCCTGCCTTCAAATCTTTGACGATGTAAAGGGATCTCCGAAATATAATGGACGACTTTTCCGCTTCTGTTGGTCCCAGAAAGGCTTTCCCGAGTCCCTGCCAAGCCCGACCTGTTTCTTCTACAAGTTGCTTCATTTCATGCGGCTCCAGTGAAAATGCGGCATCGACTCCCCCATCAGACCGTTTCAGGGTAAAATGCTTCTCGATCACGGTAGCCCCGAGGGCAACGCTTGAAATGGCTACTCCAATTCCAAGAGTGTGATCCGACAGTCCTATTTCACACCCATATCGATCCCGAAGATAGGGTATCGTGAGAAGGTTGCTATTTTCAGGGGTAGCGGGATATGTACTCGTGCATTTGAGCAGGGTCAAATCCTTACATCCCGCTTTCCGAGCCACATCTACAGATTCATCCAGCTCTTCCTGAGTGGCCATCCCGGTCGAAATAATTAGCGGCTTACCAGTCGCCGCCACACGCTGAATCAAAGGATGATCTGTATTTTCGAAAGAGGCAATTTTATAGATCGGTGCGCCTAACTTCTCCAGAAAGTCTACAGCAGTTTCATCGAAGGGCGTGCTGAAGCAGATGAGACCATGTTTTTTTGCACAATCAAAAATCGGTTGATGCCAATCCCACGGAGTATGTGCGATTTTATAAAGGTCATAGAGGCTTTGGCCCTTCCAGGGGCTTTTATCATCGGAAATAAAGAACTCCCGTTCTTTCAAATCCAGGGTCATCGTATCCGCGGTATATGTCTGAAGCTTGATTGCATGTGCTCCTGTCTTAGCGGCGGCTTCCACAATCTCCAGTGCCCGCTCCAGGGACTGGTTATGATTGCCGGACATCTCGGCAATAATAAAGGGCCTTGCCCCATTTCTCATGCTGACTCCTCCAATTTTCATTTCAAGGCAATGCCCATCACTTTTCTAATCGGAGTATTCCACCCCTCTGTCAATAAAGGCAGGAACGGATTTTTGTCTGCACTTCTATGATAGGATCCGGCTACGGTTTGTTTTCTTGGAGAAACTTCCGCTTTTCGTATGTGCTCCCATTGACTTATGAACAAATCTTCCATTCCACAGATAAGACGCTGGTATGAGCTTTGTAAGGTGTCTTTGCCCACATCATGCAGAATTTTCCGCTGGCATAGAATCGGTCCTGTATCGATGCCATCATCCATTTGGTGAATGGATACACCACTCGGCGTCATTTCAAGAAAGCTCCATAAGTTAGGATCTGCTCCACGGTTCCATGGAAGATAGGAAATGTGTAAATTGATAATCTTATTAGGAAAGCGACTAATAATTGAGGCAGGCACAACAAACCGGAATCCGAAGCTTACGACAAAATCCTTTCCTTGGAGTATGCCTGAATCCTCCATTACTTTTTCCTTATAACATGTTAAAGAATCCCGCTTTAGAATATTCTCGGATATCTTTGCGTTCGGAGCCCCAAGATACAGAATATTCAATTTTAATTATTTGCTGAATTTTTTAAATAATCGGGACACTTCGTCATCCGCTTTGTTGATTCTTATCATTAGTTTTCGCGCTTCTCGTGGTGAGTTTCGAAATGCGATTCTCAATACATCCATCCAGTTGATATTATTTTTTGTTCGGACTTTTTCAACTTCGTCAATAATTTCTAGATAGTATTTCGTTGGTTTTAGTTTCATGGCTGTTTCCTTATTAGTTTAATCTCCTGAAAGCCGAATGGCAGATTGGTCCACTGAGTAGGCTTTTTACGTCAACCCCTTCTTCGCACCCTTTGACCAAAGAAAATATCGGATCCAAGGCTTCAAAGAACTTTTCGACAAGCGCCGGTCTGTGTTCAATGCAGCTGTAAACGCAGTTTCCAGCCAGATAACCCTTTTTTAGCATCTCTTGGGTGATCAGCGTCTTGTAGGCAAGCGCTTGCGGACTTTTGAAAGTAAATCCCGTTAATGCAGGAAGACCCCAGTGTTCGATTTCAAGCCCATACTTATCCGCCAAACTTTGCCACCCTGTACGTATCGTGCCACCTGTCTCAGTGATTTGCTCCCAGGACTTTTCCTTTTGCATCACTTCCAATGTTTTTAATGCTGCGGTGGGTCCAATCCTCTCCGTCCAAAAAGTACTGCTGATAAAAGTCTTCTGCGCTGTCTCCATAACCTCCCTCCTTCCGATGACTGCAGTGATCGCATACCCGTTACCCAAGGCCTTGCCAAACATGGCCATATCCGGATTTACCCCGTATTTTAAGTGAAGGCCCCCATAAGTTTCTCGAAAGCCTGAGGTACACTCGTCAAAGATCAGCACAATCCCGCGTTCGGTGGCCAACTTTCTTGCTTTTTGTAAAAAGTTATCCTGCGGGCCCTGATTCCGCATAACTTCCATTTTAATGACGCCGATGTCATGGGTTTTCACCAACTCTTCTAGTTGCGAATAATTGTTATAGGTGAAGGGAAAAACCGTCCCACGAAGATTTCTGGGGACTCCTTTGGGCTCTAGTCCAGGCAAAAGATGGCCATCCAAACTTTTGTCATCCCCTAGATTGGCTGATAGATACCAATCATGCCATCCGTGGTAGCCACAGATCGCCACTTTCTCTTTCCCAGTAGCCGCCCGGGCAATTCGAATCGCTATCGCATTCGCCTCTCCCCCTGACCTAGCAAGGCGAACCATCTCGGCCCACGGATGGAGTTCAATCAACTTTTCGGCCAGATAAAC
>Ga0247843_1009900_pt1 | contig 10364 bp, 17 predicted proteins | sample LaCruzMarch2017__FD_192420 | JGI IMG/M metagenome (GOLD analysis project Ga0247843, IMG submission 192420) | Freshwater microbial communities from meromictic Lake La Cruz, Castile-La Mancha, Spain - LaCruzMarch2017_8m | ecosystem: Environmental > Aquatic > Freshwater > Lake | place: Spain...
CCCATCAAACACATCACCATTGAGCACAATCGTTTTAGGCTTAAACTCAGTCAGTAGTTTGACAAACGCCTTGTGGGCTACAGTTGATTCGCCGGGCCAGTAGTGGCAGTCGCTGCCAATAATTATGTGACCTTTTTCTACCGTGTGCTCTATAACCCTGCGATTCTCTGGTATGAACGTATTGCGCTTGCTTTCTTGTGGTGCAGAGTAGGCAGGTAGAGCAATCCCTCGGCTTATCTGGATCTTGGCTTTGCGACCGGCTAAAGCCCGAACAGACATTCCAACGTGCTCGGCAGCCAACTTGGTGCTACCAAACCTCTTCATCGCTGTGATAATTTCGTCGTCAGATACTTTTCTTAACGCCACGGGGCTTCCTTGGTAGTTTTACTTCATCAATAGGGCCATGCGAACTTGAGTCGTACAAACAAGCAACCTCAACCGCCTCCTTCGGAGAAGCCCCAAAATGCATCGCCGCTATGGCAAAGTTGGCTCCTGTCCCTATACTCCAAAAATCATTTTTAATTCTTGCCGGAATAATCGAACTCTCGTATATCCACAAACCGTCGTGCTTTAAAGCAAGTACCGTAACCTCGGTATCGGAATCCAAGTCACCCCCGGCCTCCATTACCTGATAGAACTTCAGAATCTTGTCCCAATCACCACAGGCACCATAAATGCATTCTTTACCCTGCCGTAACTTCTCTACTAAATAAAAACTATCATCACCGCTTACCATGCTATCTGCGGCAATCTCGCCCGTAGAAAACTTAGCGGCAATGGTGGTCATTACAGATGTCCCTTAGCAATGTAATAAACAGTTACCATGAAGAACGCTATGGTGAAGCACCAGACCTTTAAAAGTCTTAATTTAGCCAGATCCCTACCAAACTCGTCCTTACCTTCTTTGACTTCTTTTATCTGACGTTCTTTAATCGCCAGAATCTCAACCCATTCCTTCTCTGCTACTTCTTTGCCGTACCGCTCTATTAAACTATCCTTTAATTCGTTTTCTGCTTCTTTAATTTGCTTTAATCTACGCCACTCAGCAAAGGCGGTCATGATTGTGGTGTCTCCTGTGACAACCCGCTGCCTTTGTTTAAACGCCTGCTTGGCTTGTAACTCGGCTACACCTAGACGCTGAATGTCATCTACCGCAGACGACAACTCTTTGCCCGACTGAATAGCCGACTTTATGCCTTGCGTGGCACCCTTTGCCGCAGTGAGAATTGGATCGATGTCTGACATACATTACCTATTAATCCCCTGCACGATAATTTATAAATTGCGCCATGCTTACACGTATTCCTTTTGTAACCTCTTCTGAGCCATGCAAAACAAACCCCGGGAAAATAACTAATCTATTCTCTACTGCTTCAATTTCTATTTCGTATTCTGGAAAAATCAAATTACCACCACTAAACTCTTCTAGTTTAAAAAAAGTCAACGCTGTAAAACAAGAAGTATCTCTGTGTGGTTTGTAATAATCAGTTGGCCCATAAAAATTTAATAGTGTCGTATCAAAGTCTGAATGAAAAATATGCTCGTAAAATAAATTTTTTTCTATTAGTTTTGCTTGTAATTTACTAGAAAATAATTTTCTATTAAAAGTTAAAATCTTAGACAAATCTCGTTTATTGTTATATAAACTATCTAAGAAAAATGAATTACTTTTTTGTTTTGGACTATCTTCTTCATCTTTGGCTGGTTTATTAACAAAAACTTTTAGTTCTGCTACAGCACTTAATAACTTCAATTCATCTTTTATTTCTTTAAGTTCTGCTTCAGAATAAAAGTTGTCTACAATGGCTATCGAAAAGTTATTTGGTAAGTCAAGAAAAGATATAACCATTTACTGCTGACCCCAAGTCTTAGCACCGGCTTTTGGTGTTGACGTAGCCCAGACCGATACGGACTTTCTTAACTTCAATGGTGCGCCACAGTCGGAGCAAGTATCTGCTTGAATTTCAGTCTCATCTAAGTCATACCCACAAGAGGCGCAGACATGGACTTCTTCCGAGCGGCAGACTTTTACCCCATCTACCTTATGCGCTTCAATTACTGTTTTCATTTTTACCTTGCTCCCTTAGTGTGTTAACAACCCTGATGACTTCCTCTACGGGGTCAAATCCGGGGGATAACGTCAGGCCAGCGTTTGCATACAAATCCTGCATAAATGCCTCTACAGCGGCAAGATTCATCTGAATACCTTTAATTGCAATGTGTTGGCGGATAGCACCACCCATACCCATACCGATCATTCTTTTCTCCTATTTAAACCAAGGGCCAACCATCCAAGTCACTATTGATCTTCTAATACCCTTTGTAACAGGCTCTACTCCATGAAGCATAAAAGAAGGGAAAACTAAAATTGTTCCGGGTTTTTGTGGCGGGTAAATCTTTTCATGCCCGTTTTGTAGGAACAAACGACCCCCTTCAAAGTCGTCATTTAAGAAAGCAAGAACCGTTAACTTCCTGCACTCTTTCTCATCTGGGTTTATAAAAGTATCCACATGAGCGTGGTAGTGACCATTTACATCGTACTTAAGATAGTCACACTGATTAGCGTGGGTTACATCAAACTTCCAAGCCTGCCGGTTAGCAGAAAGTGCCGCACCAGACATTGTTGCGCCGATACCCCTGTAGATTGGAAGAGGTATTTTTTTAACATCCCTAATTTCTTTATTAAGGATGCCACCAAGGCTTTGCCCTACTAAAGCATCTTCACCCTGCGCTTGGGACTCACAACTGTCAATTATTTTCTTGCAAGACTCAGGAGTTAATCCGTCATCAAAGAACCAAAATGTGTAGTCTTCTTTGGCATGATGGCTAAGTTTAGGCCGCTTGTCGTACTTCCACTCTGCATGGGGGCCGTTAGCGTCAACGTAATGCAAAAACACCTGAGCCTGCCACTTGCCCTCTTTGTACGGCTCACGCCAATGATGCTTATCGCACCCACGGTATAAAACGGCATCACCAACATCCATCATTATCTTAGAGGCATTGGCACCACCCTCATCACCCATATAGATAGGCCAAGGATCGCCTTCAAACCCAAGGGTTAGGGTGGCGCTAATCTCGCAAGACGGGCGATCCGTATGGATCTTTAATTCTTCACCGGGAGCATAAAGACGGGCATAAGCGTAGGTGGGGTAGAGTTTCTTACCCGACGCAAGTTCAAAGTTGGGAAGAAGTTGCTCTAACAAAGAATCAAAAATGACTGCTCCATGAACGGCCTCAGACAGTGGGCACTGCTTGTCTTTTGTGGTTTTTCCTTCAGCAACAATTCTCTTAAGTTCTGTAGTTAATTCTGCACAACTATCTTTGCTAAGAAAACCATAAAGATGCGAATAGCCGTGCATCTGAAGTTGGTTCATGGATTCACACATTAACTTCTCCTATAGTTTATGGGCGGCAAACACATTTACAAACACCGTTCCATCTTCTAGGGCTTCAATCTCGTGCCATTCATTCTCAAGAAGATTAACCGGCGTTGTTGTTTTGTCCATTATTAGTTGTTTATTTTCTTTACGGACTACACATTTACCAGCAGTACAAAAACTTGCATGGGCGTAATTGTGCTCATGGCGTGGTAAACCCTCACCTCTGTTAGCGTGAAAAATATTTAGTATGGCACCGTCATAGGTGAATACGTGCCTAGCGCCAACCGCTACCGTCATAGTGTTTGTGTGCCTTGTGATACAGGTTGTGGGTTAGGATTAGGTGCATCTTGTGGCTTAACAGCAATCTGACCATCCTTAAAGTACCAAGCATCAGCCTGACAGTTATCCGGGCAGTCAAACCAATACAAAGGTTCAGCCACGGAAAAAGTTTGGTTATCTGGCTCAACTTGGGCAACTCGCTGGCAATTTAGAATCTCAGTACGAACGGGTTCCCATACACCATTTACCTCATTCCAAGAAGAAATGTATGAGTAGTTAAAAACTTCATTGGGGGAAACTAATGCTTTCATTTACAAACTCCTTGCTAAAAATTAATAAAATTCTTCGACTATGACTAAACCTGTCGATCCTGAACCAGCGGAAGTTACCTGCGCAGGAGAGCCAGTGTTTCCAAACGCACCACCACCACCGTTTCCATATCCACCTGCGGGAACTCCGGCAAATCCCGGGCCGGGATCCGGAGGAACACCATTTGCACCTCTTCCAAAAGCGCCGCCACCACCAACGCTAAGGTTGCTATCAGCGGGACATACAATTGAAATCGCCGCCCTAACTCCATCTCCACCGCCAGCAGCGCCACCTCCACCACTGCCTTGAGAGGCACCTCCCCTTGCTCCCGAACCACCACTTAGGTTAATTTGTCCACCAGAACCAGAACCACCTGCACCACCGGGGCCGGGGGCGGGGCTGATTCCTCCTGCCGCACCTCCGGTTGCTGATAAAAATGCCCCGTAAGATGAAGTCCCTCCAGCCTGAGCCGAACCCCCACCACTGCCAACAGTTACGGCAACAGGGCCGGGAAGGGCTGGAGCATCGAGATATTCAACTGAAACTCCACCACCACCACCGCCGCCGCCACGGAAAGTACCTCCGCCCCCACCTCCTCCTCCACCGCCACCAACTACTGTAACTTTTACCGCTTTAACAGATGCGGGTTTAGTCCATGTGGCAGGAGAGCCATAAACTTGCATCACATAATCACCGCCACCAGCCGCAGCGGCTTGAGATAACCACGCAGTACCGTTAGATGTCAACACGTTTCCAGTTGTACCCGGGGCTACAAACTTAACCGCTGAAGTGCCATTGCCAATAATTACGTTTTGTGACGTTAAAGTATTTGCTCCCGTGCCACCTACGTTTACCGCTGTAACACCGGTAGTAAGTGCACTTGCGTTATTACTTGTAACCGCCTGTGAAACCCAAGCCGTGCCGTTGGATGTAAGTACATTACCCGCTGTTCCAACGGTATTTAACCCAGTACCGCCAGAGCCGGGTGGAAGTGCGGTTGCAAGAGTTAATGAGGTTAGGTGAGTAACTGCATCAACGACGTTAGTGCCGTCGTTATATACATACATAGTCTTACCAGCCGGAACCGCAATACCTGTACCGGTAGTATTTTTAACAGTGATTGTGTCAGCACAACCATTATTAATTATATAAACCTTTTCGATGGCAGGAACGATTAAATCCTGTGCGCCACCAGAAGTGCCTGTCAAATTAAGACGTAAGTTACGTGCTGTTTGTGAAGCGTTAGTGTTAGTTAAAGTTAAGGTAACTGTGCCACTAGCAAAGGTCACATTTTCCGAACCAACAATAGCCTCTTCTAATGCCACCCCGAGATTGTCGTTAGTGACGTTACCCCATGTCCCTGAGTTTTCCCCGGTAGCCATAAGTTGAATTTTTAAATTACTGTACGTACTTGCCATTTTTTACTCCTTAAATTACGCCGCTATGGGCAACCAATTTGGTGTTTGTACATCATTAACCGGTATCCAGTTGGGGTTCTGATTGGGATTAATTTTACTCCAGATCAGTACTTTTCCAACACGCCCTTGTCCTTGAACCCCCGTTACAGATACTACTTTTGAAATTCTTACTACAACACTACCTACTGAACCTGTTGCCTGCTGCCCTGTGACCTGAACATTTGCTCCGCCACTTTCTTCTGTTTCCCCAAGTTCTACTTCGGCTTGAACCCCAGCCGGTGTAACATTTCCTTTAGCACTAACCCCAACGGAATTGATAAGCCCAGAACCAACAACCCCTATTGGATATACATTTGATTTACCAACTACCGTTACAGAGCCGGTTTCCCCAACGGCTTCGACCCCTATAACCGGTATAAAATTAATCGTCTTGGTAGTAACTTGCCCAAGCGCTGAGGTTCCCACAACCCCAGTTACCGGTACTAACGCACTGCCTTCTGCCTCTTCCTGACCTAACTGCGTAGTCCCAACAACCCCGGTTAAATTAACATCAACCGATGTAATGGCTGTTGCTGTCCCAATTTCTCCATCACCCTGAACCCCGGTGACGTAATATCCAAAAGTAGTTTTTACAGTACCAACTGCCCCAGAGGCTTGAACCCCGGTTACGGGAACTGTCGCACTACCTTCGGCTGTGTCTTGTCCTAGGACGCTAGTACCAACAACTCCTACTGCGTATATATTTACCCTGCCAACTACAGTTGCTTGACCAACCGCTCCAGAGGCTTGAACCCCAGTAACAGGTACGTTAGCAGCGGCGGTTACAAGGTCTTGCCCTAACTCAACCTCAGCCTGAACTCCTGCTGGTTCAACTTCACCCCCTGCGGCAACCCCAACTGGATCTAGTAACGCAGAGGCGTCTACTCCAGTAGGTCGAACAACCGCATTAAATCTAAACCCAACCTGCCCAACTTCCCCGTTACCTTCAACTCCTACTGCATATACGTTTGCAGCGTACTGTAAGAAAACAGAGCCTACTTGACCGGTAGCAGTTACGGGGTCTACGTTTGTTCCACGGAAATCAGCGCCCCAAGCGCCACGACCCCACGGCCCAGACCCCCAGCCAATATAATTTACATCCGTACTTACTCTTAAAGAACCAACGTCACCAGAGCCTTCAACTCCAGTAACGTAGTAGGCAACTTCTTCCTCTTCTTCGCCTACTGCACCATCACCTTGTACTCCAGTTGGGTATACATTTGCTGCTAGAGCAACTGCAAGAACCCCGGTTTCCCCAACTCCTTCTACACCTGTGGGCTGTACATTTATACCAATACTGAAGTCAACCTGCCCAACTTCACCTGTGCCTTCAACACCTGCCGAAAATACGTTAGCAGAAGTAATTACAAACTCTTGTCCAAGTTCTACTTCAGCCTGAACCCCTGCTGGTTCTACTTCACCTCCAGCCGCTACTCCTACAGGGTCAAATAACGCAGAAGCATCTACTCCAGTAACACTTACTAAAGCGTTTGGATTACCTACACCAAAATCACCCTCCCCATAAGGCCCTATGCTCCAACCAGCCATGATCTGTCCTTTAGGGGAGGTTTGTTAATTAAGCAATACGAATAATTGCGTTTGACGAATCGTTAGTTGGGAAAATGATGGTGAAGTCACCGTCCGAAGCGGTTTTGTCAGCACCAAAGTCCAACACACAAACCGATGCATTGGTCAGCGTGGTATTAGCATTGCTGTTTGCTGAAGGCGTGGTGTTATAAATCAAAGCGCCACGAGCAGTAAAGTTAGCGTTAGTAAACGTCTCATCAGAAAAGTCAGTAAAGCCTGTACCTGTGTTGGCGTTGATGTTGGTTGCCGTTACACCTGTGTTAGTTAGTGCTTGCCCGCCAGCCGTGTAGTTAGTGCTAACAGTACCAACTTCGTTAGAAGCGGTGTAAGCAGTTGTATTAGCATCCAATGAGGCTGAGGATGTATACAGAGCGAGTTTAAAAACGTCTGCGCCAGTATCAGCCGACGGACGGAAATCATGCACTCCAAGCAGAAGTTCTGCTTTGAATGATGTGGTCATAGCCTGTGTAATTGGCATGTTAATGCTCCTTTATTCATCTAAAAGTTTAATAAACTCAGGATGTCCTGCTTTCCTGAACTTGATAGCCAGCGTCGTATGATGCGACTTAATGGCTTCCTTCATATAAAACACCAAAACCTGACGGATTTGATCTTTAAACACCTCTGCCTGATCTCGAATGGCAGGATGTGTCTGCGAGCCTACAGAAATAATTTTATCTAAGGCCCGTTCTGCAACTTCTTCCGGCGTAAAACCACGACCAGAAGTTGTTAATACTTTGACTTGGTTTCCACCCAAAAGGAAGGCTACTTCGCTCATCGTGCTCATCGGACTTGAACCCTTGCTTGAGTTGTACGGTATGTATCTTGACGGTCTTTGCCTTCGCCAAGTTGTTTCAACATGGCAAGCGCTTCATTATACCGGGCTACATAGTTGTCATTGACATCTTTCTCACCCTTCATAAACGCATATGCCTCTAACAATGAACCATAAAGAAGAACAGAATCAAAGTTAGTCCCAAGCCAAGTTGTACCCGACGTAACAATAGATGCCGGATAGGCGTAATAAAGCAACTCCATAGTGTAGTCTGCGTCTGGAGTCGGCCCTAAAATGAACGTATTCTCATCAAAAATAGCGTAATGAGTGGGAGCACCTGTAGTAGCAGGGATGGGGAAAGACTCCCGAATGAACTCAACGTCTTTATTTAGTAGGTAGTCGTAACTTCCATCAGCGTTAATTCGAGCCAATGAAAACGTGGAAAGCCAGTCTGTAGGCGTGGCTAAAAACCTATTACCCGTTGTACAAGTACCCGTTACGTTCTCCCGCATTACCGGGAGGTTGACGCTGTTATATATCCTCTGCTCGGCCTGACGAATAAACGTGTCCACCTGATCTTTTGTAAGAAAAGATGTCGTCGTAGCAGTGGTAGTAGCGACCACCGTATCTGGGAAGTTATTCTCAGCGTAGGCTTGTATGGTCTGAAACAGCGTCGAGTAGTTCACTACTTACCCCAATTTTTTACTAGAGTTAGTGCCTTTTGTAGCCGCCCCAGTACCACGGGTTTTAACCGTCTGTGTATTAGGTACGTTATTAGGGTATCCCCCAGTATTGGGAACCGGCACAGGTTTAGGTTGATTAAGCATTATCGACCCCTTCCAGCACTACGCTGGTTCATAACTTTAGCCATCCCACGACCATACTTCTTCATGTCTAAATTAGTCTTACCGCCCTTAGCCATCTTTTTAACGCCGTGCATCTTGACCTCATGGCCTTTGACGGCTTTCTTAGCAACCTTTTCCATCATGGGCTTGTCTTTTGATATATCTGAATGTTTCATATGTGCTCCTTAAGTAATTGTTACTGTCACTGCGCCTGTCTCACCCGCCCCAATTAAATTATTTGGGATAGGCAAATCTAAAGAATTTCCAAAACCCACGGGATTAAAACCCCATTGAATCTGTCTACTACCACCGGACGGCGTTCCATCTCCAAGTTCACCACTACCACTGGTAATCTGCAACCCCGTAAAGCCTGCCTGAACAAACGTCGTATCCGGGCGGGGGTTTTGCAAAGCCTGTGGATCGTAGACTGGGTACATCCCCAACTGTAACTGTGGTTGATCTGGCTCCCAACAGGTAGGGCATACAAGTAAATTTATGTTTTTGGTCTTGATCACCAATTTCTTCAATTGCTTTAACTGATACCGAAATCCGCATCTATCGCACTCCGCTATCGCTTTTTTGCCAGAAGCAAACTTTGGGCCGGACATGGCTTACCTTAATAGAAATACTGCCGTGGGGCTAGGCGTAACGACGCCTTCTCACGATCTTCACTAGAACCTAGTGCCCATTGTTCTTCGTAGGCTGCTTTTAGCATTTCAATCCTATTCATGGCATCGGGTATCTTCAAAGACAGGTAATAAGCCAGCCCAGCCGCCATACAAGGGATCATACGGAAAGGGATGTCCTCGGTGTTTACCCCGTTACCTGCGTCTTGGATACGGCGCAAGCGCCAGTAAGCAAAGGTATAGAAGTTAGACTGATCCGGTGTAGGCCAAACACAGATATTAGGAAGGTTGCGAACCGATACAGCCGCCCCAGTTGTATGGCCTGTCGCAGTGCTGTTGTCTACCCCACGTACACAATTTTGTAGGGTATTCCCTGATATTTGATTGTATCCAATAGTCTCTGACCCGATTTTTATGAACCCAACATAGTTCAAACCCACTACAGAACTAAGCGTGATAGTGGTGGCTGTTGAGGTTATGGTTCCGTTCAGAGTGATGCTTGTTGTGTTGGTATCCCCGGTCTGACGATCAATCCACACCTGAATGGGCCTGCCTTGGGCGTTCTTATTAGGAATCGTAGAGTAGGTGCTGCTAGAAATTCGGTTGATATTGATGTCGGTCTGACCAACACCAGTCTGAGTCCTGATGACCATATCTAAAATATCAATCGTATCCACAGGTAGGGCATAGCAGATCTGGCCCTGAACCATAGGAATCACGTTTTGCTCAATAGTCCACAGATTTAACCCACGATTGGCCCACTCAATAGTCAAGAGATTCAAGGAACGACGGGCAGTACGCATATCGTAGCCCGAGCGTAATTCGGCGCCACAACGCTCAAAAGCCTCTTCAATGAGGTTATTGAGGTCTAGGTTAAAAACAGAGGTACCTGATGTGCTCATCCTATTTTCCTATGCGGAGCAACTTTTTTAGCCACGCCTTTAGGTTGAGGAACAAACTGCTTTCCTTGGGCTTTACCGGCTCTCTTGGCTTTCGTGGTTGCGGCGTACTCTTGCGGGGAGAGCGCTTTGATGGCGCTGCTTGGGAGGTATCTTTCCCCTGTAGCCTGCGATCCTTGCGTAGAAGGTTTGCCACTCTTAGTTCTC
>Ga0247843_1009901_pt1 | contig 10364 bp, 7 predicted proteins | sample LaCruzMarch2017__FD_192420 | JGI IMG/M metagenome (GOLD analysis project Ga0247843, IMG submission 192420) | Freshwater microbial communities from meromictic Lake La Cruz, Castile-La Mancha, Spain - LaCruzMarch2017_8m | ecosystem: Environmental > Aquatic > Freshwater > Lake | place: Spain...
GTGTTTGTCCGCAGCGGCACGTCGTGGAGCGCGCAGGCGACGTTGACTGCCTCTGACGGCGAGGCGAGTGACCAGTTTGGATTTTCGATCTCGCTGTCCGGTGACACGCTCGCGGTGGGAGTGCCGTACGACGACGTGGGCCCGAACGTCTTTCAGGGCAGTGTGCGGGCGTTCATCCGCAGCGGCACGTCGTGGAGCGCGCAGGCGACGTTGACTTACTTTTATGGCTCGGGGGGTGACTTGTTTGGATATTCGATCTCGTTGTCCGGTGACACGCTCGCGGTGGGAGTGCCGTACGACGACTTCGGCGCGAGCGTCAACCAGGGCATGGTGGGGGTGTTTGTCCGCAGCGGCACGTCGTGGAGCGCGCAGGCGACGTTGTTCACTGCCGCCGATGGCGCGGCGGGTGACCGATTTGGGTATTCGGTTTCGCTGTCCGGTGACACGCTCGCGGCGGGAGTGGCTTATGACGACGTGGGTGCGAACACCGACCAAGGGAGCGTGCGGGTGTTTGTCCGCAGCGGCACGTCGTGGAGCGCGCAGGCGACGTTGACTGGCTCCGACGGCGCGGCGAATGACCAGTTTGGAAATTCGATCTCCCTGTCCGGTGACACGCTCGCGGTGGGAGTGCTGGGCGATGACGTTGGCGCGAACGCCGACCAAGGCAGCGTCCGCATCTTCGGCAACTACCGCGTCTTTAATGCCACCCGGAACACCGGCTACGACAGCCTGGTGTCCGCAACTTCTGCGGGCTTTGCCGGCGATCGGCTGCTCGCGGGCGCACCGGCGTTCGCGGAAGCCGGCGGCATCATCGATTCCTCCTCGAGGCGCTTCACCTTCGTTGGTCTCGCGCCGCTCACGCTCCCGTCGACGGCGCTCATGCAGGTGGCCACCGGCACGGTGTTCGAGAAGTCGCCGGACGTGGCCGCCGCGGGTCTCACGGTGGCCGGCAAGCTGGTGGCGCCGAGCGCGGGCACGCTGACCTTCGAGCAGCTTTCCGTGTCCTCCGGCGGCCAGTTCCTGCAGCGCAACAGCACGGTGCTGGTGAACCAGGCGCTCGCGAGCCAGTCGGGCGGCGTGTGCTACCTGCAGGGCCCGGTGCTGGCGGAGACGGTCTCCACCGCAGTGGGCGGCCAGCACCGCGTGGCGGGCGACACGGACGTCTTCGCCAACTACACCAACGCCGGATCCACGGTGATCCAGCGCGGCATTCTCTACATCTACGGCTCGCTGACGAACACGGGCACGATGACGGGCGACTTCAACAATGGCCTGCTTCCCCCGACCCCCGGTGATGGCTACTCGATCGGCGGCGACTACGTGGTGTCGGCGTCCTCGTCGATCGTGCTGCCCGACCCCGTGTGGTGGCTCCGCGTGGGCGGAGACTTCGACGTGGCCATCAACGATGCGTCGCGCTTCGTGATGGACCAGGCGACGCTTGAGCTGACGGGAATCAGCGACGCGCCGACGCAGGCCGTGGAGGTGATCGCGGCGGACCTCGGCCCGGTGAATGCCGGCTTCTCGACTTCGAATTTCCTGCTCGGCGCGCTGCGTATCCGGGCCGGCGCCACAGTGCACCTGGCGGACGCGCACGACAACGCGCCGGGCGCGGGGAACGAGGCCATCTACGTGAATTCCCTGATGGTTCCCGCCGGTGCGACGCTCGTGACCAACGGGTTCAAGGTCTACACGCGTGCGGCGACGATCGTCGGCAGCGTGTCCAACCCCGCGGACGTCGTGGTGGTGCCCGGCACGCCGCCATGCATCGCCGACCTCTTCGGCGACGGCATCGTGAACGGCGCGGACCTGGGCATCCTGCTCGCGGGCTGGGGCGCGTGCGGCACGGGCAGCTGCGCCGCCGACCTCAACGGCGACGGACAGGTGAACGGCGCGGACCTTGGCATCGTGCTTGCGGGTTGGGGCGTGTGCGCTGATTGACGGCGGGCGGGGCCAGGGGTGGCCGGTGCACCCTTGGCCCCGCCGTCGACGTGCTCGCTGCCGCCGCCCGCGCCGCTTAGCGGGGTCGTCTCCGGGTAACGCGGCATGCAATCGCCGCGGCGATGGTCAGTGCGCCGCCCGGCACGGGGACCACTGTTCCTTCGAGCATGTACGCCATGTTCACCGGCCGCTGCAGCGCATTCCCCGGAACGCCGAACCCGCCGCCGGGATTGGCCTGCCAGCTGACGACGTCGCCGATGTCCGAGATGACCACGCCGATCTGTCCGTTCGACCCCGGGTTCACCGCTTGCAGCGACATCCAGTACGAGCCCGCCGCCAGTTCGATGGCCTGCGGAAGCGAGAGGTCGACGCGTACCCCGGTGCCGAACACCCCGTACGAGGCCGGCACACCGAGCGATGCAACCGCAAGCGCGGCACCGGCGCCGAGCGCGGCCTGTTGCGGCGACTGGTAAATGCGCAGCTCGAATCCCTGGATGCCGGCGAACGACCCGAACGAACCGTACCCCGCGATCACCGCAGAAACGGACTCGATTCGGAATGCCGAGCTCATCGAGAAGTCATCGAGCGCCAGCAGCTCGAATTGCGGCTCTCCGGGGAAGATCTGGGAACCGTAGCGGTAGAAGCCCTCGGGGCCCGACGTGGGCAGGTTCGTCGGGGCGCCGATCTGGTCGAAGATCACCTCGGCAAGCGCGCATGGGGCGAATGACAGCGCAGCCATGGATACGAATGAGAGCTTGAAGTCCACGGAAGCACACCTCGGAAGGGAAGGGAGCGGAACCAGGCTGGCCGGTTCGCATAAAATGTCAGGAAGCCAGATTCTGCACCGCGGCGGCGAGGAAGCAAGCTAAATCTTGGGCAATCGGGGGCTGCGGACGGTGGTCGGGACCGCGGTGGAGTACAGGAAAATCGCTCCGGAATTTCTGAGCGGAGCGCGGCGACCGGGCGCAGCGTCAGAACGCAGCGACGCAGCACAGCTGCGGCGCCCAGACCGACCCCGCAACGCAGAAACGGAAGGCGCTTGGGCCTTCCGTTTCAAAGTGAGGAGTCGGGCTGGCGGGATTTGCCGCCCGCCCCGCGGGCGCCGACTCACGCGCGGGCTGACGCGCAGCGTCAGAACGCAGCGACGCAGCACAGCTGCGGCGCCCAGACCGACCCCGCAACGCAGAAACGGAAGGCGCTTGGGCCTTCCGTTTCAAAGTGAGGAGTCGGGCTGGCGGGATTTGAACCCACGACCTTTTGACCCCCAGTCAAACGCGCTACCAAACTGCGCTACAGCCCGAGTAATCCAGAAGTGTAACGGCAACCGCAACGCCTCGCGCTCATGGGCCTGAACGGCCGCCGTCGACGCGGTAACTAAAGCCGCTGCACTCGGTTGACATACTAAAAACAACAGCGGGAGACGACCAATCGGTCGTCTCCCGCTTGTTTCAGGCGGACAGGGTGGGATTCGAACCCACGATACGGTTGCCCGTATACAGCATTTCCAATGCTGCTCCTTCGACCACTCGGACACCTGTCCTGAAGATCCGGGAGTCTATCGCAGCGTGTGCGCAGACTCAACCAACATTGCTCGAACCGCCGCGCGCGGATTACGCGCCGTTACGGAACACGGCGTAGGCTCAAATGCATGTCCGATCTGCACGGCATCCTGGCCATTGACAAGCCCGTGGGCTTTTCAAGCATGAAAGCAGTGGCGATCGTCCGCCGACGAGCGGGCGGCGTTCGCACGGGACATGCCGGGACACTGGATCCACTGGCAACGGGCGTCTTGGTGCTGGCACTCGGCAAATGCACGAAGCAGATTGCCGGGCTCATGGCCACGGAGAAGCGATACCTGACCACCATTGACCTTTCGGCATTCACGGACACTGATGACCTTGAGGGCGTGCGCACAGAGGTTCCGCTTGGCTCGGCAGGCGCGGCAACCACGGCGCCTACGCGCGCGCACATCGAAGCCGTGCTTGCGGCGCAGTTCACCGGCGATGTCTTGCAACGTCCGCCCGTCTACAGCGCGATGAAGGTTGGTGGTCGCCGCGCATACAAAATGGCGCGCAAGGGTCAAGCGCCAGAAATGCATCCACGACCAGTGACCATTCATTCGATCGCCGTGACTGACTATCAGTGGCCACTGCTTTCGCTTGACATCCATTGTGCTAAGGGAACCTATGTGCGCAGCATTGCCCGCGAACTCGGAGGCGTGCTAAGTACCGGTGGCCACTGCACCATGATTCGACGCACTGCAGTGGGCGCGTTTACCATCGACAAGACCGTATCAATGGATGCGCTGCCTGAGGTGATTACCCAAGAGTGGATGGATGCGCATCGAATAGCGACCTGCTAGAGTTCGAAGCGCCACACTGAGAGAAACACTATGAATACGTCGCAGGACATCAAGGCGTTCTTTTCCTATCCCCGACAAGACTTCGTTGCTGGAATCGTTGTATTTCTTGTTGCATTGCCGCTGTGCCTTGGCATTGCTATCGCCAGTGGGGTGTCGCCCCTCAGTGGACTTGTAGCCGGGATTGTGGGCGGCATCGTTGTCCCACTGATCAGCCGCTCACCGCTCTCTGTGTCCGGTCCAGCGGCGGGCTTGATCTCCATAGTGCTGATGGAGGTTGATCGCCTTGGAACAATTGAACGCTTCCTCACTGCCGTGATTCTGGCTGGCGCTATGCAGTTTCTCTTTGGCGTGTTCCGCACAGGAAAGTATGCATCACTGGTTCCATCCTCAGTGATCAAGGGGATGCTGGCTGCCATCGGAATCACCATTGTCATCAAGCAGGCACCAGTGGCGCTGGGCGTCTCCGGCGGGCTGTCAGACATCAGTGCTGGCTTCGCCGTGGGGCCAACCATCATTACCGTCCTTTCGCTGATCATGCTGTATGGCTGGAAGCGCACGCCGCTTGCTAAATTTGCGCTGTTGTCACCGGCACTCGTCCTCGTAGTCGTTTCGAGCGTATTGGCGATGATCTTCCGCAATATTCCTTCGCTTGCGCTCACGCCAAGCCAGTTTGTGGATGTTCCCCTCGGTGGATTCAAGGAACTCGCCAATGCCCTACCGCGTCCGGACTTTGGCGCATTCATGGATAAGGACATTTGGATCGTGGCAGGAACGATCGCCATTGTGGCGAGCATCGAAACGCTGCTCTCATTGCAGGCGGTTGATCGACTTGATCCCCTGCAGCGTCAGAGCCCACCGAACCGCGAATTGTTGGCGCAAGGCATCGCAAACTCGCTTTCTGGATTGATGGGCGGACTACCAGTCACATCCGTGATCGTTCGCTCCGGTGCCAATATTTCTGCCGGCGGTCGCGAACGTCTTTCTGCACTCGTTCATGGATTGCTACTACTAATTGCGGTTGTGTTTGCAGGCACGGCGTTGAACTTGATACCACTCGCCTGCCTTGCAGCCGTATTGATACAGGTCGGTCTGAACCTTGCGAAGCCATCGCTGTTCCGCTCGCAGGCAAAGCTGGGTGCCATGCAGTTCCTGCCGTTTGCACTCACCATTGCAGCAGTCTTGGGGCTTGATCTACTCAAGGGCGTGATCGTAGGAACAGTCATCGGTGTGCTCTTTGTCCTGCATCAGAATTGCAAGGATGTAGTGAAGCTCACGGCTGAAGAAGACGGGGTGGTGCGCATGCGATTCCGCCGAGATGGCACCTTCCTCTCCAAACCCGGCATTCTGATGGCGCTCGAAAGCATCAAGGACGACACCACTGTGGAGATTGTTGCCACTGGCGAGTTCCTTGACCAGGATGTGAAGGAAATGCTGGCAGGCTTCATTCACAGTGCGCGTACGCGGAACATCAAGGTCCATCTGGTGGATGTTGATCTCCAGGGCGCGGCGGCTGGCGGAGGTCACTGAGAAAGTTGTCACATCTGAATCAGTGTTGATACGACGCCATTGCTGGCGCAGATCGCACAGAGATCACTTGACCACTCGCGCAGCCGCTCCCGCTGCTGCCATGGCCTGACGCCGTTCATTCAAATGGATGGCCAACATCAAGATCAGCATGCCGGCAATGAGTTCCGAGTCTGCGATATTGAAGACCCACGGGAACCATTCGTTACTTCCACCGGGCCAGTGCAAACCCCACGGAAGTTCGCGGTGTGGAAAGAGATGCAGGAAATCACGGACTGCACCCACCGCAACGCGGTCGTACATATTGCCGACCCCGCCCGCGAGGACCAACGCCAAGCCGATGTGACTCAGGTGACTGCGCGAACTGGTGTGCTTGCCAAACACCCAGAGTGCAGTGCAAACAGCCAGCACCGTGAATGCAATGAAGAGCGGTCCACGCCCTTGGCCGATTCCAAAGACTGCACCGTGGTTGAGGACCAGATGGAAGTCAAGAAGATCAGGAGCGATGGCGGTCACGCCTGGGTGCCACGGCAATGAGTAGCCAGGGTTGCCAGAAACTTGCTCATAGACGAGCACCACTGGCTGCGGAGCGACGGTGCGGAAAGCCCAGTCTTTGCTCCAGAGATCCAACGACACGGCAGCAATGAATACGAGGAAGAGCACGCACCACGCGGCGGGCGAGCGCCATGCAGGAATAGCCGAGGCTGCTGAGATTTCTGGTGACCCGGTGACTGCCGAATGCGCAGAACCCGTCAGCGCCTCAGACCCTGCAGAGGCTGCAGAATCGGGCGTGGATGCAGGAGTATCCGAGTCTGCGGAAGTCATTGACGGCGGCCAACGTTCGTTTAGCGGCCGCCCATTTTTTCAATGTGACGGGCAGACTCAATCGTGTACTTCGCCCACGGCTTTGCGTCGAGACGAGTCTTTGGAATTGGCTTGCCGGTGAGCTGGCACACGCCGTAGGTTTTGCCAACCACGCGATCGAGGGCTTCGTCGATTTCTCGAAGAAGTTCGCGTTCGGTTTCAGCCATGCCAATGGCAAGGTCCTGATCGAACGTGTCGGTTCCGATGTCCGCCATGTGAATAGGCATGTTGGACAAATTGCCGCCAGAGCTGCGGAGTGCGTCTTCTTCAAGACCAGTCACGCGGTCGATGAGCTCGGAGCGTGCCTCAAGGAGGATGGCCTTGTACTCATTCAGTTCTTTGGTGGTGAGTCGCGTCTTGATGGCAGCGATCTGCGCATCAGTCGGACCTTCATCACGAGCCTTCTCAACGACAGCCTTGACCGTCTTCTTCTTGCTCGTGGGCACCTTGCCAACAATGACGCGCACGCGGCGGCCGTTGACCATCACGTAGCCGTTTGCATCGGGCTTCATGTGTGCTGCAACTTGCGCGACACTCTTGATGGTGTTGAAATCGATCTTGCGGCCCTTGTTGGCAGCGCGCTCGACAGCAATTTGCTGCTGGCGCATCGCTTCAAGTGCTTCCTTGCGTGGGTCGCGGATTGATGGCGGAGGAGCACCCTTGCCTGGCTTCTTCTTTGGAGGGGCTGCCTCGTTGGAAGCGCGCCACACTTGCTTGGGCGCAACGGCGGGGATGACTTCCTTTGGACCAGAGTTAATGATCTTGGGCATCACCAACGGCGCAGCTTTGACTTCCACCTTGGCGACCGACTTGGCGGGGGCCTTGACTGGAACCTTGACTGGGGCTTTGACTGGAGCCTTGACCGGAGTCTTGGCTGGCGCCTTCACCGGGGCCTTGATGGGGGCCTTGACGGGCGCCTTGACGGGCGCCTTGACAGGGGTCTTCACGGCGGATTTAGCGGGGGTCTTGGAGGCTGATTTCACGGGAGGCTTTGGTGCCGATTTTGAGGCGGGTTTGCCCGCAGGCTTGGCAGCAGATTTGGCCGCCGGCTTGGATGGCTTCTTCACATCAGCCTTCTTATTGGATTTCGCCATGGAAAGAGCACCCTCGTCAAAGCAGGAAACGCCGACGAACGAGCGACCAGTGTCGCTGAAGAACCATTAATCTTAGCAGAATTCGTGCGAAGCGTCAAAACCGACCGCGCGTTACCGATCGGAGACAGGCAGCAGATCGATTCACTTCACACTGCCGATGGCGCGGAACTTTTCGAACCGCTTTCGCACCAATGTTGCAGGGTCAAGACGCTGCAACTCGCGCACCCAATCGACCACGTAGTGCTGAATGCGCTCTGCCATCTCCTTGGGATGACGATGCGCTCCACCGAGCGGCTCTTCGATGACGTCGTCCACGAGGCCATTCTTCAGATTGTGGGTAGCCGTCAGCGCGAGTGCATTCGCCGCCAAATTGTTGGTGCGCTCGTTGGCTTCCTTCCAAAGAATCGCGGCGCAACCCTCCGGACTGATGACGCTGTACCAACTGTTCTGCAGCATCGCCACGCGGTCGCCAATGGCGATGCCCAGCGCACCGCCGGAGCCACCTTCGCCGATCACGATGCACACCACCGGCACGCGCAATCGACTCATTTCACGGAGATTGACCGCAATGCTCTCCGCTTGCCCGCGCTGTTCCGCGCCGATGCCGGGATAGGCGCCGGGGGTATCAACGAACGTCACGATCGGTAGCTTGAATTTCTCGGCAAGCTTCATCTTGAGAAGCGCCTTGCGGTACCCCTCGGGATGCGCGCAGCCGAAGTGGCAGCGCAATCGCTCCTTGGTGTCGCGCCCCTTTTGGTGACCCACCACCAGGCACTTGATGCTGCCGATACGTCCAAAGCCCGTCACGATCGCCGGATCATCTCCGTGGCGACGGTCGCCGTGCAATTCACACCAATCGCGACAGATCATCTGGATGTAATCAAGGGTCTGCGGGCGCTGCGGATGGCGCGCCACGCGGACGGTCTGCCACGGCGTCAGGTTGCCGTAGGTCTTACTCAGCAAACTGTTGCGCGTGTGCTGAAGCGTTTCAATCTCTTCACGGATCGTGTCAGCATCGGGCCGAGCCTCAAGCGCCTCAATCTGGCGTTGAATCTCCGCGATCGGCTGCTCGAAATCAAGGGTCTGGACGGCAGAAGACATGCGGAGATCGTAGCGGATCGTGGGCGCCGATAGGCTTTGTGCCATGAGTGAAGATCACGGCGGCTCGGCCAACATCGCTTTCGTGGGTTGTGGCAACCTCGGCATGGCGATCCTTTCGCGCGCGATCCGCAGCGAAGTGATCGACCCAGCGACCACCGTTGTCATCGAACGTGATGCCGGACGCCGAGCGGAAGCGAGCGGGCTGGGCGCGCGCGCGACGGATGACGCGGCTGCCGCGCGTGGAGCGCAATTGCTGGTACTCGCCGTGAAACCGCAGCACTTTCTGGAAGCGGCGCAGGCGATCGGTGCGCTGAGTCATGCAACATGCGTGGTCAGCGTCATGGCGGGATGGTCGAGCGCGGCGATCCGCGCAACGCTGGTTGCTGGTGGTGATGTTGACCGTGGCCCACGCGTCGTTCGCGCCATGCCAAACATGGCAGCGCAGGTTGGTGTTTCTATGACAGCGATCGCGCGTGGAGCTGGCGCCACGAGCGATGACGTAGCTGATGCGGTGCGCTTATTTTCAGCGATCGGCACCGCTGTCGAAATTCGCGAAGAGTTGATGGACGCGGCAGTGGCTGCTGTGGGCAGCGCGCCCGCGTACCTGTATTTACTGGCAGAAGCGCAGATTTCCGCAGCGGAAACCATGGGATTTGATGCAGCGACAGCGCGTGCGATGGCGATCCAATCCATTCTTGGTGCAGCAACGCTGCTCGCACACGATGGGCGCGATCCAGCGCAGTTGCGTGCGGCAGTCACCAGCGCGGGCGGCACCACGGCCGCCGCGATGCGCGTCTTTGAGCAAGGCGGATTCACCGCCATGGTTGCCGCCGCCATGGAAGCAGCACGCGCACGCAGTGTTGAGTTAGGTAAGTAAGGGAACAGCAACCAGCGCGCGCGTCACGAACGAATGTAAATAGCGAAGCCGGAAGCGGCGTATTCAAGGGGACGCGATCGTCGCATCGCATTGCGCACGGACCGCAAGCCGGAGGCAGTCATTGGGTGCTTCTGCAACTCCAAGAGCAGCGTGGTTTCAAAGAGCGTGGATTCGGTCCAGTCAACTTCTTCGCGGAAGCCGGAGACTGCTACGGCGCCAGAGGTTCGCAAGAACTTTCGAATGCGCGCTGGCGGCATGGCGATGGTGCGGCAGCCGCCGAAATGGATCACTTTCCCCTTACATTTCCCGGCCAAAATCTCTTCGAGGCGGTCGATGTGCATCTTCTCATCGGGGCGGCGCATGTCACCTGGCAGCAGTAATCCACGTCGAGAATGCATGGCCAGCCAGAGAATCTCGAAGCCGGTGTGTCGCTCTTGGAACCACTTGCGCAAGTAATGCTCCAGCTCGGCGCGCGTGGCAACATCGCGATGGATGTACGCCACGTGGTAGTCCGAAGAACGAAGCAGTTCAAGCGCCGGCCGAACGCTCACGGTGGAGCGCAGGCCGAACCATTCGGATTCGAGGCAGAAGACGCCTTTGCGAT
>Ga0247843_1009902_pt1 | contig 10363 bp, 9 predicted proteins | sample LaCruzMarch2017__FD_192420 | JGI IMG/M metagenome (GOLD analysis project Ga0247843, IMG submission 192420) | Freshwater microbial communities from meromictic Lake La Cruz, Castile-La Mancha, Spain - LaCruzMarch2017_8m | ecosystem: Environmental > Aquatic > Freshwater > Lake | place: Spain...
TCCTGGCCATCCGAACCTCCTGCAGCACCGCGATCCCTCCGGCCAAAACCGGACAAATCCCTTGCTACAAAAACCGGACATATCCCGTGTCATCGACAGCCCAAAATCCGCCCCTGCCAATCGGGGCCAAAAGGTGCTAAGCTATGTAAATGAGCAAGTCGAATCGTGGACCGCAAGAGCGCACCCTGGGAGCCAAAGCCTACGCATCGATGGCGAAGGTTGAGGGGTTGCGCCTAAGCAAGGAAAGCGCGGCTAGGCTCGAGCGCACTAAAGGTCTAAGTCCGGAGAAGCGCCGGGCCGAAGTCTTGCGCGCGTACGGCGCGGATGCACCGAAGCGCAAATGAGCGACCACGGCTACGAGGTCTTTGAAGACCCGTACTGCTACCGCGGAACTTTCGTCCTCAAGAACCGCGCGGGTTTAACGGACGCGAAGCGCCTTCAAGCTTTCGAGTTGGAAATGTCGTCGCTGCGCGCTGATGAGCCGCTGCCGAATGGCCGCTTCGGACCAGCGCACTATTGCGCGGTGCACAAGCATCTGTTTGGCGACGTCTACACCTGGGCGGGACGCTATCGAACGGTGCGAACCGCGAAGGGTGGCAACGTCTTCTGCTACCCCGAGCACATCGACAAAGAAATGAGGAAGCTCTTTGGGCGTTTGCACAAGGGTGCGCTTCGTGCGCCTGCATCACCGGGCGATTTCGTTGAGGTGGCAGCTGAGTTTCTCGCGGAGCTGAACGCCATTCATGCCTTCCGAGAAGGCAACGGGCGTGCGCAGCTGGCGTTTCTGCGCTTGATTTCCGTCCGAGCGGGGCATCCCATTGATCTGACAAAGCTCCGGCACGGACCGTTCTTGGAAGCGATGATTAAGTGCTTCCAAGGTGAGACTGGCAGCTTGGAAGCTGAATTACGCCGGCTGATTTGACGGCCGAATGTCCGTTCACAAGGCGGGGGGCCTAGAGTCGGCTCTTGGGATGACTCATCGCCGTTCTGTCAGGACGGAGCGGCTTTCGCGTAGCGTCGAATTTCGGCGCAATCTCGACACGGGCCGTCTTCAAGGCGAACGGTGGAAATATCGCCGAAGCGGGCATTTCTATTCGAACTTCGACTCTTCGCAATCGGGTATTCACTGCTGCTTGCGCATTAGGAATCCGGCGCAGGCGTCAACGGGATGGGGTCGCGACACGTGGATTTGGCGGAGGTTACCGGCCTTATGCCGATCCCGGTTTGCAGATTTGAATCCGCCGCATCCAAGCTTAAGAAACCTGACGCTCCGACGCGCTCCAGAACCTGGCGCGCAGCGCCTTGCGATCTGGTTTGCCAAGCGCTGTCAGCGGTATGGCGTCGACGATGTGAATGGCTTTGGGCGTCCATGGAGCGCCCTTCAAGGCGCGCACATGGGCCATCATCGCGTCCACGTTTGCGACCACGCCAGGCTGCAGGGTCACGAAAGCTGTCGTCGCCTCGCCCCATTTGGGATCGGGAACCCCGATCACGGCGGCACCGGTGACGTCTGGGTGGGACATCAAGGCGTCTTCGACCTCACGCGGATAGATGTTGAAGCCGCCGGAAATGATCATGTCCTTGATGCGATCAATGATTGTCAGGTAGCCGTCCTGATCGCGCACCGCCACATCCCCGGTGTGCAGCCAGCCGCCGCGAAAGGCCTCTACTGTCGCCTCAGGCTGCTTCCAATAGCCCTCCATGACTAAAGGGCCACGGACGCAAATCTCGCCTGGTTCGCCTGGGCCAAGTTCATTCAAATCCGGATCAAGGATCCGCACATCCATGCCCGGGCAAGGCAACCCGCAAGACATCAGGCGGTGCGGCTTGTCCAAGCGATGATCCACCTTCCGCAACGCCGTGATGCAGTTGGGCGCTTCGGTCTGACCATAGAGCTGCATGAACACAGGCCCAAATACATCGATCGCTTGGGCAAGGCGATCAGGCGATATTGGCGAAGCGCCATAAATGATGGTTTCGAGACTGGAGAGATCAAACCGGTCCCGCGCGGGATGATCCAGCAACGCGTACAGCATCGTCGGCACCAGGAATGTGCACGTGATGCCGTCGCGTTGGATGCATTCCATGAAGCGCTCTGGTTCGAACCGTGAAAGCAAATGCACGCTGCCGCCACGCAAAATGACAGGGCGCGTGATCATGCCTGCTGCATGGCTTATGGGAGATGCAGCAAGCAGTCGTATCTCTTGTGGCCAGTCCCAATCGGCCGCCATCAGCAAGGTGGACATCGTCATCATCCGATGGCTGAACATCGCTCCTTTGGAGCGGCCAGTCGTGCCGCCGGTATAGCCAATGGCGGCCAAATCGTTGGAATGGGCTTCGTCGATCAGGGGCGCTGGTTTTGCTCGCGCCATTTCAAGCAGCAGGTCGGTTGCGCCTTCCAACGGCCCGAGCGACATCAGATGCTGCAAGCCAAGTGTGCGGGCCTTCAACCGGCGCGCGCGGTCTCCAAACTGTTCCGGGTCCACAACCAAGGCGTCGATGTCAGCGTCTTTGAGCACATAGGCGTGTTCATCTTCGGCCGCCAAAGGATGCAAAGGCGTCGTCCGCAATCCCATCAAGGCGGCGGCACTGGTAGCCGCAAGCACCTCGGCGCGATTTCCAGCAAGGACGCAAAGCGATTGCCCGCGCTTGAGGCCCGCCGCCTTGAGCGCCGAAATCATGCGGGCGATTTGATCGGCAAGATCGCCGTAAGTCCACCGCACCCGCCCATCCGCAATTGCAAGCTGTTCGGCGAAACGTACGCAACTGGTCAGCAATTGGCTCCCAATCGTGGCGTTGCGGTGAACCTCGGCCATCGGCGGGGTGGGCGCGTCAGTGGTGGAGGACATCGAAAGTTCCAAATTGCTTTATTATCGATAATATCTGAACAGTGGCCTGTCTATCCCGAGCTCCAAGGTTTGTACCCGTAAGGCGATTGTCATGCGCACGTTTTCGTTGATCGGACTTTGCTTGGCGACTTTGCTGCTGGTTTGGGGGCCGGCCGCGCCAGCTGCCGCGGAAAAGAGCGCACGCCCCATCGCTACGCTGGAGACCGGACAGATCGTTGGCGCAGAAGTCGGCGGCGTCCAGGCGTTCCGCGGCATTCCATACGCGGCGCCGCCTATTGGTGCTTCGCGGTGGGCGCCACCGCAACTCGCGGCTGGATGGACTGGGGTGCGTGATGCGACCGAGCATGGCGCGGCGTGCCCGCAGCCGTTGCGCGCGCGGCCGGGTCGGGCCCTGCCTGCACAGAGTGAAGATTGCCTCTCGCTGACGGTTTGGGCGCCTGCTGATCGCACGGCGCCCTTGCCCGTCATGGTGTGGATTCATGGCGGCGCATTCGTTGTCGGCGGGTCTGCCGATCCCACGCAATCCGGCGCAGCCTTGGCGGCGCGCGGCGTGGTGGTGGTGAGCATGAATTATCGCCTTGGAAGGCTTGGCTTTCTCGCACTTCCAAGCGTGTCGCATCGGGGCGGGAATTTTGGCTTGGAGGATCAGATCGCAGCGTTGGCGTGGGTGCAGCGCAATATCGCCGGGTTTGGTGGCGATCCAAAGCGAGTTACACTTTTTGGAGTGTCAGCGGGCGCAAACAGCGTGCTCAATCTGATGGCGTCTCGGCGCGCGCGCGGGCTCTTTTCGCGCGCAATTGCGCAGTCGGCGCCGATGGGCGTGGCGGCTGTGTCGCGCGCAAAGGCCATGTCGCGCGATGAGGCTTTCGTTGAAGCGCTTGGATTGAGGGGCAACGCCTCCGCAGAGGCGCTGCGAGATCTTTCCGTCGTCGATGTCTTGGCACATCAATCGGCCGGGTTTCAACAGGGGGAGACATTGGCCCCCTTTATCGACGGCGCCATCTTGGTGCGCGACGCCGTGGACGCGTTTGACGGTGGCGACGTGGCCAAGATCCCTCTCTTGATCGGCGCCAACAGCTATGAGCAGAGCGTAGCTGCGGGTATCGGTCTCTCGCCGATCCTTTTGCGCGGGCAGATGGAGGGGCAGCTTGCGCGCTTCAAGTCAGTGTACGGCGCGCTTTTGGATGATCAACACCTTGCCGGGAAGGCATGGGCCGATCAGGTTTTCGTTGCCCCGGCGCGCCGCATCGCGCGGGCCCATGCCCGCTATGCGCCAACGTTCCTCTATCACTTCGACTATGCAACCACTTCTCTCGCAATGCGCCAATCTGGAGCGGCGCATGGTAGCGAAGTTCCGTTTGTGTTTGGCGCGCTTGATGCGGCGCTTGGGCATGACCAAGCTAGTTCCGCCAATCAAGCCGTCTCCGAGCAGATCATGACATGCTGGGTCGCGTTCGCCCGAGGCGAGCGCCCAGCCTGCGGCGGCGTAAAGTGGCCGCGCTACAACGCGCGGAGCGATCGATGGATGGTGTTTCGCGCGTCGCCGCAGGTTGTGAGTGGTTTTCGGCGCGCAGAGCTTGACCTCCATGACGGCCCAGGGATCGCGCGATGAAAGCGTCTATTGCGCAGGCAAAACTGGCGCAAGCCGCCAACGATGCTGGGAGAGCGCCGGCCTCGGAAGATAGCCGCGAAATGTCAATTGGATTGGCCCGGGCGGCGAAGGAAGCCAGTTTGTTCGCCATTGCCCAATCGGCGGGCCAGGCCCAATCTGGATGTTGAGGCTGCCATCTTCATTGAGCGCAAGCCCGCGCGTGCGATCCCCGATCGAATGACGGCCAATTGGGTTCTGGGCGAAAAACATCCGCCCGTCGGGCTCAATTTGGTAAAGCGTGAGGGACCAAAAACCATCCACGGGCGCGCCGCCCGGCGGGATCTTCAAACGGTAATTGCGTGCACCATTGAGCGCGCCGCCGAGCGCATCTGCGCGCGTGGTGGCATAGATCACTTCGTCCGATGGCAAGGCGGCGAGCCCGCTTAACGCAATCTGCGCGCGGCCGAAATCATCGTCGCCAAAGCGGCCGATCGCCTGATTTGAGTAGGCCCAACCATTATGCTTGCGTTCGTTCCTTCCTGCAGCGAGTTTCAATCGCTCAAGCCCGTCCAAGATGGCTGGGGCCCAGGCAGCTTGGATCGCGGGTGCCAGCTTTTCAAACGCGCCAACATCGCCAGGCTTCATGCCCAAATGTGCAAAACGCGCGCGCCGGCGAACGCGGCGATCTGGTCGGGTCGCCCGCGCCAGCATGGCGTTGACCACCGCAAGAAAGTTGGACGGGTCTTTTCCGTCGCCAGGCGCAACAGATCTTGCGACGCCCGCGGCAGTCGGATCAAGGCGGGAGATTGCCAGTTGATCCTGCAGCCCATTTACATTTGCCACATCGTCGGGACCCTCGACCAGAATGCGCGCCAGCATCCAAACGTCCAGGCTGGGCGCCATGATGCGGTGGTTCGCCTCCGCGCTGAAGCCGCGCCAACCCGGCGGCGCCAACAATATCCGGCCGCCGCGGCCAGCAGTGGCCCGCGTGCCGATGAAAGCGAAATTATCGGTAAAACAGTCCATGAATACGATGCTGAAGTACCGATCTGGAATAGATGGCGCGTCGATCAGAACAGGTCCGCCGCTGAGATCTATCCGCGCGCTGGAAACTAGGCAGTCGTTGTTCGGCGCGGTCACCAAGCGCGTCGTGTGGTCTGAGAGTTGGCGTCGATGAATGATCGTGTTGAAGCGGCCAGACGGATTGGCTTGGCTCGGACCACTGCTAGCATAGGCCGTCCGAGCAAACTCGAAGATCGGAAACCCGGCAATGAAGGCGCCAACAAGCGCTTCGTGAATAGGCGCTTGCGCCTCCGCAGCCGGATTGGCGATCGCAGAAAAGACAGCGCTTGAACCAATCAGCGCCATCGTTCGACGCGTCATCATGGCCGGCCTCCGGATACTGCGGCCTCAAAAGCTCGCGCGCAGCTGAACGCCATAGACGCGCGGGATATTGTAGCGCTCCGTCGTTGAGGTTCGGAAGACGCGGTATTGGGTGTCGGTCGCGTTGTTGACGAACACAGAGGCTTGCATCGATCCAAATTCAATCCCCGCGCGCAGATTGAGCGTTTGGAAGTCGTCCAACTTGAAATTGGCGGCGGCCAGTTCCTGCACGCCGCCCCATTGCGCCGCGCCATTCGCGTTGGCGAAAAGTGTTGCGCTGTCGCCGATCGGCGCGCGCGCCGTCACGCCAAAGCTTGCGATCCACTCGGGAAGCTGTGGGATGGCGAAGCCATTGAAGCGGCCGGAAACGATCTCGCCGTCTTGCCGCGAAACGGCGGCGGACAGCCGAAGCGTTGCGAAGCCCAGATCCAGATCCTGCCGTCCCTCCGCTTCGATCCCCCAGGCGCGCCCCTCCCCAGCATTGGTCAAAAAATTGGTGGCGACCACAGGGCATGCTGGAACTGTCGCGGCACAGCCATTGTCGAGTTGGACGATCTGGTCTTCCGTTGCCGTTCGATACCCTGAGACGCCGCCAGCGAATCCGTTGTCAAACTGGGCCTTCAGACCGATCTCAAAGGAGCCGGATGTCTCATTCTCGTACGCTGCGGGTATTGCGATCGGTTGACGCGGATCGCCCAGATTATTGTTGAAACCACCAGCGCGATAGGCGGTTCCATACTTGGCGTACGCCAAAACCCCGTCCATCGGACGATAAGAAGCCACCAAATTGTAGGACAGGTTGGACGGATCGGTAGCAGCATCTGCAACAAAACCGCCGCCGCCGCTGGCAAGTCCGGTCCGCAGGTCGAACCGACGCGCGCTAAACGTTTTGTCGTCGAAGGTTTGGCGCAATTCGGCAGAAACTGCGGCCCGCTCAGAGAGGGCCCAGGTCAAAGATCCATAGGCGGCCCAGGATTCAAAAGCGATGCTCGCAGGCGCGTTTGTGCCGGGCGACGGGTTGGCCAATGTCGGCGTGCGGGTTGTGACCGTTGCGCTTTCGCTTGAAAGGTCGAAGTGCTCGATCCCGACCAGCCAAGCGAGCGTTTCGCCGCCAGAGAGATGCACATCCTGACTGACAATGCGCGTTTCGTCGCGCCCCAGTTGCGCTGAGTTTGCTTCCGTGACCACCGTTGTTCCGTTGGCGCGCAACGCGGTCAAAAGCGCTGGATTGACCAGGTCAAGGTCGATCGCGAAGAAGCTGTCCCGCTCACGCACCATGAAGGTTGCATCCAGCTGGCCCCAGTCGAATCCATATGTAAATGACGCCAGCGCCATATTCATCTGTTGTTTGACGGACGGACGCGTATTCCATGGATAGTCGAATTCCGGCTGCACATAGCCGCGTGGGAAGCCCGGCCCGGGCGCAATGACGCCGCGATACATGATAGCCGGCGCGTTCAATTGCTGATGCTCAACAAGGAACTTTGCTTTCAACCGTTCATCTCGGTAAAGCGCTTGCCCCCGCAGCCCCGACCCATTCTGCTGATCGAAATAAACATTGTTGGTTGAGTTGAAGAAAAACCCTTCGTCCTGGTTGATGTAGTCGCCCCCGATACGCAGCGCCCATGTGTCGGAGAGTTTGAAATTGCCGACCGCTTGCACCTGCGGGGATTGTGGGTCGAGCAGGTACTTGACATCAACGAACCCAGAGTTTTCAAACTTGGGCTCGGTGGACACGATGTTTACAACGCCGCCCACCGCGTTTCGCCCATAGAGCGCTCCTTGCGTGCCCCTCAAGATTTCAACACGGTCTATATCGAACAAGTCCATCCGTTGAAAGTTGCGCCCGCCCAACGCTCCGCCGCCAACATACATGCCATCGCGGTATAGGCCGACGGCCGACTCAGACTGTGTGCCGCGCGCTGTCGAGGAGCCCCGGATCGAGATTTCCTGGGTCAAACTGGATGTGGTGTTTGAGAACCGCACGCCTGCTTGACCGGTCAGCAGCTCAAGCGATGAGGCGATGCCCCCGCGCGCTGCAATATCGGCGGCGCTAACGACAGAAGCCGCCACAGGCACATCGATCAGCCGTTCTTCGCGACGGCGCGCCGTCACGACGATTTCCTCACTTTGCCCGGCCTGGTCGTCCCGCCCTGGTGAAGGGGCGGGCTGGGCTTGCTCCTGCGCAAGCGCCGAATTCGCTATCGAAAGCGCAAATCCCACCGCAGCGAAAGTTACCGCGCGCCCCATCTTGACCTCCCTCGCATCTGCTCTCGAAAGCGGCAGAATTATCGATAATTATCGTTGCTGCGACGTCAGCGGTCTGTCAAGCTGTTTCGACTGCCCAAACTTGCGTCTTTGCAAAGATTAGGTTTGCCCCGATGAAGCCAGAACGCCGCGCCGCGTCCGAGCGATCCGCCACCGAACCGCCCAAGGGGGCGGGCCCGAAGGGCGCGGCGGCCATGCCCAGTGGTGGGGCCAAAGGACCCAATGAGCCAACGCTAGATCGTGAGATCGCAGCCGCCTTAATGGAGGACATAATCGCTTGGCGCATCCCTCCCGGCGTTTGGATCCGGGAGCGCGACGTGGCGACCAGATTTGCGTGCTCTCACGCGCCGGTTCGGGAATCTTTCCGACACCTCGCCCAGGTAGGATTGGTCGAGGTTGTCCCTTGGCGCGGAGCGCATGTTTTTGAAGTCGAGCACTACGCCGTCATGGATGTTTTCGATCTCTGGAAATCGACGTTCGGCGTCGTGTGCGGCTTGACGGCGTCGCGGTTTGACTTGAAGGACGCGCCAGCCTTAGAGGCCCTGCGCGATGACTACTTCGCCTGCGTGCGGCGCACCGAGAACACTCTTGAACATGTCGATGTCGCGTGGCGCATTGGAGCGTTCATCAGTGCGCGTTGCGAAAGCCCGCTGGTGTTTGAATCATTGCGTCGGGTTTCCCAAATCGCGCGTTGGCAGCATCACTTGATAGATCATCCGTCCATCGCGGCGCTGCAGCCGACCTTGGGGCTGCAATCGGCTGAGCTCTATGCCAATGTCGTCGCTGCCATCATCGCTCGCAACAAACCGAGTGCGGAAAACGCTGGGCGCGCCTTTTTGGATTTCACCCAACAATATATGGGCCGCGCACTGGAAGCGATTCATGCGGAGCACACAAATTCAGAGCCAGTGAGAAGACCGCGAAAGCGGCTGTAATCTTGTGCGCGAGCTAAAATGGGGAGTCGTCAACAGCCATGAGACAAGTTTTCCATGCACTGATATTGGTTTTAGTCTGTAGCGTCGCGAATGTCTGTGTGGCGGGCGCGCAAGCGCTTCGCACGCCCCAGGGCATGATCGAAAAGTCGCTCAGCCATGGGGGCCTGGAGCGCGCATGGTTGATCTATGCGCCGCCTGGTTTGGAGAAGAATGCCCCTGCGGTTGTTTTGTTACACGGCGGCACCCAGAGCATGCGAAAAATGTTCGCTCCAAATGCCGGCGGAACGCAGGCGTGGGTCGATCTCGCCAACCGGAACCATTTCCTTCTTCTGGTTCCAAACGCCGTGAATCCGGACGATAGCGATCCGACGAGCGACCGGCAGACCTGGAATGTCTTCGGGCCCGAACAAGAGCGAAGGCGCTCAACAGCGGATGATGTCGGCTTCATTCTCAAAATGCTCGATCAAGCAGAAGAAAATTACAGTATCGATGCTTCGCAGGTTTATGTCACTGGCGCTTCGAACGGCGGCATGATGACGTTTCGCCTTCTGATCGAGGCCCCTGAACGATTTGCCGCCGGCGCTGCGTTTATCGCGAGCCTGCCGGCGGACATGGCAGCCGTGCCGCAGCCAAAAGTTCGACGGCCCCTGATGCTTTATAACGGCACGCTTGATGGTCTTATAAAGTATGGCGGTGGGCGGATTGGTGCCGGATTGGGGGAGACCGCGCCGGTGCCGCAAACCGTCGATTGGTGGGCGCGGGCTTTGCACGCCAACACTGCAAACCCCATACGCGACCGTCTGCCGAACCGTGACCGGCTGGATCGTTGTGTGATTGAAAGAACGCGCCTTACAGCTGGCGCGGATGGCGCACGACTATCGATTTATCTCGGCGTTGGTGGGGGCCATTCAATGCCTTCGATCGCCCATAAGCTGCCTGACACCCCGTTCATCCGCACGGTCATTGGGCCACAATGTCACGACGCCGAGGGCGCGGCTTTGGCGTGGCGTTTCTTTACTGGCGAAGACTAGCTGGTGCGTCGTCGCGGCTTGAAATAAACCACGAGTGTGGACGGCTCTTCCGCACAGCCACTTGTGGGGGCGTCCACTTCCTCAATTCGTCGGCGTTTGAAGATGAACCCGCACGCCATTTCATGGGTTGCTTCGCCGCGCTCGACCAAAAACGCGTGGTCGTGTCCCGATTGGTGGTGTACGAGCCGCGAGGCATCTCGATCGCCGGCAAGGGCGAGCCAGGGACGTCAGCCCGGCATGGCCGGTAAGCCGACCAGCGGATTGTCGCTCATCGGCGCGATTGTTTCCAGAGACATGTAGCGGGAG
>Ga0247843_1009904_pt1 | contig 10362 bp, 11 predicted proteins | sample LaCruzMarch2017__FD_192420 | JGI IMG/M metagenome (GOLD analysis project Ga0247843, IMG submission 192420) | Freshwater microbial communities from meromictic Lake La Cruz, Castile-La Mancha, Spain - LaCruzMarch2017_8m | ecosystem: Environmental > Aquatic > Freshwater > Lake | place: Spain...
GCGCGGGCAGCAGTAGTCGCCACCGCCGATTCAAGATTCGGCTGGTGGCACGATGGCGAACCACGCATCCGCCTGCTCCTCTGTGGCCAGCTCGCGGTAATGCCGGAAGATGATGTCGGGTGAATTCCCCGCCTCGAGCGCCACTTCGTTGGCATTCTTGATCTTGGCGATGCGGTAGCTGATGAACGAGTGGCGCAGCACATTGTGCGGCCACTCGATACCGAGGCGGCGTGAGAGGTTGGTCACCTTACGGTAGGTTTCCGCGCTGGGCACGATTAGGCCCCTGCCAACGTGAGGCAAGAGCCACTGGCGAAGGTTGTCGCTGATCGGCACAATACGCCGTGATGCCGTCTTAGCTTGTCCGGCACGGATCGTGATGAATCGGCGCTCGAGATTCATCGCGCTCCACTCGATGCGCGTGATTTCCGCCGCACGCAGACCAGCGAAGGCGCCGAGAACAATGAAGGGGATAACTTCTGCCGTCGCCGCTTCTAAAATCTTGCTCATCTGCTCGGGGGTGAAGATTTCGGTCTCGGTGTCCCCCACCCGCACCTTCGGAACGCCCTCGGCGGCGGTTTCCTCGTTCTTGGGCAAGTAGCAGCGCGACTTGGCCCAGGAAAAGAATGTGCGAATGGAAGTGAGCGAGGAATTGCGCGTGCGTGGAGCACCACCAAGTTTGCGCAGCCATTCGTCAATCTGGTGGCTCTTGATCTGCAAGATCGGCCCGGGGAAGCGCTCTTTGAACCGGTTGATGTCGCTGCGCAGCTGGTAGAGGTAGCGCTCACTTGCCCCGTCCTGCCTTTTCGCCGCCAGAAATTCCACGGCCGCCTCGGGCACCGAGATTTCCGATTGCACGCCCTTCATGCGTTGCATGTGCTCGTGCACTGCAGCGACAAGGGATCGTCCCGCCAGGAGTTTCTTGCACTGCGCGTATTCCTCTACTGCGGCGACCAGTGGGCAGTTGAAGGCTTCGAGGAGCTTCTTGGCCGTGAGGTAGGCCTCGCGCTCCGGTGCGGACAGATCGGTGGACTGGCTTTGCCCGGCCATGATCTTGCGCGCCATCAACTTCGCTTCGGATTTGGCTGATTCCGCATCGACGAAGCTGCGACGCACGCGTCGTCCATCGCGGTAGAATGTGACAAAGAACCTTTCCCGTCCGCTGCCCGTAGTCCGGTAGACCGGAACGCTAACCGAACCTTGCTTTACCTCGAAAGCCGGACCGCTCGATCCCCGCTTGCTGCGGCTGCGCACGCACGAAAAACCCATGTCATCGTAACCCATGTCAACGAGCAGGCGCTGAAAGACGTCCTCCATGCCCGTAAGCCTGCCAGCCGCCCCGTCCTGAGTTCCATCTCGTGAGCGGGTGCATGGAAGGTGCAGTCCCAATCGGTTTGCGCCAGCAGGCGGCCGGCAAAGTCGCGACCAAAGGCCGTCACCGCCCCGCCCGGCGCCGTGCGGGAGATCAAATAGCCCGTGCCAGCCGCACTGTAGGTGAACGTGGTCACCCGCCCTTCGCCGTCGGCGGACTCTTTGAGCAGGCCGTTCTCGAACTTGCGCGTGATCTCGGTGCCGTTGCCCTCGAGGATTTGTGGGTAGCTGCCGCTGCCCTGCGGGAACTTCACCACGGCCTTGTCGGTGACCAGGTTGCGCTCCTCAAGCACCGTGCCGTTGACAATGCCGAAGGGCGAGCCGCCGAAGTAAGCAGCCGTGTAGTTGTAAACATACTTCATGCGGCTGCCGCTGCCGGCATAGAGCGGGTCGGTCGCCGTGGCCAAGAGCGGCGGACCGCTGGTTTCGGTCGTCGCTCCGCACCACGTGTAGGACGCCTGCTCCGTCCCCGGGTAGCTCACCGAGGTGAGCACGGTTTCGGAGGTCGGCGTCCAGGTGGAGTAACCGAAGCTCACCACACGACCGTCGCTGGCCGTGACCGAGGTGATGCGCCAGTAGCCGTTGGCGCTCGGCGTGCGGGCCAGCTGCAGATAGCGGCCGTAGTTGTTGGTGATGCGATAAAGCCGCCACAGCCCGTCGCTTTGCTGCTGGTATGTGAGCGTCCACCGCCAACCCGTGCCGTTGCGCACCTGATCCAGCAGGTATTGGTAGCCGCCGGTCACCGTGACTTTGCGGAAGTCGTATTCTTTGCCCTCGCTCGTGCGCAACGTGAACGTGCCCGCCCCGGTCGGATACAACCGATCCCCGCAGTCCGCCGGGGGCACGCGCACCGCACCCGTGCTGTCCACCGCCTGAAAGTAGATCTCTTTGCCCTGCGGATACCGCACGATGATCTGCGGGAAGCCGAAGTTGCTCGTGCCCGACTCGCGCATTTCATACTGCCAGTTGTGCTGCCAGGTGTATTGCGTGCCCAGCTCCCACCGCGCCCGCGTGTAGTCCCGCGTCCGGCTGTTGTAAATGCGGGTAAACTCGATCGGGGCTGCACCGTAAGTCTGAATGTCGGTCACCCGGCGGATCAAACACGCCCGCTGCGCATTGATCGGATTGGTCCCGACATTCGCACCGGGCGAAGCGGTGGCATTGTTCGAGCTGCAACACGGCGGATCGCAGGGCGGATCGGGATCGTTGTCCCACGGATTGCCGCAACTCGTGTCATAGGCGCCGACCGTTGCGGTCAAAACTACAACCGCACCAAAGGTCATCAGGAGGATTTTGTTCATGGGATGGTTTCAGGTTGAGGTGGGAGGGGAGTAAAATTTGGACCGGGCTCGCCGGGCGCCAGCGGCTGCCCCGCCCACAAACTCACCGTGGCCACCGCTCCAGCATGACGCACGTTCACCGCGTAAGCTCCCCTGCCCATCGTGGAGGTGAACTTGAGATCCAACGTGGCCGCATCGCCTTGGGGCACAAAACGCAGCGGACCATTGAGACGCTCCAAACGACCACCGTTGGAGGCGGATACCACCACTTCCTGCCCGGCTTTCAACCCGGGCAGTTCAAGGCGGATCCCCACCGTTTCGCTTTCGCCGATCATCACACGATCAAACAACCCTTCGCTGCCACTCAGCTTCCGTGCCCCACCCGCCGTGTTCACCTCACCGCTCACCGCATCCAAAGTGTATCCGTCAGCCGCACGCACCGGCGCAAGCAACGAACCTTGAGGATCAGGCGCTACCACGGGGACCGCTGCAGCATCAACGCGCTCTTGCTCTTTGTTGAATGGCGCTGCCGAAGTGTCGCTCCTTGGCACCTCGCCATCCACCGCAGCAACACCACGATTACCGCTCCCCGATAACGCCGACACCCGGGAGCCACTTTCCCGGCTCGCAGAAAAAATAAACACCACGCAGCCAATAAGCACCGCACCCATGGCCGCAATCAGCCACGTCTGCCAAGAGGCCTTGTTCTTCATAAGCGGGGGGCTTACTCAATGCGCGGAAACATCCTCAGACATTCCCAACGCAGAACCCTTACTCAACTACCAGTCGCCATTTGTCAAAAAGAAAATTGGTCCCAAAGACGCAGCGGATGTGCAGACAATGCCCCTGTGTTGCAGGGCGGTGTCCGCTGCTTGCAGCGAGGCGAGGACGGAGCGCAATTAGTCTCGACGAAGCTGCGCTTAGGCAGGCCCAACCAAACCGCAGCCTCGGGCACAAACCCGTAACGACACGCAGCGGAGGCGCAGTGGCGACGGAGGACATGCTTGCACACGGCAGAGGAAATAGCCGGATGGAGCGGCATGTTCAAGGGAGCGCGAGAGAACCGAGCCGCTACGCGCATCTGACGCGCGAGATCAGCTTAGCGGCTGCCGCCGAACAAACTAAGACGCGAGCGCCGGCGCGGCTACTGCGGGGGAGTTTCGATCATACGGCCATAGCCGCCACTCTGCCAACATCAGCAGGAGGCGTGACAGAGCGGTTCATTGGGAGTTGACGAGGGGTTGGCGTTCGTCGCTATGCGCGGCAGCGGATCGGCGTTGCTTGGTTATTTGCGTCGGAATTTGAGGAGGATTCCGCCTGCAACGGCAAAGAGAAGGGTTGCGCCAATGATCCACGGCCAAGGCGTGGATTTCTTTTCGGCCTCAGATGTCGGTGCATCCATCACCTTGGGCTGCTGAAGTGGCGTAATAGCTTTTGGTGCAGGCGGTGTTTGTGCTGTTGTCGGCAACGCTGGCAGCGTTGTTGATACGTCCACCAATGATACCGGTTTGATTTGAAGGGGATCGGGCGCTTGACGCTGCGGATTTTTGATCGCAGCAATCGCCGTACGGACTCGATCAGGCAGTGTTCCAGCCAAAGTTGGGTCAGCTAGCATTTTTTCTAGCGTGGGCAAAAGATAGGCGGCTTCGGAGCCATAGGCGGCAACGGCATCCACCAAAAAGTCTCGCATCATTTCCTGATCACCAAGTCGTGAAGCGAGTTTTGGCAATGCACCGTCTGGCTTTACAGCCGCAATCGCCTTTGCTGCGCTTTCACGCACTTTCCGATCAGGGTCGTCCAGGGAAGCAATCAAGGTCGTTTCCACTATCTCCGGACTGTATCCGGCTAATGCCATGTCCTTCGCTAAGCCAACGCGTGCTTTGCTGTCATTCTCGCTTGCTAGCTTCTTCGATAATATCTGCCCAAGCGTCTCATTTGGGGCATCGCTGTAGATCAATGCGGTTGCTGCTGGCCTGCTCACTTCTGGACTGGGATCGTCTAGCAATTTAATCAATGCCGCCTGCAGATTGGAAAGGTCAGCCGTAGAAACAGGCATTCGCTGCCCCTGCTGCTCAAGCTGCTGTAGCCCAAGCATTGAATGCGCAGCCTTGCCTGCCGCTGCAGAGCGGACCGCGACATTCGCATCCTCAATGCCCGCCACTAGCGCGGGAAAAAAATCTGCGGGATTCTCAAGATTCTTGGGCTGCAACATCTGGTAGAAGTTCACTCGTTCGGAGACATCGAGTTGAGTGATTTGATCAAGAGTCATCGCGGAGGTTTGTCCGAACATTGCACTCACTCCGCCAATCCAAAAAAGCATTATCGCCGAAATCATTTTCATCGGAGTGGTTGATTGATGTGGCTCGTGGCTTCATTCACGTCGTGTTCAAGCGGATCGAACAACGAACCTAGACTTTCACCCGTTGCTAACGGGTCATGTTGGAAGATGCGCTTGTTTCCGATGTATACCTCGTAGGCTGGAAAACCGTCGTGGTCACCTTCCAAAGAATAGCGAAGATCGCTTGCGTTGCTGTAGTCAATCGTTATCTCACAATCGTAGTCGATCTCGTTACCTCCTACGCTGGGTGCCAATGGATTTCCCACGCTAACGACGCAGCGGATCTTGATCTTATGATCTCCAAGCCAAGTTGGAGAGAGTGACATGCCGCTGCTGCTCGCGGTCGCCTCGGCCACTTTCAGATGAGCGTCACCTAATGTCGTATCCGCTCTTGCCGCAGCAGTGAGATTACCAGATGCATCGAGCGAGCTTGATTTGTGGTATCGATGGGTTGCGCCAACGTGATTGAGCCACGAATCATTCTTCACTCCGTCGGGATCGTTGGCATAGGCGTTGTCCTCTAATCCATCCGCATCGCCCATGTTTCTAAACGGAATAACATTGAATCGCTGCTGCGTGCGGTGGGAGCCATCCTTATTCCAAGTTGCCCGGGCTGGAGTTCCAGACATCCTGTTGTCACCCTCAAAAACATGGTCGTTCCCAAAGGGATTCATGTTTCCCGGATCATCAACGTTGTTGTGTGGAATGAAGGTGTTGATTGTGATTACCTGAACAGGCAGGAGCGTTCCCGTCCAACAGATCGGTTTGTCGTTTCCCTCGACCACGAAGTTCATCTGAATCGTGACTTTTGGCGTGTTGCCGCTTTGGCTCATCTGCGCGATCTGCTCTTGGGTAAGGTTCCCTTCATACCAAATGCTAGCCTCGTAGACGTTCTCGGCCTTCGGCTTGAAAGAATCCTTGGGCAAAACATCTTCGTTAGCGATTTCCTGGCCTCCAGTTTCTGCCGTGAAAAATCGCACATATGTCGCCTCCTTCCATTTCATTTTCACCCGCAACGCTCCCCAAACTTCCGAGTAGGGCGGCCGGGCGGAAGATCCTCGGTTGAGAGTGACGCGCAGGCGCTGTTCCAGACGCCGAGCCTGACCCGATTGCGGCTTGGGCAAAAGCAGGCCTTTCGTGTTGCCCTCCGGCCCGGGCGGAAACCAAGATTCCAATTTGGCGAATGTGGCGGCGATTTCCGAGTTGTCGCTGCCCATGATGAAGTTGCCATCCGCCTGCAGTGGCGCGCTGAGTGAGCCATCGCCTTCAATCTTGAACCATTTAACAAATTCAAATCCGCTGGGAGTTTGAGCCCCAACGGGAACAGTTTGGCCAACGTAGTAGCTGTCTCCATCACCAGTGCCGTTGTGGACAATAAGGCGAAGGTGCCCGTCTGGAGGCAGCCTAGTTTGCGCATGAAGCATCGGCGCCATGGGCAGCAGGAATGCAACCACAAGGAGCGTGGCCAGCGTCTTCACTGGTGCAGACAGATTCACGATGGTAGCAGTTGTTGGTCGGCCCGCAGTTCGGCAAGGGCCTTCTCCAGATATCCTTTGTCAAAGTTTACGGCTTGCGTTGTTACTTTGACAGGATCGAGACCGGACTGAAGCAGGCGAGCCTTGGCTTCAAACATCCATTTGTCATAGGCGATTTCCGTATGGGCATTGCTCACCAAGAGACTTCCGATCAGTTCTGTTACTTTGGCTGCGTCGCCCCTCCTGTGTGCAGCCAACGCCAGCCAGTAGTAGGCTGCGGCACAACCGGCTTGAGTGGGATTCTCCGTCACAATCCACTCGAAGGCAGCGAGACTCTCCTCGGCACGGCCGCGACGAATGAGTGCTTCGTAATAGGGAACCAAAAGGCCGGGAAGAGCGATGCGCGGAGTGGCGGGATCCTCCAACAGGCCTTGGGCAAAGCTCCTCGCGCCAGCAAGATCGTCCGTGTGCAGGTGCGCAATAAGGATGAAAGCAAGATAATCCCACCAGCGATTGTCGTTGTTCCAAAGCCAGAGCTTTTTGTCTTCGGGCAGCGCACGCCAAAAAGCCAGAGCCTCGCGTGCGCGGCCGAAGTCATAGACCTGGCGTCGCGTGAGCTTGAAGAGGACATCAATGGCCTGCGAGGGATGAGAGGCGGAGCTGAATGCTTGCAAAGCCGCGCGCTCCCCGAGCGCATAAATATGGTCGGTCAGCGCACGGAAGTTGCCTCGCGCTCGTGAAAGTTGGCGGGCGAAATCCAGAAGAGTTTCGAAGTCTTTGACGCCAGCCAACATGCGAGGCAACTCATCGGCACAAGCTTGCAGCGCGTCCTCATCGCCGGAGGCTATCAAATTCTCCGCCCACAGCAGACGCGCTTGCAGACGAAAGCGTTGAGGAACTTGCTCTGCCGCTGCAACTTGAGAGAAAGCCTCAGCTGCGGCGGAGGTGTTGTTGAGCAGAGATTCCATGCGGCCAAGCGCCCAGAGAGCTTTGGACCAAAAATGGTTGCGCGAATCGGCTGTTGCAGCGATAGCACGCCGCAGGAGCGGACGGGCCAAGTCGTGGCGCTTCGCCATCATGCAGGAAAGCGCCAAGCTATGGAGGAGTTGACCTTGGAAAGCGGGCCCATAACGACGGACACCTTCCGCGACCAAGCGCTGAATCCCCGGGTTGCCTGCGGCGAATAGCGTCGATCGCACGAATTCCTTGGCACCCGCCAGCCACTCGTGTGGCGCAAGTTCAGGCGTATTCATCAGCTGCTCGGCAGCAGAAGCCTGTGCCACCGGATCGGACATAGCCTGCTTAGTCGAGGCCATGAGCATCTTGCGCAGCTCGGCAGCGACTGCCGGATACTTCGACGCGTCCAAGGCCAGCCACTCCTGAGCCAAGGTCGCCCATTGGGCATCGTTGGCACTGCGAAGTTCTCGCACCACAGCGAGCCAAGCCCGCGCACGCACCGACGGGCGGCTCGCACGGAGGCTCGCCACGAATTCCGGGGAGAGGCCGGCGTGGCCAAGTTTGCGGCGGGCGGCGAAAAACGGCTTCCACGAGGCGATGGTTTTGCCTTGGAATTTTCCGAGAGTGAGCGCCTCGACAGAGCGCTGGAAGGCGGCTTGCGCGTCATCCATGCGCAGCGCAATCTCGGCAAGGCCTTGGCGCGCTCGGGTGCCACCCCGCGGGTTGCCTTCGACCGCCTTCTCGAAGAAGAAGCGTGCAGATTCGAGTTCGCCTTCTAGCAGAAACATTTCGCCCAACTCGCTGGCAACAACGCTGGGGCGGTGCGGCTTGCGGGGAATAACAACACGACCGGTGCGGGCAAACTCATCAGCCGCTGCGCTGCGAAGGCGCTCGAACTCACCGTGCTTCTCCTCGGCAGTAGCCAAGCACGCGCAAGCTTCTCGGTCCGCATCCAGAAGCGAAACGTTTTTGATCAAGGCACGAATACGCGCCATGGCGGGCGCGAGCCAGTCGCGTGATTCCTCGGCAGCCAGAGCCGCGGCCCGCGCTGCAACTTCGGAGGCCTCTGCAAATTTGCCCCGCTTGTGCAGCGTGCGAGCGACTTGTCCAAGCAGTTTGGCCTGGCGACGGGGCGACGATTCGCGGGCCAAGTCCGCATCGATAGCCGCTAAGGCCTGGCGATAGTCCGCCGAATCAACCAAGGCGGAAATCCGTGCAAGCCGTTCAGAACCGACGTTCGGCAACAGCGGCGGCTGGGATGTGCGCTTTCTATAGCGCTTTTTCGGCGCGGGGGACATGGGGGAAAATGGCCGGTGCCAACCAGTCCCTGCGGGTGGTTGGAGCACCGGTGTTGCCGCCCTCCGTGTCCACGTTCATTTCTATGTGGGCACTCGGACGGCGAAAATAAATTCTGTGCAGAGATTTCATGATGCAACGGCCTCGATCTCCGCTTTGCGGCTGGCAAAGTCAAAAGCTTGCTCGATACGAGAAAAATTCGCGACTGCGAGACGGCGGCGCAAACCGGGATAACGGGACGCATCGCCAAGTGGGCGCAGACGCGCGCGAATGCTTTGCCCCCACGCTACCGAACCGACCATGCAATACGCAGCGAGTCCGACTGCGCAGAATCCGCAATGACGAAGAAAATCTCGCTTGGTCATGGTATTGCGTTTTGGATTACCAACTCCACTATGAGCACTTCCGAAATCTGGCAAGAAAATTTTAGGGAGATTTTTCTGGAAATGCTTTCCTTACCTCAATCCGATGGCTCAATGCAGGAAATCGATTGAGCGCATGAAAGCGAGACGCACCTTATTATCGCGCCTTGTCGGAGGACGGCTGGTTGTCGTGCTGCTTACCCTCACGGGATGCTGTGTCCATGCAGACGAAATAGGCGTGCTCTACGCACTGGACGCAGACTGGCAGAAGCTGAAAGGAGATACCGCAGCCTCGGTTAACACCGTCGGCGACACGGTCATCCAGACGGTGAAGCTAGGACCCCACAGCGTGCGCGGAGTCCGGATGGGGGCCGGGAACGTCGAAACCGCCATTAACGCCAGTCGGCTGCTCGCCAAATTTCCTTGTGACTGGGTCGTCTCACTCGGGCCGGCGGGGGCCTTGCGCGTTGATCTGCCGGCAGGGGCTCTTTTTGTAGCGAAGGAAGTTGTTGGATATCAGCGCGGCACCTGGTCCGGCCAAGGCTGGAGTTTGTCGCCTGCCGCGCAAATCAAGCCGCAGCTCCCAGGAGTGATGCTCCAACAATCCTTCCCCTGGAAAAATGCCGATAAGATAGTGCTCGCATCCGGCGACGCGTTCGTTGCCAACCGCCAAGAGCGCGACAACATACGGACCATGACCGGGGCCGACTCGGTCGACATGAATTCCTTCGGGGCTGCCCTCGCCTGCGACAAAGGGAAAGTGCCTCTGCTCGTGCTCAAATTTCGAAGCGATGCCGCAGACGAAGACGCCGCGGAGGACTTCAAAAAGTTCATCGCAGCCTACAACGGTCATCACGGCATCCAGCTTAGAGACTGGATTGCGACGCTTCCACCATCACCCGAATCGCCGCAAGCATACGATAACATTAAGCGACTTTTGGAGTGATGTCGGGGCGGGGGAAGGATTTTCATTTTAAGCATCTACTATTTCCCGTGCGCCCCTTTCAAGCGGAGGTGGTGCTCCTACATCGCAGAGACATCATCATCGCCTGTGCTGTGGCAAAGTTTGATATGCACGTCGTTGTTGCCACTACCGCGGACAAACAAGTAGGGTCTATTCAGTCATGAGCTACCGCGAGCCCTTGCCCGAAGGATGCCCGCCCGACACTGCGGAAGAAATCTTTGAGTCGCGTGTGTTTTTTCGTTTGGTGCGCACCAATCCGCCAACACAAGTGGATTTCTATTCGCGCCGAGTGGAGAAGCCGGATGCAATATTGTCCTGCCTC
>Ga0247843_1009905_pt1 | contig 10362 bp, 12 predicted proteins | sample LaCruzMarch2017__FD_192420 | JGI IMG/M metagenome (GOLD analysis project Ga0247843, IMG submission 192420) | Freshwater microbial communities from meromictic Lake La Cruz, Castile-La Mancha, Spain - LaCruzMarch2017_8m | ecosystem: Environmental > Aquatic > Freshwater > Lake | place: Spain...
AGAAGTTGAGAGAAGTAAGTATACGCCTGTTTAAATCTTGATTTTTAAGCAGTAAACACTGAGCGTATGCTTATCTTTATGCAACTTTCTACCCAGCTCTATATTGATGGCAAGTGGGTTAATGGCGCATCAACCATGCCAGTTACAGATCCATCTGATGAATCAGTAATTGCTAATGTGCAAATTTCATCAGAAGAGCAATGTATTGAGGCAGTAGATGCAGCCCACCGAGCATTCAAAAGTTGGGCAAAGACAGCGCCTCGTGTACGTGGTGAAATCTTGCGCAAAGCATTTGAAATTATGGTGGCTGAATCTGATCGTTTGGCAGATATTATTTCTAGGGAAAACGGCAAAGTATTAAGTGATGCCAAGGGTGAGGTTTTATACGCTGCAGAGTTTTTTAGATGGTTTTCAGAGGAAGCAGTAAGAATTAATGGTGAGTTTCGAATCTCCCCAAGCGGTGACAAAAGAATTATTGTCACAAAGCAACCAATTGGGGTCTCACTTTTAATAACGCCTTGGAATTTTCCAGCTGCGATGGCCACTAGAAAGATTGGACCAGCGCTCGCTGCAGGCTGCACAGTCATTCTTAAACCAGCAGGTGAAACTCCTCTTACAGCACTAGCAATAATTGAAATCTTAGAACGTGCTGGAGTTCCAGCAGGTGTTGTTAATTTAATTTTGCCATCCCCAACAGGGCCAGCAATCGCAAAGATTTTAAAGGATCCAAGGGTTGTTAACTTATCTTTCACGGGATCAACTGAGGTTGGTCGGGTACTTCTTAAAGAGGCAGCTGATCGTGTTATTAGATGCTCTATGGAGCTGGGTGGAAACGCCCCATTCTTGGTTTTATCAGATGCAAATGTTGATGATGCAGTCAGTGGCGCACTCCTTGCCAAAATGCGAAATGGCGGAGCAGCCTGCACAGCTGCCAATAGATTTTATGTTGCTAAAGAGATTGCAAATGATTTCACAGAAAAACTCACTAAAGCAATGGGTGGCTTAAAAATGGCAGCCGGTATATCAGCTGGCGCCCAACTAGGGGCAAGTGTTTCAGTTAAAGAGCGCAATAAAATTGCAGAGTTAGTTGATTCATCTGTAGCTGCAGGTGGTGCAGTTAAAACTGGAGGAAAATCACCAGCAGGAGCCGGCGCTTTTTATCCCGCAACAGTGCTTACTGTTAAAAATGACAATCCAATATTAGCGCAGGAGATATTTGGGCCAGTAGCGCCAATTGTTATTACAAATTCAGATGAGGAAGCAATCGAACTTGCTAACGCAACAGAGTTTGGCTTAATTGCATATGTTTACTCTTCTGATTTAAAACGAGCTATAAATACGGCAGAATCTTTGGAGTCCGGCATGGTGGCAATTAATAAAGGAGTTATTTCAGATCCAGCTGCACCATTTGGTGGCTTTAAGCAATCTGGCTTAGGTCGAGAGGGTGGCTTTGCTGGAATTGAGGAATTCTTAGAAACTAAATTTATTGGGACTGATGTTTGATATGTTTCAAATTAGAAACCGATAGTATACGATCATTATGGAAAGTCTAAAACTTCTTGAGTCAAAGAGTAATACCTTAAATTTTTTACTTAGAGATTTGGTAAGTAAGCATGGTGAAGCTTTCTCAAAATGTGCAGAAGTTGTTTCGAAGGCTTTAGCCCAGGACAACACAATTTTTTGGTGCGGCAATGGAGGTAGTGCTGCAGAAAGCTCTCACTTAGCCGTGGAACTCATTGGAAGATTTAAGAATAACCGAAGAGCACTGCCGTCCCTATCTCTCAATGCAGACACTTCCGCAATTACATGCATAGCAAATGATTTTGGTTACGAAGAAATTTTCGCAAGACAATTGGAAGGTTTGGGAAAAAAAGGAGATGTATTAATCGTCTTATCATCCTCCGGTAAAAGCGAAAACATTTTAAGAGTTTTGCGAAAAGCCAAAGAAATGGGTGTTATATCAATCGCTCTTTTAGGTAAAGGTGGAGGACAAGCATTAGCCCTGTCTGACTTTTCAATTGTTATAGAGTCTGATGAAACAGCCCGTATTCAAGAGCTCCACTTACTGATCGGCCACACATTTTGTGAGTTTGCGGAAATTGACCTAGGTATCGCTTAAAAACTAAAACCCTTAATATAGACTTTCTATCAAGCACTTAAAAAGCAAAGGATAAAATGAGCATATTTTTAATCGCAGAAATTGGAATTAACCATAATGGAGATATGTCTATTGCAAAGCAACTAATTGATGCCGCCGCCGATGCTGGATTTGATGCGGTAAAATTTCAAAAACGCACTATTGAAATTGTCTATACAAAAGAGTTTTTAGATTCACCTCGTGAAAGTCCGTGGGGAAATACTCAAAGGGCTCAAAAAGAGGGTTTAGAGTTTTCAGCGGATCAGTACAAAGAAATTGATCAGTATTGTAAAAGCAAGCATATTCAATGGACAGCTTCAGCCTGGGATATTGATGCTCAAAGATTTCTACAACAGTTTAATTGCACATTTAATAAAGTGGCGTCGCCGATGTTAGGTCATATCCCACTTTTAAAATTAATTGCATCTGAGAAAAAGCGAACATTTATTTCAACTGGAATGTCAACCCTGGAAGAAATTGACACTGTCGTAAAAATATTTAAAGACGCTAATTGCCTTTTTGAGCTGATGCACTGTAACAGTACGTATCCAATGAAAGATGAAGATGCAAACCTTCTTTGTATTCCAATGTTACGAGAAAGATATGTATGCCAGGTTGGATATTCAGGCCACGAATCATCTTTAATTAAAGTTTGTACAGCTGCTGTTGCGCTAGGCGCTACTTCATTAGAGAGGCATATAACTCTGGATCGAGCTATGTATGGGTCGGACCAAGCAGCTTCGATCGAAACGAATGCTCTTCATAATTTTGTGCAAACCGTAAGAGCAATACCGGCTATTTTAGGAAATGGAAAGAAAATTCTCTCCGAAGCAGAATCTAAAACTCGAGACAAGTTAAGAATTAATGTCTCTGAATGATTTATACATAGTCAGCGTAATTCCTGCAAGATCAGGCTCGAAGGGTGTGGTAAATAAAAATTTAAGAAAATTGAATGGGATTGAATTACTTAACTGGTCGATAAAAGCATCATTGCAAACTAAAGTAATTTCAAGAACACTTGTTAGTACAGATTCGGATGAGTATGCTCAAATGGCAAATGAAATGGGTGCAGAAACCCCTTTTTTAAGGCCAGAATCTATATCTCGAGATAATTCCACCGATTTGGAAATGATTTTGCACTCTATAGATTTCTTCAAATCAGAAGAAAGAATTCCAGATTTGATTGTACATTTGCGGCCAACTTCACCGCTCAGAAACCCAAATATCGTTAGTAAAGCAATTATATTGGCTGCAAAAAACATAAATAACATTTCAGCTGTTAGGTCGATTCAGGAAATGAGTGAAACTGCATATAAAAGTTTTGAAATTGGAGAGAACGGAAACTTAATTTCAGTGTTTACGCACTCGAGTGATTTAGATAAATCAAATTTAAATAGGCAAGCATTCCCAAAAACATTTACGGCAAATGGATATGTTGATGTTCTTATCCCATCCTATATTTTAAAAGAAAGTAAAATACATGGCGATAAAGTGATACCTTTTATAACTGAAAATATATTGGAAATTGACACTGAATCTGATTTAAAGCAATTGGAAAGTATGAGAGAATTCACCTCAGGTTATTACAAACTTATATTTGGAGAATAAAATGGCAGGGTATGTGTTTTCAAGGGAATCAGTGGCCGTTGAGCCTATTCAAACAAATAATAGAATTATTAATACATCAATCCCTGCCCCAGGAACTGTAGATTTGTTAGAAAAACTTGATAAATATGAATCAAGATCAATGCACGGCCAACTTCCAATAGTTTGGCATCGAGCCGAGGGTCACAGTGTTTTTGATCAAGTTGGTAATAAATGGATTGATTTTACATCAATGATATTTGTGGCGAATGTAGGCCATGGCAATGAAACAGTAATAAAAAAAGTTAAATCTGTTTTAGATTTACCGATGCTTGGTTGTTACGCTTATCCAAATGAAGTTCGAGCAACATATCTAGAAAAACTTGTTAAATTTGCTGGTCCAAATTTTGAAAAAGCCTTTCTTTTATCTGCTGGAACTGAAGCAACTGAGGCTGCATTTAAATTAATGAAAATGTATGGAAAGAAAATCGGGAAAAATAAAAATGTTATTATTGCGATATCTGGTAACTGGCATGGTCGAACATTAGCGGCCCAGATGTTGTCAGATAATGCCTCCCAAAAATCTTGGGTAACTCATGAACAAAGCGATGTTGAGCACATTAATTTTCCTTATCCTTGGGAGATTTCAGAAGAGCAATCGGAAGAATTTCTACTTTCGAACCTTGACCTGTTATCACAAAAAGGGATTTCTCTAAAAAATGATGTAACAGGATTTATGCTAGAAACTTTTCAAGGCTGGGGAGCAGTTTTCTATCCAAAATCTTTTGTTAAAAAACTTAGAGAAATTTGTGATGAAAATGAAATCTTGCTTGCATTTGATGAAATGCAGGCAGGATTTGGAAGAACAGGCAAGAATTTTGGTTATGAACATTACGAAGTAAAAGCTGACTTGATTTGCTGCGGCAAGGGCATGGGTGGCGGTTTTCCAATTTCGGGAGTAATTGGAAAAGCCTCGATAATGGATCTGCCTGATATTGGCAATATGAGTAGTACTCATTCAGGAAATCCTGTGGTTTGCGCAGCCGGGATTGCTGTTTTGGAGGAAATTGAAAGCCTTGAATTAGTGAAAGCTAGTGCTGAAAAAGGATTAGTACTCCACGAATTATTAAATCAAATACAAAGTGAATTTATGAACTCTATATCTGGAATTTATGGAAAAGGATTAATAGCGTCTGTAATTTTCCAGAAAAATATTAATGGAGTAAACAGCTCACCAATTGTTAGTCAAATTGCCGAACTTTGTATGCAAAAAGGTCTATTAGTAGTTCATACGGGCCGGGAATCAATAAAAATAGGTCCACCTTTAACAATTTCTCTCGAAGCGTTAAAAGAAGGTGTTCAAGTTTTGAGAGAATCAATTTCAGAGATATTAAGATGAAATCAGGAATTAGACATGTTGGAATCGTTGTCCAAGACATTGAGCAATCTATAAATTTTTGGCGGGATCACTTTGATTTTTGCATATTTTTAGACCAGATTGAGGAAGGTAAATTTATTGAGCATTTATTGAATATGCCGGAAGTAAAAGTTCGTACAGTAAAAATGAAAGGACAAGATAACTCACTGATAGAACTACTTTACTTTTATGAGAAACAAGACATTGATCTATGGCGAGGGAATTTCACTTCAACAGGCCTGACACATTTGGCTTTAAATATCATTAATTTGAATGAAAAAGTTAACAACTTGCAGTCTGAGGGATTTAAGCTCATAAACACGCCACGTAAATCAGAGAACGGTTCTGTTTTGGTTGCATTCATTGAAGGGCCAGAAGGAATTCTTCTAGAACTAGTAGAAAGTGTAAATAAAATTGACAAAATTTAACTATATTGATGTTGAATACAGTAATGAAAAAAGACCGGAAACAAATTATCCAGCACAACTTGCCAAATACATTTTTGATAAGTTCAATCTAACTGTCGGATGTGATTTGTTAGAAGTTGGATGCGGGAGGTCTGAATTATTAAAGGAATTTCATAATTTGGGTTTAAATACTTTTGGTATTGATTCCGACATTGCGGCAAAGCTCTTTGCTGAAAAGAGTGGAGCAAAATTCGATTTATTTGAAATAACAAACAACAATACAGAGCTTCCGTTCAAAGGGAAGAAATTCGATATCATTTTTTCAAAATCTTTTATTGAACACTTAGAAGATCCTATTTCATACTTTAATTTCTCAAAATCAATTTTGAAGATTAATGGCAAATTTATAAATCTAACCCCTGATTGGGAGTCCAATTATAAGATTTTCTATGACGACGTTACTCATATAAAACCATTTAGCACAATCAGTTTAATGCAGTCACTTGAGCTTGCAAATTTTAAAGAAATTAAAGTATTCAGATTTAGGCAGTTACCGATTACCTGGAATTCCAACCTTTTCAAAATCATATCCGTGATATCCGGGTTGTTTGCGCACCATAGAGTAAAAATAAAATGGTTTAGGTGGAGTCGTGAATTAATGATTGCGAGTGTAGGCATTAATAAATGATCCAAGAAAAATCCAGTGAAATCGAAAACAGAATTGGGTTTATTCAAGGCCGACTGTCTGACTTAGTAAACAATCGCATTCAACTATTTCCAGTTAAGAACTGGAAAGCTGAATTAAAAGAAGCAAGCAGAAATGAAATTAGAACTCTTGAGTGGACAATTGATAGTGAAACAATTACAGAAAACCCTCTGATTTTACCTGAATCAATTCCTGAGGTTATTGAAAACATTAATTATTTCAATATCCGAATTCCATCAGTTACTTGTGATTATTTCATGGAAAAACCACCGTGGCAGGAAAGCGCAAGAGATTTAGAAGATGTATTAACAAAAATTATGATTGGAATGCGCTTACTCAATTCAACTAAGCTAGTTGTACCTTTAGTAGACAACTCAAGTTTATCTGAGAACAGGTATAAGACTTCAGTTATTAATTTTTTTGAACTAATGAATCCGAAAATCATTCAAAACAACATACAAATTTGTTTCGAAAGTGATTTCTCTCCACAGAACCTTGCTGATTTTATCGATGAATTTCCTAGTCATAACTATGGGATTAATTATGACATTGGGAATAGCGCGTCCTTGGGATATTTACCTCATGAAGAATTTGAAATGTATGGCAACAGAATTATAAATCTTCACGTAAAAGATCGACTGCTTCATGGAAAATCAGTACCACTTGGAGAGGGGTCTGCAGATTTTGAAACAGTTTTTAGGTGCCTAAAATCGATCAAGTACGATGGTAATTATATTTTACAAACCGCAAGAGATGCGGCGGGTAATCACTTGAGTGCGCTGCTAAAGTACAGATCTATGGTTGTTAATTGGATCAATAAGTATGAATAATCAACAGATAGTTCTTGTGACAGGCTCCAGTAAAGGGATTGGCTTATCTATTGCAAAAAAATTTAAGGAAGCAAAATGGGTAGTCATACAGAATTCAAGAAGTGAAATTTTGGAAGATTCTTTAATTGGTGATATTTCTATAATTGCAGATGTTACAAAATCAGACGATGTGATAAGCCTTGTCAAAAACATCAAGGATATCTACGGTCATTTGGATGCAATTGTTTGCAACGTGGGTTCTGGAAAAAATATAGAGTCCAGTATTTCGCAAGAAAGATGGGATCATTTTATTAAAATAAATTTATTTTCTGCTTCTAATATTATTGACCATGCTTTACCATTACTTAATAATTCTTCGGTTACAGTCATTTCTTCGATTTGTGCAGACGCCGTTGTTGATGGTGCGCCGGTTGAGTATTCAACCGCTAAAGCTGCTTTGAATCAATACATAAAAGTCATGGCAAAAAAATATGCAAAAAGTGAAATTAGATTTAATTCGATTTCTCCTGGAAATGTAATGTTCGATGGTTCTCAGTGGGCCGAAAAATTAAAGTTAGATGAGAAAAATACAATAAATTACTTAAGAGAGAAAGTTCCAATGGGTAAATTTATAGAACCGCAGGATGTTGCGGAGATGGCTTACTACTTATCTTCAATTAAGAGTCGATTTATTACCGGTCAGAATTTTGTAATCGATGGGGGGCAATCGCTTTGAGTCAGAGCATGAAACTTCCAAAATTTGATCTCACAAATAGCTGGGTTGTTGTCACTGGCGCTGCAGGTCTATTGGGGAAACAACATGCCACTGCACTACTAGAAGTCAACGCTAATTTGGTTTTATTGGATAAAGACAAAGATGGAGTTATGCAAGTTACCAATGAATTACGCCAAATGGGGTTACGTGGAGAAATATTAAACTACGAAATAGATATTACAAATGAATTAAGAGTTCAAGCAATTAAAAATGATTTATCAACTAAGAAAATTTCAGTGCATGTATTGATAAATAATGCTGCCATAAATCCTAAGTATGAAGTCCTGGTAGGCGGTAAAAACAGTTCTCGTGTGGAGGATTTTGACTTATTGGATTGGGATTTCCAATTGGATGTTGGATTAAAAGGGGCGTTTATTTGTTCCAAAGTTTTTGGAAGTGAAATGGCAAAACAAGGTAAAGGAGTGATACTAAACATCGCCTCCGATTTGTCAATAATTGCACCGGATCAGCGGATTTACAAGAGTGACAACTCTACTGAATCACAAAATGTAAAGCCAATAACCTATTCTGTAATTAAGAGTGGCTTAATAGGTATGACCAAGTATTTAGCTACTTATTGGAGTGAATCTAATGTGCGTGTAAATGCACTTTCACCGGGCGGTGTTTACGAAAATCAAAATTCGGAGTTTGTTGATCGATTAACAAAATTAATTCCACTAGGAAGGATGGCTTCACCTGATGAATATAAATCGGCTATTCAATTCCTATGCTCAGATGCTTCGTCTTACATGACCGGACAAAATTTGGTTATAGATGGTGGAAGGTCAGTTTGGTAACAACGCGGAGGATGAGGGATTTGAACCCTCGGTAGGTTGCCCTACACACGCTTTCCAAGCGTGCGCACTCGGCCGCTATGCGAATCCTCCAGTTTTACTTACAAGGCTTAAGGGTATCGGTGGTGATGACTAAGATTTACCGTTAGATCCCCCGTGCGGCATTAACGTGCTGAACTCCCCCAGGGCAGGAATGCAGCAAGGGTAGGTGCGCTCTAGTGGGTGTACGGGGGATCCTATTTTTTAGCAAGAGTTTTTAATATCTAAAGCAAAGGAGGCGATAAATGTCATTAGCTTTATACCGCAAGTATCGCCCATCAACTTTTGCAGATGTAATTGGTCAAGAGCATGTAACAACTCCATTAAGTAATGCTTTAACCTCAGGACAAATCCATCATGCGTATTTATTTAGCGGACCAAGAGGGTGCGGTAAAACCTCAAGTGCCAGAATTATGGCCAGATCACTAAATTGTGAAAAAGGCCCAACCCCAAACCCATGTGGAGTATGCCAATCATGCAAGGATTTAGTAGCAAATGGACCAGGTTCACTTGATGTTATTGAGTTAGATGCTGCAACTCATGGATTAGTAGGAATGACAAAGTATCTTGCCACATACTGGAGTGCTTATGGCGTGAGAGTTAATGCTCTATCACCAGGTGGTGTTTATGAGGAGCAAAATAGTGATTTTGTACAGAAAATTTCGGATTTGATACCACTTGGTCGTATGGCTAAATCAAACGAGTACAGATCTGCGGTTCAGTTTCTATGTTCGGATGCTTCCTCATATATGACAGGTCAAAATATAGTTATAGATGGTGGAAGATCTGTTTGGTAATGATTAATTCTTACGTTGCAGCAGAAATGTTTCATAAAAATATGTTTCACCCTTAAACGGAAAGCTTTCTTCATAATCTTTTGCACTCCACTTGATTGTTGCGGTTTTTTCTAAATTTGCGATAAATCCAGTCCTTGAAAAAAAGATTACAGGCCAGGAAGATTTAGTTTTGCTATAAAGCCCTGTGGTTCCGCGTTGAATTAAATATTCATCCTTAAATGATTTAATCAAAGGTATACGCATTATCAAAACATATTTGGCATTTTTCAGACTTGTAGCCAGTACTTCTTGCCAATTTTGTGTGCATTGCAATGTACCAGAAATTATAATTAGATCAAATTTATATGCATTAAAATGCGAAATGTCTACAAAATTAATTCCAATTTGTTTAGCGAATACATTATATGCATCACTTATTACCTTGGGTTCAAATACAGTGTAGATTATATCAACATCAGGGTTAAAGTGCCTAAGCCAATCACACATGTAACCATTTGCCCCACCGTAATCTCCGACGGATATTTGATTTAAATTTTTAGTACTAAGAAAGAATCCAAGTAGCAACTGCTGTAACCGGAGCGTCCCCCCCCCCGGATTTGAATAATCCCGAATATTTAAATCATTTTTAAATTGCTCAATTAAATTTAAGACCAGATGCCGGTCTTGGTATCCCTTAGAATTTTTCGAAGCTTCGACCCAAGAATCAACCAACTCTAAATCCTCATTATTTAAATTTGCCATTAACCCGATTCTACCCGACAGCAAGTTTGGCGGAGGATGAGGGATTTGAACCCTCGGTAGGTTGCCCTACACACGCTTTCCAAGCGTGCGCACTCGGCCGCTATGCGAATCCTCCAGTTTTACTTACAAGGCTTAAGGGTATCGGTGGTGATGACT
>Ga0247843_1009906_pt1 | contig 10362 bp, 13 predicted proteins | sample LaCruzMarch2017__FD_192420 | JGI IMG/M metagenome (GOLD analysis project Ga0247843, IMG submission 192420) | Freshwater microbial communities from meromictic Lake La Cruz, Castile-La Mancha, Spain - LaCruzMarch2017_8m | ecosystem: Environmental > Aquatic > Freshwater > Lake | place: Spain...
CAATAATCAATGAATATAACGCTTGTAATTTTACTGTATGATTCTAGTTTAGCACTATATATAAGCTAATAATTATCTTGAACATAATACAAATACTGTTATAGCATATTAAATATGCAACCCAAGATTGTATTTTTTCAATTCAATCATTTATGCAATTAATCACATTTCTAACCTGTAAATTTTAGTGAACCTTAAGGATATTATTAAATCAGATGTATTTCTGGCATTGTCAAGTTGTTAGGAATGGTGGTAAATTATGCTATTTTGTGTATTTCAGGGAGCAATATTTAATAAACTAATTGCTGTCCATATAGCTTCTTAGTCTATCAGTAACGATTACTCTTGGTACATATTGTAGCTCTTTTAACAATTTTCTGAAAAATCTTATAGCTGCTTTAGTATTTCTCCTGAGTTGCATCAATATATCAAGCTCATAACCATCTTGGTCAATCGCTCTCCATAACCAATGTCGCTTATCATTCATTACTAAGCATTATTCATCAAGGTGCTACATATCTCCTCTTTTAGCTTGTCTCTTCTTTAATTGATGGGATATATATTATTATTTTCAGGATTAGTTCGCCAAGTATTAACTAAATAAGTTAATCCTGCCATAGCTATTGTTGCTACAATAGCCATAGAAGTACTAGGCATGTGTTGAAAGTCCCCAGGCAAATTAGTTCCTAAAACGTGAAAAATATTTCCTAACATTTTTACCTATTTTTACACATGGCAATGAATGACATTACGATTCCGTAGTGTAATATATTTCTCCAAGAATAGTAGTATTACTATTGCTGTTTGTAATGTTTTGCTGATCATTGTGGGTAAAGGAGAGATTATTGCTTTCTATACCTGCAATAATGGTGCCAATGATAATAGCAGGAACTGAACTAATAGCACTTGCCATAGCAAAACAAACCCCGATTTTAGCATAAGTAATCAAAGTGTTTTCATGAGGGCGAAATATTTCTGCCTCGGGAAACATTATTCCGGTTGGTAGATTCGCTACGGGGATGTATTTGAATCGAGATATACTGGCTTAGCATTATTGTGCTTCCCACAATGGTAGCTACTGAAACTGCTGCAATGGCACTGTCTTGGAAGTTTTCTTCTATTGTTTCTGGTAGTTTGAAAAGATCTTGACCTGTTGCATAATATTCTGCTCCAATAATTGCACCAGCAGAAGCCGCACCTACAACTGCCCCCTTAAAAAAACCATATATAGATATACCACAATAGCAACCCATCTTATGATCAAGAGCATTGCTGTTATGATACTGCATTTCGGGAAATCTACTTATATTAGTAATTTGTAAAGGGCTTATGTGAGTAAATCTGTATAAACTCATTGCGTATAAGACAAGGCCAGACACTGCAGTTTCTAGGGGAGTGTATAGATAATATTTATAAAACATTGCTCAAAATATATAAATAATAAATAAAATTTGGGTAGTTGTTTTCATCTTTTTATATATGAAAACTATAATAACTCAAAATAAATTTATTCTATTATGCATCAGTTATACTAAAAATGTAAAGAAATAATGCAAAATTTAGTTGATACTATCTTGCTCATCAATCTTACCTTATGAATACTAACCTAGAATCGTTTGAAAATGCTTGATTAAGAATATAACCACCGCTATTGCAACCCATCATATCAGCAATATTTAGATAATTCTTTATCTATATATTTAGATATTATTGGATCAATAGGTTGTTCTGGGCCTGTCGGCTGATCATATACTTTCTGACTTTTAGTTGATATATAACAAATTCCAGGCCAACTTCCAGGCTTGTCCCATGAGTCATCATCTGGAGACGGAGGTGAACCATATCATTCCTAGAATATACACCGTTTTACTGTGGGCCATTACTAGAATTATTCACCAGGAATTATAGGTGGTCGAGACTGAGGTTGGAGGCAATCTAAATTTTTCATTCCCAGATAAAGATCTAGAATTCAGCATCATTCTAACTCTTGATTATGACTTCGGCAAGGAAGAAGAATTTTTTAGTAACCGGTGGCTCTTCAGTCAATGTCATTCTTGGCCTAGTTGCCACCTAACTGATCCCAATTCAGAATGTCGAGAGTTTAACAAAGCTTGACCTTGAAGATGCCAATACAGAATTTTTACTATATATTAATAATTCTAGTATACAGTATAGATATGAAATCAAAAATATATTAGGAAAATTTTATGAAAAAGCAGCCTTCTAATTCGAAAAATCAGGATTCAACAGAAAACAGCCTGTCCATGCACTATCAAGCTCTGCCGGTCTATTATGATTTAGACAATATGCCCCCAGAAGTTTTAACAGATAAGATTTCCAGACAATATATTTACGGTGGGCAATCAATGCTCGTAAAATGGACTTTTAAAAAAGGGGCTATTGTACCTTGGCATCATCATGTGAATGAGCAAATTACTTGGATTACTAAGGGCTCGGTTAAAGTGCTTTCTCAAGGCAAAGAGTTTATTGTTAAGGCTGGAGGAGTGCTGGTAATACCTCCCAATGTTCCTCATCAATTTGAGGTATTGGAGGATACAATTAATGTTGATATTTTTGCACCTATGCGTCAAGATTGGTATGAAAATACTGCCATTTATTTACCTGAAGACAATACAAAAAATAAGGAGTGACTATAGAGGCTATTACCATAAATCCCTAGTAAAATCATAATAATATAGGTTGAAAAATGTTTCATAAGCTCTTCGAGCGCGGAAAATTAAACCAAAACGGTAAGGGCGATAAAAACCTCAATAATGACTAGGCTAACTAGCCGACCAATTAGCCTCAAGGTTACAACTCTACTTAGAATTTTCCTTTTTTATTTATTTTTGTTGCTATCCGGGTCTACTAGTATGGATGTAACTGATTAAAAACAATACTTTATTATGCTCGAACACTTTGTATGTATAAGTTTTGTTATTGCTTCCTCAATTTCATTTTAGTTTTGATCATTATCTTTGAAATAGGATGCAAATATCGAAAGGCCAGAGTAATGTTATTGAAATTACATGGAGAAATAAATACTCAAAACAGTTTTTTCTCTAATCAAAATTCATTAAAAGATAATGCCTTAATAGACTCTAGGGATAAAGTAAATAAGAAGCTGAGCAAGAAGGATGCCATATTTCTTGCAGCTCAAGGAGTAAAACGTAATTGAAGTATAAAAAGCGAGCTCTGTACTCCGCAATACACCACAAATTAAAAAGAATTACCCAGGATTTGTTAATATTAATTATATACTACTATTATTTAATATTGTTGCAACGCAGCAATGTCAAATTAAGTTTAATAAAGACAATTAAGTAAATATTTGGTATTACTATGTTGATATTTTACTTTTTTTGTCTTTAAAGTAGTTAGGCGATGATGAATGAAGCGTAAAAGTTATTATTATAAACATAAGAATCTCTCTATATCCAGAGAGTATTTTTATTTTGCTTCTATTGTCTCAGCTATTATTATTTCTTCTTTAGCATGGTTATTATGGTTTTCTTATAACAATTTGGAAACAGAAAAAGACTACGAATACGCCTTAGAGGCAAATAGAATAAAGGAAGTGTTAGAAGATTCTTTTACCTACGCTTCAATTTTCATGAGATTTGTGGGGAACGGATAGCATCTTCTGGCAAATATGATGCTGAGTCTGTGGCATTGATATTACAAAATAAAGTTGATATAAGTGAAATTAAAGACGATATCTTTCCATGGACTTTATTTGAATTTATAAACCCAGATAACTATATTATAGCTGCTGCTGCAGGCGTTACTTATGCCCCACTTAAGGTTGATAGTAAAAAAAGGCCATGGGTAATAACAGCACGTACTAAACCATGGTTTCTTCATCTTGCTTATCCAGACTTAGGCATTGTTAGTGGTGAGTATATTATTCCAGGCGGTTATGGTATTACGGATAAAAATAATAGATTTGTCGGTATTGTCTCTATTGGGTTTAGCATCGAAAAACTTACACAAAAAATTGAACGTTCTTTACGCTCTGATACAAGTGAATTTATGGTTTTAACTGAAGATTTAAAACTAATTACTAGTTCAACACATATTAAAGATTCTTTGAGTAATATTACTAAACTACTAAAAAACAACAATTTTATAAAGAATAATCAAGGGAAGTTAAGCGCTGAAATAACCCATGATAATATTACTTATAGATATTATAAAATTATGTATCCATATAACTATATTATTTTAATAGGGCAAAACAAAAATTTTTTACAAGAAGAATTTAAGCAGTTAGTTATATCTCAGATAGCCACAGTTTTGGTAGCTATCTCTTTCTTAGTTCTTCTGTATTTTTTCCGCATAAAAATAGTTAATCCAATGATATTGTTTTCAGAAAGTGTTCATCTACTTTCACATGGCAATTTGGATATTAAAATGCCTACTGTTAGCAGTAGTGAAGGTGTACATTTAGTAGAGGCTTTTGAAATTGTAAAAGCAGCATTTAAAAAGGAAATTTTGGTTCGCAAACAATTTTTTGAAGCAAACAATAAAATTAAGTTAATAAATGCAGATCTTGAGCAAAAAGTAGCCGTGCGTACTAAAGATTTACAACTTGCTCTTGCTTTTAAGACGGAGTTTTTAAATAATATGAGCCATGAGATACGAACTCCAATTCAAGGGGTTACAGGTCTATCAGACAGTCTTGTTGAACATTGGGCAGTGTTTACCGATGATAAAAGACTTGAGATCGCAAAACATGTGAGAAACAATAGTAAACGGTTGCTGTCTTTGGTTGGAAATTTGTTGGATTTGTCAAAATTTACTGCCAGGAAAATGTTATTAGCCTTTCAAGAAATAGATTTTAATTTGCTTGTTGAAGATATGATTGAGGAATGCAAAATCCTTTATATCAATGAAAAAAAGAGTAATTTTGAATTTAATAATACCGGTCCAATCTTTGCTTTTGTTGATCAGGACAGGATTACACAAGTATTACGTAATCTCTTTACTAATGCTATTAAGTTCAGTCAAAATAATAGTATTATTACTATCACCACTACTCAGACTGATATTACAAATGATCAAGGGAAGATAATCAAAGCAGTACAATTTTCTATTTCTAATTACGGCATTAGTATACCTGAGGATGAGATTAAGGTAATATTTGATCCATTTACCCAAAGCACACATACTAAAACAAATACAGGTGGTACAGGTCTTGGTCTTGCTATTTGTAAAGAGATTATTATAGGTCATCATGGTAGAATATGGGCAGAAAATGATATTTCAGAGGGTGTGATTTTTAACTTTGTTATCCCAATTGATCAACTTAAAGAAACTAAGATATTTGAGGATTATAAAAAACAAGACAATCAAGTTATTACTAAGCCTGCAACCATACTTATCATTGACGACGAAGATGCTTGCTTGTTAAATATGGAGCTATTTTTGTATAAAACTTCATATACGTTAATAAAAGCTTCTGGTGGTAAGGCGGGCTTGCATTATTTACAAGAGCATGGTCAGTCTGTAGATCTAGTGCTACTTGATCTGATGATGCCAGATATAAATGGTCTTGAAGTATTGGAATATATTAGGAAGAACTCATATTTAGCACATTTAAAAATAATACTGCAAAGTGGTGTTGCTAATGAAAAAGATATAACTAAAGCGCGTAATATTGGTATTGACGGTTGTATTAGGAAGCCGTATGAAAAGCATCTCGTGTTAGCTGAAATTTTCTCAGTTTTGATATAGATCCAATAATATTTAGAATTTTTGCTTGAATTATTAAGTAAATATAGTCTACTGAACTTTTTCTTCTTTAATATTTATGAGTAAAAATTTTTAAATTAAGATGTTATGACATGGGAGGCTTTATTAGAATATGCAAGCCTAACTGGCATGTTAAGTTAAGTGATGACCACAAAGAAGAAGTGGTGGTTAAAGAGGAATTTATGCCCTATGATATTAATTATGTATTTTATTGAGTTCACTGCAGGAGCCGACACAACGGAAATTGTTCTATGTTAGATGTTATAAGTTTAGCCTCGGATTTAATTAGGATCCCATCTGTTTCTCCTGCTCAAGAGGAGCCATCATTGTTTCTGGCTTCTGTCTTAGAAAAGATGGGCTTCCACAACCATGTCTTGCCATATGGAGACACAGTTAATCTATTTTCTATCAAAGGTCAGGGCGGGCGTCACTTTTCTTTTGCTGGGCATTTTGATGTGGTACCTGCTGGTGATGGCTGGTCACACAATCCTTTTGATCCACAAGTAAAAGATGGTGTTCTTTATGGGCGCGGTGCGGTTGATATGAAAGGGGCAATCGCTGCTTTTGTTGTTGCACTTTCAATGATTGATCTAAATAAAATAAAGGGAACGATTTCTCTGCTTCTTAGTGGTAATGAAGAGGAGGATGCTACTAACGGAACTCCTAGAGTATTGAATTGGTTAAAAGAACAAGAGATTAAAATAGATGATTGCTTGGTTGGTGAACCAACTAATCCTTCTTTTGTTGGAGATATGGCAAAAATAGGTCGGCGTGGGTCTATCAATTTTCACCTTGATGTAAAAGGCGTACAAGGTCATGTTGCCTATAATGAGATTGCTGTCAATCCCATTACAATTTTGGTAAAAATTCTTTCTGATTTGCAATCACTTAGCCTTGATGATGGTAATGAAAATTTTCCTAAGTCTAATTTAGAAGTGACCAATATTGCAGTGGATAATAAAGCAACTAATGTTATTCCTGGAGAAGCAAAGGCTAGCTTTAACATTAGATTTAACAACATACATAATCCGATTTCTCTTGAGCATATGATTGATAAGATATGCAAAAGACATACTAAAAATTATACTCTAAAGGTTGGTTCTTCTTCGGAGTCATTTTTATCTAATGCTCCACAGTTGCAAAAATTAGTGGTAGATGCGGTAAAAAAAGTTACTGGGATAGAGCCTGTATTAAGTACAACTGGTGGTACTTCTGATGCTAGATTTATCCATCATCATGCAAACATTATTGAGTTTGGTCTGGTTAATGAAAGTGCCCATAAAATTGATGAGCATATATCTATTGAAGAGTTGCAAAAACTAGTATTAATTTATAAAGAAATAATTCTTTCTTATTTTCATGCGTAATATTTTATGATTTCTGGACCAGAGATAAAATCTAAAACACAAACTTTATCATCGATCGTGATATTATTGCACGGTTATGGCGCTGATGGAGAGAACCTTATTAGCTTAGCAGCAGAGTTAAGTAAGGCTTTTCCTGATACTCATTTCTTTTCTCCAAATGGTATTTTGCCATTTGAAAATGCACCATTTGGTTATCAATGGTTTGGTTTGAATGACCGTTCTGAGCAATCCATGTTAAAAGGTCTTAACAATGCTGCTCCTTATATTAACCAGTTTATTGATTATCAATTGCAGAAATTTAATTTATCTGATGAGAACCTTGCTTTAATTGGTTTTTCGCAAGGGGCGATGTTGGCATTGCATACTGCTTTAAGAAGAACTAAAAAAATAGGAGCGGTTATTAGCTTTGCCGGTATGTTAGTTGCTCCTCAATTATTGCAAACAGAGTTAAAGTCTAAGCCACCTGTTTCTTTAATTCATGGTGCACTAGATGATGTTATTCCTTTGCCTGCAATGCAAATGGCGTTAGCAGCTTTGGAGTATGCTCATATTCCAGTCGAAACTATTATTGAGCCAATGCTTGGTCATTCAATTGGTACAGTAGGTCTTGAATTTGCTCGTAAGGCATTGAAGCGTAATTTGGGGCTTTAATTGTCAGAGAAAAAATTAATCAATTCTTTTGGTAGGAGAATAGGCAAGAGGCTTAGTCAATCAAGTCAAGATATAATCAAATATGTATTGCCACAGCATATTGTTAATTTACAAGAACTAGTTAATTCGGCACGCAATTTATACTTAGAAGTTGGATCTGGTAATGGTGATTTTATCACAGAATTTGCAATTAATAATCCAGATACTTTATGTATTGGCTGTGAACCTTACCTCAATGGTGTAGCTAATACTCTAAAGATAATGAGCGAACATGGTATTGATAATATTAAATTATGGAAAGATGATGTCCGATTATTACTTAACCAATTGCCGGATAACATTTTTGATACGGTTTACATTTTATTTCCTGATCCCTGGCCAAAGCAAAAACAACATAAAAGATGGTTAATTAACAATGAATTCTTAGAATTTTTGTATAATAAAATGAAGCCAGGAGCTATTTTAAATGTTGCTACAGACCATCAAGAATATGCTGTAGGATTCTTTCTCATTTATTAAATCAGCTGCATTATCATTGGCAAGTTACCGCACAAAATGATTGGCTTACACCATTTGATTATGCAATTTTAACTCGTTACTATAAGAAGGCAGCTTATAAAGCTTCACAGCCATATTTTTTTAGATTTAAGGTTAGTAAAAATTAGACTTTACTAGACTTTTCTTAATATAATTTCAATTACTACTTGCTTTATAATAGTTTATGATGTATATTCTTCTTTGAAAATTTAAGTATTTTTCGCAATTCCTTTGAAAGAGGTATCAGTTATTTTTTCGGTTTTAAGGCTAAAAAAATTCCTTCAGCGTTATAATACCTTTCGGTTTACCGAATGAAATTTTTTGGTCTTATGAAAATCATAAGATTTATATTAATGTTTTAAGGAGTTTTTTTATGGAAACAGGTATTGTAAAGTGGTTTAACCCAACTAAAGGTTATGGTTTTGTTCAACCAGAATCGGGTAGTAGTGATGTGTTTGTTCACATCAGTGCGTTAGAAGCTGCAGGTATTGCAAATTTAAATGAAGGCCAACGTGTTAGTTACGAATTAGTTACTAACAAAGGCAAAGTGTCTGCATCTAATCTTAAGCTTCTTTAAGTACGCTTAACTTATAGTACTTTCGTTTATTTAAGGCCTAACTTAGCTTATGCTTAGGAAAGTTAGGCCTTTTCATCCTTTAGCACACATAGAAATAATTATGAATTTCCATAAAATGGATCTATCTCCAGTTCTTATTAAAGCTCTGGACCGAATTGGTTTTAAAGAACCTACACCAATTCAAGCGCAAACAATTCCTCTCGCTTTAGAGGGTAAAGATGTTATGGGCTCAGCACAAACAGGCACAGGTAAAACCTTAGCTTTCTCCATACCAACTATTGCAGCAATACTTGCTGATCCAAGTAAATCAGCTCTTATTTTGACACCAACCAGAGAGTTGGCTCAGCAGATATCCACTAACATTAAGCAATTAATTAAAGATCTTCCACATTTCAATATAGCTCTTTTAATAGGTGGTGAACAAATTGCTAGGCAGTTTACCCAGCTTAAATCAAAGCCAAGAATTATAGTTGGAACTCCTGGTAGAGTGATTGATCATTTAGAGCGTCAGACTTTGAGATGTAATAATATTGCATTTTTAGTTTTAGATGAAACAGACAGAATGTTTGACATGGGTTTCAGTATCCAGATTGAAAAAATTATTAGTCAAATTCCTAAGGAAAGGCAAACCTTAATGTTTTCTGCAACTTTTCCACCAAAGATTGAGCAATTAGCAGCAAAATATTTAAATGCTCCACAAAGAGTTTCTGTTGGTTCAGAAGTATCTCCGGTATTAAAATTAAAACAAGAAAGTCTAAAAGTTATTGATACGGAAAAATATGCAAATCTTTTGATTCAATTGCAAGAACGAGAAGGTTCAATAATAGTATTTGTGAAAACAAAAATTAATGCCGATCGTATCGCTACTAGATTATCTAAAGAGCGTCATGAAGCTGCGGCAATTCATGGAGATCTAAGACAGCAAAAACGTGAGCGTGTGATGAATTCATTCCGTAATGGCCGTTGTAGAATTATGGTGGCAACTGATGTTGCAGCTCGTGGTCTAGATGTTCCTCATATTCAACATGTTATAAATTATGATTTACCTGAAGATCCTGAGGATTACGTTCATAGAGTAGGCAGAACAGCTCGTGCTGGTGCAGAAGGTTGTGCTATGAGCTTTATTTCTCCACAAGATGAATATAAATGGAATGCAATTCAAAAATTTATGGATCCAAGCTTACCAGAACTAGCTCACAAATCTTCTCCAAGAAGAGGTTCTAAAGGTGTTCCAAGGAAAATGTATAGAAGTGCTCCAAACTCTGGTGCTGTTAATAACAGAAAGCCTAGTCGTTTTGCTGGTAGCAGAAGTGCGGAACCAAGAGCTGAATTTAGTAATGATAGAAAACCTAGCCGTTTTGCTGTTAGCAGAAGTGCGGAACCAAGAGCTGAATTTAGTAATGATAGAAAACCTAGCCGTTTTGCTGTTAGCAGAAGTGCGGAACCAAGAGCTGAATTTAGTAATGATAGAAAACC
>Ga0247843_1009908_pt1 | contig 10361 bp, 10 predicted proteins | sample LaCruzMarch2017__FD_192420 | JGI IMG/M metagenome (GOLD analysis project Ga0247843, IMG submission 192420) | Freshwater microbial communities from meromictic Lake La Cruz, Castile-La Mancha, Spain - LaCruzMarch2017_8m | ecosystem: Environmental > Aquatic > Freshwater > Lake | place: Spain...
ATGGCAGTATGCCGCAAGTGCCTTCCCTATCGCGGGCATGAACAATCCCATCACGTACGTTCTCATTCGCTTTGCCTTGGTCCTGGAGGCCACTGGTATCTGCCACGGTGCCTGGGTCATTGGACGTGTATTCAAGAGCGCCGCTGGCATGCAGTACGATGAAGTTTACATCGGCACGCCCGAGGAACGCATGGGAGGTGCTCATCCCGACAAGGCACTTACCCCCGCTGGCGATGTTGGACACTTGGCTGGAGGTGGATTCCAGGGATACTTAGCTGGATCGAGGGATGTTCTTGATGGCCCAATCAAGTCGAAGGATGCCATTGATGCCCGTGTTTAAGTGAGAAAAAACTTGCACATACAACATCAGCCGTTTGAATGTGATTTTGTTAGCTTGTTGAACATGTTCGTTTTATGTGTAGATTTGATAAAACATTAGAATACATCTAGGCTTTATCTATTCCATTCTTTCATCTTCATCCTAGATAGAGTATTACTTCTAACCGGACCACAATAAGAGACTCAACTTCGGCTGCAAGGGTTACTCTTGACTGTTGGCAAACATAGGGCAATTGCAGAGAAAAAAAATCCCAACACCACCTTTATGGCATGGTTGGACTTTGAACCGTTGTGATGGACGGGTTGATTCTAATTATCACTATACCAAACTCAATACTAAGTTTGTCTTAACCATCATTATTATTAATTATCAACTGTAAACATCATAACGATGAACTTGCACCGTGTCTTTTGTCACATAGAGACAAATGACTGCTGCTGCATCACATCACTCCTCTTCGCTACGTTTGATTTACGCTAGATATAAATATATCACATAAAGCAAAATTTTTACTAATAATAATAATTGTTATTACCTTGGTGGAGGCAAAGGAACGATTGTCAGCAAAAATTTCAGTATGAGCATAACCTAGCTCTTGTGTGTGTGTCAATAGCAAGATGTGGAGTAGGACAGATATATCATATTAGCGTGCTGCTTCTACAGCTTCTGCTGGCTTGAGGCTTTGCCACAGCAAAAAAATGGTGTTCAGGCGCATCTTATCCAAAAGTCCTTCAAACATAGACAGTGATTCTCTTCTGTATTCATTGGGGGCTAAGTCTTGATATTTTCGTAAAAATACATTCTCCTTTAGATAGCATTTGATATACTATCGCTATTTGTTGGTGTTGATATTATTTCAGTGTTCACCAAAGCAGAAGAAGGGAGTAGAGTCGTTGTGGTTGTTAATGTTGGTGATATCGAAGACGTGAATAACAAGGATGGAGAGCATTGCTTGCTGCTGCTCGCGATAATTGTAAAACATGTCGCAGATCTCGACCTTAGTAGTAACGAGACAGCATACGCCAGGACTAAAATGTTGGGCCGTGGAATTTTCATGGGGTCAGGCTGAAATCCACCATCCACCCTAGAACCCCCACCACCGAATCTATTTTGATCGAGAGAGTGATTTTCAAATTCCCTATCTAAAAAAATCAGAAAACTGAGGAGACCATGACGGATTGACAGCGCGGGAACGAGTTCGGAATCAATCCCCCATCTCCTCTCTCCTCCCCGTCTTCAACCACGATTACTCAGGGGGCTCGACGGAGAAGAATCCGATGGATCGTGGCGACGAGGAAGTCGTTAATGGCGGTGTATGTTGTGGCGGTGGCGTGATGACGGCGACGGCTACGGCGACATCGTTGGATAATTCTAAATCGCACGATAAAATGTTCGCGGAAAAAGAGGATGAAGGGAAGGATGCTGCTGGGGCGGCGGGACGAAAGGAAGATCCTACTTCTTCGTCTGGCTCAGATGGCGATGACGAGAGCAGCGACGAGGACTCATCCTCCTCAGGCGACGATGATGATGATGACGACGACGACGACGATGGTGACAACAACAAGGAGAACAGCAAGCAGAGAAGCAGTGATGATAGTGGACCATCCGAGTATGAGAAGCTCCGACTTGCCAACATTCAACGGAATCGTGAACGTCTCGCAATGCTTGGGCTTCTCCCACTCGACAATGCAGACGATAAGCGCCGAAAGCAACCGACGACTACTTCTACGAAGAGGAAGCGAGATCAGTCGGCGTTTATTCCACGTCGAAGTTTGCCCCGTCGTCGCTGTGCAAAGATTCGGCACCTCCCATCTGCTTCTCCCACTACGGCCGCAATCGTTCCTTCTCGACGACGAGTCGCGACCGACGCTGTCAGCCACCGTAAAGCAGCAGCAGTAGTAGCAGCAGTCCCCGCCGGAGGTACCACCATCTTCGATGACTACGACAACCACCACCACAACAACGATGATGATGAAAACGAATCGGTGCCATCCCCAGTGCCAATCACACGCACTCTAAAACCTCAGCCGCATCAGGCCACAGTCGACGAATCGCACGTCCAAGCCTACCTGAAAACACGTCGAGTTCGTCGTGGCCGGCCCAAGAGAGAAGAGTACGACTACGGCTGTGACGAGGTATGCGCTCACTGTGGAGGGGAGTGGCAGTTCAACAATGATTACTGCCTTCGCCCGGGGAGTACATGTCTGACGTTGGCAGCCGATGATGGTGACATTGAGGAGCGCACGAGGTTGATTCGATGCAAGGATTGTCGTGGTGCATTTCACTTGGAATGCATGAGGAGTCATGGTAAAGAAGAAGAGAATGCAACCATTGGTGATATTGGCGAGATTGTCATCGCGTCACAATCTACACGCGATCCGATCCGTTGTTATCGATGTGATGTGCAACGAAAGGCTAGCAGACTTTCAGCAGATTCTGCATCTTCTTTGTTATCCTCCTCACGACCATTCCTTCTTGAAGCTGTGATCGGAGACCGAACGTTGATGATACGAGTCACACCCGAGCCTGTATTGGAGGCAACGATACGAGTAGTCAAATCTGACTTAGAGTTGGAAGCGGCAGTGGACGACAAGCACATTGTGTGCTCAGTGACGTTTGGCAAAGAGACGATGCCAGAATCTTCTGAGACGGAGGATGAAGAAGACGATGGGCAGTTAGAAGACGACGTGGAAGAGTTCATGCAGGGCGCCGATGCCAACGCAATCCAAACTCTCATTTCGAATGCACTTTCCAACTCCAATGATGCCCAAACTCAAGATGATAGCTGCATCTTGCTACGAAGCTACATCAAGACTGAGGCATCTGCAGTCGCCATCGTGCGCATGAATGGCATCAAAATGCTTTCAAAGACACTTCAACTTCATCCAGACCAACCTACATGTCTAGCCGAGGCAATTAGCACCCTCGCCGAGATTGCATGGGCAAGTCCAAAGAAGGGTGGAGCGGCAATTATCCAACGTGGTACGAGCTGTTTGGATCTGACACTGGCAGCGCTGGTACGCCATCCCGTGGACGCAATGGTGCAGCAGATGGCCTGTGGGCTATTCCGAGCTCTCTCTTACAATCGTGACTGTTGCGCGAAACTCAACTCCAAGAGAGTGGTATTGGCCGTGGTAGATTCGATTCGTCGCAATACTGAAGAGCTAGATGTGGTGATGGAAGCAAGGTTTGTGTAGGCAGAGCCAATTGCTTTTTGCTGTATATGTATACAATTTGCTACCCTAACAACAACTTCTCTCCCCTTCAAATAATAGCATGTTCCTGCAGAATATGATGGTAGTATCGCCTGATACCACAGTCACGTATATCGCCCGATCAAGAGCACGAGATGAGCTTCGAAACGATCGTCCCAATCGACCTGGTAAACCTGGTTTCCTGTCGGTCTTACTGACTGCCATTCGCGAAACCTTGCATGACGTTGATTTCGTTTCATGCACCTTTGGATTCCTAGCAGTCGTTGCCCTTGACACGAAAGGTGGTGCAAGTTTGGCCTATCTTGATGCGGAAACGTTGGCGATGGATGCCATTCGAGAACATCCTGACAGTCCACAACTACACGAGGTAGCTTTTGCGCTGCTAAAGAACATGGACGCCGAAGCTGTAGTTGATTTCCCTTCTGATGGCTATGAGGTGTTTGTTGAGTCCGTGTTCGAATGATGTGGGCCTGCAGTCCGTGTCAAGGTTGGCATTTTCACAAGGAGCAAATAAGTTCATCTTTAATATGCTTAAACCCGGCCCACCCTCCGTTTGCTCCTTCACCTATTCTTCCACTTCCAAATGTGTAGGAGTAAAGTGCCACGATTAATATTTTACGTATATGCAGGGATAATATACCAATGATACCAATGACACTACTTGTGCTACTCTGTTCAAACATTACCGAGTACATTATCCAACAACCACCATTGCCCGCAGGAGAGTTTTACAATTTTACTTATTCGACTCTCTCTCTTTCATCCATATTTACAATCCTCACCCCAAATGCACTCTGCGGGGTTAAGTTGTTTCATACATTTGTATCACATTGTTATATTTCTTCACTTCTGTTCTTTCTCTCTTACCATCGGACAAGCTCCTTGTCTTTCAGTCCCGACGCAAAGTATTGCAAAAACGGTAGATTATCATCACCATCCTCGTTGTTGCTGCCATCATCACCACCGCCACGTTGTCGTGTACGTACACTAACCTCCATAATTGGCCATTCGGGTGCAACTTTTAATTCAATAAAGTTGGTAACATTCGCCACAGTGGTAGTCCCCGCCGTCGTGGCTGCACGGCGAGCATAAACAAGTAACTTATCGGACCATTCATTACGTGCCTTCATAATCAGAGCATCTTTGAATGGTACATTCTCTACTGTCAAGAGTCGGCCATACCCCATGAGAAAAATTACATCCACATTAGTCCAGTACGCATTGACATTAGTTATGACCCAATCAATGTTATCTTTTAATATGTCAGTCTTGACTAGATCTAAACAAAAGAGAGAGAGAGTGAGATAAGAGAATGTTAGAAAAGTGCGCAATCAAACAATCATTTTTTTTTAATCCGTACCATTGACATTATTCACCATATTCAAACCAATGAATAATACTCGTTTATATAAGAAAACAAAATTCTCCTCTCGTTTAGGTACTTGACGATTCACAATATATGATGTCGTATTCGTTACATTCCAATACATGGTATCAATAGTCATAAGATGCTCTTTATACAATTTCCATCCAGCTGATGGGTCAGGACATGATGGATAATCATTATCACCTGGGATAGAATACACTGGTATGGGAGATGCACTGAGTGAAATCTTGGTACGGACGTACGCATTAACATCGCAATCGTCAACAATACGTGTGGCGCTTCCTCTATGTATAGTATTTATAGATGGAAGTGACGAAGAGTGAGAGAGAAATCAAGATTTGGGTTGGGATGATGATTTGTTCTACAACAAAATTGAACACAAAAAAAACAACAACAACAACATATGTACTTACAAATGAACCAAGAAGGCATGATTATTCAATATTGACAAGTTAGCTAACATACTAGACCAATACTTGATACGACTGCCACCATCTGCCATTAGATAGAATGATATTTTTCCACCCACTGTCTCATCAACCTGATCCAACACCAGCATGTTATTATTCGACAACATTGTTGTTGGTTCAAATGACGGACTAGTTGTTATTGATGGACTAATTGTTACTGTGGGTATGTTGGATGGTAAATTAGTAACCGTGGGTAAACTTGACATACTGGGTGTATAACTTGGTAGACTGGTCGTAGATGGTAGTAACGATGGGTACACTGTTGGGATTGTTGTAGTTGTTATATCATCCGTCGTCATTAGTGCTATCGTGGTCTCCTCGGTACCACCCTCAATAGAAGTCGATTCGCCAAGTGCAGCTACTGTTGTAGTTCCATCGAATCCATCCGAAGAGTACGAGGCAGTTGCACTGAAGACCATGGTCAATACTAACATCCCCACAATAAATGCTACTGTCGTAACGAGAACAATCTTGACACGTTTCGATGAGTATGCAATAAGATTGGTTAATCCAAAATAATTATCATACTCATCATCGTCATCATCCCGTGAATCATCCAATATATTATTATAATTTCCCCGCCCCCTATTCTCTTCTTCATCAGCAGCCAACAACTCTGCTTGACCAGCACCACGTCGATTGTCATTGGATGTGGCATCCGCATAGGAAAGTTCATCTCCCAACGGACCAATAGTAGTAACTACGGTATTCCCATTATTATCACCACCGCCGCCGCAACGTCGTACGACATTGCTATAATCCAATGGATCATTCGACCTCGTTAATGCCAATATGGACACGGTGTGTATGGTCCGATGTCCTAAATTTATCGGATCGCACGCGCTGCTCATCGCGAACGTCGTCGATTCCTCATCTTCCGTTGAATAATATTCTCGATCGTCCGTCGTCGTCGTCGTCGCTGTCATGATACCACCATGCGCAGTTTCGGACGAAGGAGGAGGGGCGACGGCAGCCGCGGCAGGCGGTGTCGTCGTCGTCGTCGTGGGGAGATGAAAGACGGATGCACCGGTTTGTAAGCAGGATACGTCCGTTACTTCATCGTCGTAATCATCATCGACATCGTCGTCGTGATTATTATCATTTTCGCAATTCAAGACCGACGATGAATCATAATCGTCGAATGATAATAATGACGACCGCCCCCCGATGTCGTTAGACTTAGCGTCTTCTTTATCGCACCGTTGTTGTTGTTGTTTCTCGAGTGCCGCAATAATATATTTGACGGGAGAGCTCGCTAACGATACCGAACTCGCGCGCGATGAGACATCGTCGTCGTTGTCATTGTCGTCGTCGCTACTGCTGCTGCTGCCGCCGCGTCGTCGTGCTCGAGCTCCTTCGAGGAGTACGACCCCATCGACGACTGCCACGTGCACGCGACATCGAGGAGTGGGACTTCCGCTCGTTGTTGTTCCGTCGTTCTTCCTCGTTCCACCGTGCGAGGCGGCGGGCGATTGCGATGCGAACGGATGGTGCATCCCGAATATAATGTCTCTTTTAAGTGATATGTTCGTTCGGCGCACGGGTGGGTTCTTACGACGATGCCGTATTAATCATGTCGTCGCTCGTCATTCATGATTGTCCGTGCATCGCACAAGGGCACAAGAAGGTGTTTTGAAACCTTTCTCGTATCTTGTATGATTCCGATGTAGATTTTGAATCGATCGTACTCATTTTTTCTCGTTAAAGCTTCCCAGGAGAAAGGAGCGGTTTGCTCCGAGATTTGAATATTGAATCGAGGTGCCGTTTTTTATCTTCTTTCGTGACCCTCCATACAATACGCAACAACCATCATCATCACACACTTGACGATAATAAAAGCCTACGATACATCATCATTTTGTTGGATAAGATTGCGTATTTATTTAAATTCTCCACGAAGAAACGAAACCTCGGAGTTAAAATACACAATGATGCGTCGTGCCTTGCCATCCCTCCTCATGCTTCTAGTGACAGTAAATGCAGTCGTCGGCAGTCGCAGTCGCGGCGGCGTCGACGCCGGCAATGCCGGACCGGCAGTAGTGCGCCAACGAGAATATCCGAATCCGAAGCATCGCGAACAACAACGACGGCTGCCGACGTCGCGGCAACGGCGGGCGATGAACGACGAAGGAGGCGGCGGCAGTCGACGGGAGAAGGGACGACGATTCGGCATGTCCATGTCATCGTCCACCGCCTCTCCCGACGACGACGAGCGGGAGATATGTTCGTGTTCGCCCACGACCATCACCTTCGAGCTCGATCTGTGTCGCACGTGCGACGATGATACGATTTCCGACAATGCGGGCCTGGATGGCAGTTTTTGCTTCACCGAAACGAACGTCAGTTTGCCCGGCGGCGATCCCTTGGTGGAGGCGGACGCGGAAGAAGAAGGAGGATCGAGCAGCACCACCGACGACGAGGAGGTTCGACGCCTCCGAGACGACGAGGCGTGCGAGGATCGCAAGTACTACGCGAAGAAAATCGACGGCAGGACCAGATGCGCCAACGCGGACACCGACGACGCCGCCCTCGACGACTCGGACATGTTCGATTCGTCGGAGGAATGCTGTGCCGACACATTCGAGGATGTGACGAATTGCGTGATAGTCGACGTTTGTCTCTCCGACGTTCCGACCGAATCGCCGTCGATCGAGGACGAGGACGGAACGTCATCATCATCATCGGGCAGTGGCACGACGACGCTGGCGCCCACGCCGACCGTGTCGCGCGAGGCGGCCACGTATTCTCCCACATTCGGTTCGACGACCGAATCATCAAGCGGCAGTACGGACGGTACGAATGATGGCGATGGAACGCCTACTGCCGCCACGGGGTGCAATGACGATGATGATCCAATCGCGGAAATAATAAGTGTACAATTCTTAGAATTCGATACGTCGGGCGATTTGAATGTTATTAATCAAGATAATACCTACCTGACGAACGTATCATTAACCACCGGCGACACTATATCATATACGAGCATATCGAGTTATTTAGATACCAGTTCTCCGTTATCGTATGATAGTTATGGCACTAATAATTCACCGCCCGGCGGGGCTAGTTTGATATTGTACGGCAAGACCGCGTCCGGGAGTATAGTGCGTAATCGGTTCTTTTGGACATATAGCCTATCATGTACCGATGATAATATCCCACTAGTCGTCGGCGATGGTATTGGTTGGGTAACCGTGGTAAGGAGAGGAAGAGCCTCATGTGATTTTTTTTCATGTTCAACACGCACAAATGTTTTTTGTATTTTACTAAAAAAAACTCCTCCTTTTCCGTGTGTTTAATTCCATATATAATATATCAAGTCGGAAATTTCAAATGCCTGGCCGGTATTCTGTCCTGCATTACCGTCCAATACACCCACGATCGCGCCCGGCTTGACCACGGCACCGACGGAAGTTTTCCCAACGTCGATGCCCACACCTACAGTAACGGGCGAAAGTACTCCCGATGGCGGTACCAATATCGATGATATCATGTGTAGCTTTTGTAATCCGGATGGGGTCGAATTTCCGGACCTGATCTTACCCACCGACGATGGCACGACATGTACCATAGCATCCGAATATGCCGCTACGCTATTGGCGAATGATGTCATGTGTCCCACGGTGCTCATGGCCGAGGCATTATGTTGCCCGAACAATAGTGGCGGCGAAGGAACGGATGACGAGCCACGACCCGAGCCCTGTGAGGGTAATATTGTCGATGTGGCGATGGAGAATGAAGACTTTACGACATTGGTCGAGGCTGTTACGGCCGCGGGATTGGTCGATGAATTATCAGGAGAAGGACCATTCACCGTCTTTGGTACGTCGTTTTTTTTCGTTATACTCATGTACACGCGAAATTAATATTCCTTTCAACCTTTTTTTCAACTCACTTTCACTTTTTTTTGTTCATGCGTTACCCGTTAATCCCAGCACCAACCAATGACGCATTTGATGCTATACCCACCGAACTATTGAATCTACTTCTACTACCAGAGAATATTGAGAAACTTCAAGGCATCATACTCTATCATGTTCTATCTGGGTCATATCCAAGCTCAGACCTAACATCCGGTGATCGTTTAACACTCCCTACCATTAATGGCGAGTCTGTAACAATTAGTGTAAACAATGATGATGGTGTCATGGTAAATGATGCCAATGTTATACAAACCGATATCATTGCATGTAATGGTATAATCCATGTCATCGACTCGGTTTTACTACCACCGGGTGATGATGGGTCGCTTGGACCTGATATTGGTGATGATGATGAAATGATGTCCATGCCTAGATCAAAGGCAGCAATGGAGGATTGGAGTCAAGCGGAGAAGGAGTACTTTTTACAAAACTTTGCGTTGTAGGAGAGAGATAGTTTTTAGGCATGTGTACAAAAGTCTGTCTGCTGGCAATTGGTGGATTGAAAAAGTTAATATGATGTGTGCTTTTACTTTATTTTAGATCTGTTTTATGAGCAGTTATGGAAGCTGCTATGGTGTGTAAAGTACGTGAAACGATGGCGTGTTAAAAGCGAAGTAATATGACTCTAGATTATTCACAAATCTTAATATCAACTTGATTAAGTAAATGTTCCTTGACATGGACTGCAGGCCCATATCAGTCGAACACGGACTCAACAAACTCCTCATAGCCATCAGAAGGGAAATCAACTACAGCTTCGGCGTCCATGTTCTTTAGCAGCGCGAAAGCCACCTCGTGTAGTTGTGGACTGTCAGGATGTTCTCGAATGGCATCCATCGCCAACGATTCCGCGTCAAGATAGGCCAAACTTGCACCACCTTTCGTGTCAAGGGCCACGACTGCTAGGAATCCAAAGGTGCATGAAACGAAATCGACGTCATGCAAGGTTTCGCGAATGGCAGTCAGTAAGACCGACAGGAAACGCCGATTGGGACGATCGTTTCGAAGCTCTTCCCGTGCTCTTGATCG
>Ga0247843_1009909_pt1 | contig 10361 bp, 12 predicted proteins | sample LaCruzMarch2017__FD_192420 | JGI IMG/M metagenome (GOLD analysis project Ga0247843, IMG submission 192420) | Freshwater microbial communities from meromictic Lake La Cruz, Castile-La Mancha, Spain - LaCruzMarch2017_8m | ecosystem: Environmental > Aquatic > Freshwater > Lake | place: Spain...
CGGTTGCTTTCTTGCTTTCTTGCTTGCTTATCGAGTGCTAATTATAGTCCGCTTGTGGCTTTCTTATTAGCTCTGATCATCTCTTTATATTCACTTCTTCACTTTTTTTGCATTTTGCGCGGTTTTTGTGAATGCAAAAAACACAAAACATGTCTAGATTTGTAGCAATTCAATCAAGTCACGTACAAGTTCTTTACCGTGACCGCTACATTAAACTTACATAATCCTAGGTTTTCCTAGGTACATCACATCATATGTTGGAATCCAATCCTTCAGACTTACCTAGGACATTCCCTAAATATATTAGGTCAGGTGAAGCATCATGAGAACAGATTACAACTCCGTAATGGTAGTTATTGCAAGTCGAAAACTCACCTACTAATGGTAAATTTTGAAGAGCCCAGAGGAGAGCACAGAGGCACCTTATATCAAAAGCTCATAAAGCGAATTGAGTGATAGCGTACTGTGTAAGGGACTCAACGACCAGGCTGTAGCGAGGCAAAGCCAATAGAATTTTCATCTATCGACGCTTACTTTTCCAATCATCAAGGATTGAATAAAGGCATTTCATGGTCTCTTACAGTTCATTTAAGAACCAGTCGCACTTAAGCAATCGTGTAAGGATGGGAGGTATCATAAGGTTTGCATCCTTCAACTTCAAAGATGCATACGGGGTTATTCTTAAGTGCTAACAAGTTTACTTAAATTTCTGCAAATATTGTTAGATTGACTTAACAGCTTCAGCCCCGCAACAATCCTTCAACATGGTATACATCTCGGATAATTGCAACTGGCCATAGATATCCATTGCTAACGGCGCCCCACGTAATGAGCAGTGCTTTTGTTGTGAAATACAAATCTTCTGTTTCTTCATTTGATCCATACGGCCATTTGCGGATTGTAGTGTCGACATAATATGCTTTTCGTATTGCCCCATACACCATACCAAAAGGAAGTGCATTATTGAAAAAATTGTTTATTTTAAAAGTCATTTTACATGTGCTTTTAACAAAAGCCTTATATAACAACTAGATACTGATTGTGCGCACGATCGTCCTTGTTACTGTACAATCGAATGTTTTCACAAAGAATGCTTTGCCAAACATGATGAGTTCGTCAATGATATTGTCGACTGGCGATTCTGTGTTTAAAGTGTCGACAAACAAGTCAATTATCCGGTCGACCTCTTCATCGACTACCCACACGGTATAAGGTGCATGGGTGTGATTGTACATTGTGATGAATTCATACATGTTTGGTTTGTTTGTTTGTTTGAATGTATTCTTTAAAGCAAATCATTTTTTAATACCAATTACCGAGTACAAAAGTGAAATGGATAAAAGATAGTGTGTGGCAAAAATGTCCGATAGATTCATCAATGCATTGGAAACAATCGATGCAATGGTTGTCCTTAAACGAGGATCTGAAATATATGCCGAGTTGTGTGATTTACAAAAAGGATTGTCGGCTGCTCAATGTATCTTTATTGCGAAATTGCACAAACAACAGTGGGTAAAGCTGTGTGTTGCGGAAATGACAGCCGAGTGCGACCAAGAGAACATGGACGAATCATTTTCATATCCTTGATTATTAATAAATTGTACATTTTAGGAAACCATATTTTTATTTCTGCATACAAATTGCTCCAATCATGCACTTTTTTAGAATCTTATCCGATGTAGGATTCTTTGATGCCAACTGCCACTTTATAGGATTATGAGGTTTTGCTTCTACATTTGTTTGTATGTTTTTTATATCGAGAACATTTTCCAACATTGGCCCATACACGAAATTATATTTATCCAATTCATTCTTCTTCCTACAAGATCTTGAATGTTTTACAAGTTGTTTCCATTCATCATTTGGTCCATCAAACGTTTTATAGTCTTCATATTCCTGTATTGGTAGTGCAAACATGACAATACCACATTCATCTTGGAAATTGAGTCTTCTCTTTGTACACCAATTTATTGCTGTTTTGAGTTCGTGTGTAATATAGAAAGACGGAGTCCTTCCAAAATCTAAACATTGGCGACCTTCGCGACTATCTGGCCCATCTTCGAGTATATCTTGTAATGCGTCCCAATTTGTAGCATGGTAAAACATCTTGTACTGTGTCTTGTCGATATTCAATAATGGTACTATATTCAAAACTTCATCATCATCTGATGCATTGTAATAATCAAAATGTGTGTCGTTGTGTTTGTACTTGAACAAAGTGTTTACGGTTTCTGGATTGTACAAGAATGCATGTGGAGATATTGGATTGTACTTGCCATTTCCATACTCGATTATTATTTGAATCATGTGCGTCACACTATAATGCAATTTTAAATCTTGAAACATTTTGGTAAATAATATCCTAGACGCTTTGCGCATATCTTGTAAAACTTGGTCTATATTGTTTGATTCAATATTATTTATTATTTCGTCGACGACATGTTGTACTGTATATTCCTTTTTATAATAGGTCCAAACATGTTTGGGTTCGGTTTTTAATAATGCTACAATAAATGTCTTTTTAAACCCAAGTTTGTAAAATTTAGCAAAAACCTCTTTTTGTGTACACATTGTTTTGTTTGATTTGACTCGATTATAGTTTATTTTTGTATTGGTTGTATTGGTTTGTTTCATTTATATAGTGTATTCACAAAAACATGAGAGGAAAGACGTAAAATGTAATTTTTAAATTTAGAATCCTTTATATTCCGAGCTCCAAAAGATATCACTTTTGTATACATGTGACATGCCGAAACATACAAGGCGCAAGTCTGTTTCACTCATGAATTCCGAATGTATACTTTGTAGAAAATCTAGATGCGCTAATAGTTTTGCATGTGTGGTTGTGGAAGTAAAACGAACACCATCCACAAAAACACATGTACGTATTGGACTGTCTTGAGTTTCCTGAGCAATAACAAACACACTTGTTGCAGCATATTTTTCCGACTGTGGATGACGTAACCCGCATAAAAGATATAGAGATTGGGAAGATCCATGGTTGTTTGAACTACTGTTCATTTTGAAATACAACGTACAATAACTCCTTATATAGATTATAGTTTTTTTGTAGATCAGAGCAAGTATACAAAATATCAAATCTACCTAACAGACAGTCCCTGTGACAACCTCTCTTGCCTCCATTTGAGCTTTTTCTGGCGATATGACGCAATCTCCATTTGCTCCAGAACCCTGTCCACTATGGACAGCAGGTGAGCCGTCAGCTCTTTGCCTAGGACCAGATCCCACTCGGAATACAGCTTTGAAACTGGGTCCCGCTGGGTATAGTACGAGACCTTTCTCGCTTGGCTAAAAGGGTACTCGAAGACGTCGAGACCGTATATCATGATGTCCTCGCAGTCGCACTCGTGCTCGGTCCTTGTGACGCTGACATAGACGTCGATTGTCTTGAAACCATACAGTATCTTGGCCACGTACATGTTTTGGCAAAACACAAACTTGTCGAAATGAGCCATTATGAGATGACTTGGATGTACTTATGTGCTTATGTACTTATGTTCTTGGTAAAGGCAAGTTGTGATATATTATATAATTTGTGTATTTCACATTTTTATATATAAAAATGAAATTGTCAATTGGAGAATAATATGTAGCGAAATGTCGGATATTGAAGAGCCAATGGATGCATCGGATGCGTTGGACGATGCATCGAATGCGTCAGACGAGGAAGCAAATGTGTCAGATGCGTCAGATGCTTCTGAAAAAGTCGATTCCCAAGCGACCGTCTCGGAAACCCATTCAGACATGCTCTATAGGATGCGTGCCCTGGACATGTCGGATGACGAATCCGAGGTGCATGACGACGATGTCCCAGATGCAGATGAAGACCCTAACGAGTCGGTGGTGGACGAGGAAGAGACGGATACAGAGGACAGTGATGCATCCTATAGCGGATCTAGCTCCGAAGAGGAGGAGGAAGAGCCCGAGGGTGGAAGCAGTTCTAGGCATCCCAGTCGCGACCTGCTGGATCTGGAGATTGACGCCGACCAGTTTCAAAGCATGATCAAGGAAATCCTAGGTCCAGACATGGCGTTTGACGAAAAGGCAATGCTAGCTCTGCAGGTTGCGGCCGAAGACTATTGTTACGACATGTTTGGTGCCGCCAACGGAATCGCGAAAACTGCTGGACGCGTCACGGTATACCCCGAGGACATGGCGTTGGTCAAGAAGATGGCAGCGTCAGAAGAAGAGTGGACCCGAGGCGAGAAAGAGCTACTCTTTGCGAAAAAGCCTTTTGAGCGACTCGCAAAAGAGGTATTGGAAGGAGAAGGGCTGGAATATGGCCTGTCCCGTTTCAGCGTCGAGGCATACGAGGCTCTTCAGACTGCGGCCGAGGCGTTCCTAGAGGAACAGTTCGTGGGAATGGCCATGATGACGAGGCACAGGAAGCGGCAAGTGTCAACACTCGACGACATGCAGCTCGAGCAATGGGTCAAGAAAAAGTTCAAATGGTAGCAATCCCCTATTTCATTCTTGCTATACACACTTGTTTTGAATATTCCAACAATGTGACTTGACCCAATGGTGCTCCCCGAGGTTTGTGCACGTTGGATATGGCACAATACTCGACTATGCCATGTGTTCTCTTGCCCAAGGCAGCATGTGCAGCTTCTTGTACATCCTCTTGACTTGAGCCATTCAACAAGATAACATGAGGTCCCGGATGGCCCTTGATGTGAAACCAAAGAGTGTCGGGAACGTGCTTGTACTTGCTTACCAAGTGGTCATTTTGAGCCGCATCCTTGCCGATAATTATAGTAGCACCGGATGCAGTAGATGCACTGGTAATACTCTTCATTGTATACATTTATATATATTCATGATTCCTTATAGTCTATATCCCAAGACATATAATACGGTATGAGTAGACCATGTTGGAACTGAATCTGTACAACCTCCGAATGAAGACATGGTGCCGCATGTTTGTTCGAGTGTCAATACCATGTTGTCGGCCCCTGTTGTATTCACCTGCTCTATATTGTACAAGGTACCATTGATCAAGAGATAATTTATTCGGTTGTTTTTCCAATCGCTCAAGAACATCTTGTCATACAAAATAGTCCATGTCTTTCCGCTGCTCGATACATAGACGAGTTGATACACCACTGGATTAATGATTGGATTCTTGAGAGATTCCGGTGGCGGCAAAGGGACGTCATTAAAAGTGTACAGTTTTTTAGCATTGTTCATCCAAAGAATTGCAAAAAGTATTATAAATAATGTCATGGTAATTCCAGCAATCCACGTGGTCAACATTTATTACTTGCAACATCTTTAATGCGTGCATATTCTCTTTTACATAAAATCTACTATTTCAAAGGATCATCATGATCCTGAGCTATCTTGGCTCTAAAGCTACACTACTACCGTATATATCTCGCGTCATAGAGCCACTGATCAAGCCAGATACCGTGTTTTGCGATCTTTTCATGGGGTCTGGGTGTGTTTCTAATTATTTTAAAAGTCGAGTACACTCTGTGATAGCGTGTGATACCGAGCTATATTCGTATGTGATTGGAAAAGCGTTGCTCACCTGCCCGTATTCACACAAGTTGGCCATGATTATTGATCAAATCAATTTGCAATGTGATGGGGGTAAAAAGGGACTCGTTCATGCCAATTTCGCTACGGGTGGTCGCCTATATTTTACAGAGGAAAATGCAATGCGAATCGACTATATGCGACTTGCCATAGATCAGCTATATTCGGCGAAACTTGTCACGTATTCGGAATTTCTATTTTTACTGGGCTCGTTGTTGACATCTGCTTCAGCTCGCGCCAATACATGTGGTACGTTTCGCGCTCATCTAAAAACAGTGTCGGTAAAAGCAAAAAAACAAATTAAAATAGTAGCAATACACAAGGACGTGTCTATTCTCAATGCTAAATGTAATATTGTAAAGAATGATGATGCGATCAAGTGCTCCAGCAAGTGTATTACTGCTAATACTATCGTGTATCTAGACCCCCCATACAACTCGGTACACTATGGTGCTGGATACAGCTTTTTAAACTACTTGTGCTTGTACGATTCTAGTGTGACTACGGTTGGAACAGGAACAATGTTGAATTACAACAAGTCGAAATTCGGTCTTCAAAAGCATGCCCTAGCCGAATTTAAATCTTTATTTGATGCAATCACGTGTCGATACATTGTCATGTCTTATAGTTCTGAAGGAATTCTTCACATTAATCAAATCGCAAATGCGCTAGTGTACAAGGGTAATGTTGTGATTTACAAAGTATGGCACAAGAGTTATCAGACGCACAATACAGGCCGAAACAGGTTGCATGTGATTGAATACATTATAGTGTGTGACTGTGACAGTGTTGCAAGAAAAGTGACCAAGACATGGCTCAAACTGTAAAGGGATGCATGGGATGCAAATGTTGTCTCTTGTGGTGTTTTGATAAATCTTCCCAATACTTGTGCTCGGCTAGAATAATCTGCTTTTGACAAGGGTTCAACCACTCGCAAGTCTCGGTGTCAAAGTCAAGTGTGCTGTTTTTATTTTTCAAATATACGAGTAATGAATACGTGGGTGAATAATAGTCGTACGATGAAAGAATAGGGTAAACCATATTTTCAAACTCGACGAATTCTGCCCACGTACAAGGGGTCGTTGTGTCGACATGTGTACCAGTTCTTTTACAGATGACTGGCATAAATGTCAATCCATAAAAACTTTTTTGAAATATGGAAGCAAAAAGGGTTATAGTAGTAGGGAGTAAGGATGCATTTGTCAAGAACAAATCCCGTGCTTGGGAAGAGTTCATTTGGTTTTAAAAGACATGATGCCAGATCTACTTATATAGTGTGTGTGATTGTAATGTCTTGTGCTAAAAATCCATGCATCTATATCCCACCAAATGTCGTATGCATCACATCCGTCTTCCCTTGGTTTTTAATACGATGTTACCGTGCAAGACGTAGTATCCAAATAGACGTCGTGCTCTTGTTTGGCCACGTCCTTCATGATGAGCTTGGCGCATGAAATATGCACATTCGTGAATTCCCCGTTTTCAATCATGATTTTGCTCTCGGTCAACAACATGTTTCTAAAATTGTCCATGATTTTAGAATAGTAAATCTCGTCAAAATCGAGGTCCTTGTCGATCAAGTCGTATGTGAAATACACATAGGTAATGTTCATCTGCCGAGTTTTCGTATTTGTCATGACTATGTTTTTAAACACGTAATCACTAGCCCCCTCGAAAATCGATAGAATCAAATGTGCCATATGTATAATGCCTAGATGGCGTCTTCTTATATTAGAATATGAAAAGCCCACCCTTAAATGGGTTTTGATCCAGGACCTGTGGATTTCTTTCTTGTAATAATACAAAACCATATGACTACTTCCATTCCTTGGTATGATGACATTACAAAACGCATCGACGTTCTGGATACAAAATGTAGAATCAATGGCCCCATGTACAAGTACAAGGGCGAACCCAATGGTACAAATCCGTATTCATATGGCAACGGTATTGATTTTGGGAACAAGGTTGTTGGGAAGCTAGACATGGGGCGCAAGTTTGCATCCGAACATTGCAAGATGCAACATGTTGATTCTAAAAAGGACAAGTACGGTCGCTACTACAAGCACGTGCACTCGTATGACAATTGTCTTCCACTTAGAGGAATATGGGATCCTGAATCGGGCAACAGGCATAACAAGTTCCGCAAGGGCGTGTGCTGGACCGGTAGAGAGGACGCGGCCTGTGGAAAGCATCTTGGTCGAGAGCTTGTTTTACCAATGTCAGTCACTGATGATGTGAAACGTGCTCAAGTTACACTCGCCAGTCAAAACAAGTGTTCGGCGGATGATGCGTGTTCTTGGGTACCTATGACGAATGGAGCAAATGATTGTTTTTCAAAAAAGAGATTGGATAAAAAGGCAGATAGTGTGACGGCTGTTGTGCGCGCTAGAGATCCTCCTAGTAACATGCCTGGCAAGTCGGGTCTTCAAACATTCATGGAAGAATGGTACAAGTCACCTACGAGTCCAAAGGTGGGTATTCTAGAGGGCAAGGGAAATAGGTGTGTGCCTACTGCATCTGCTACTACTGCAGAGGCGTCTGTGATGAACCCTGCATACGCTAAACACTATACCATGGAAGAACTCAAGGCACTACCCATTCCTTTGAGTGAAAATGACCGATCTAAATTTGTGAATGCTTTCGGCACCAATAGGGTTGCCAAGTTTGAAAACAGTCGAGGATATATTCGAGCAAAAAAGGGAATCAGGGACGAGATTGATAAAAACTCGATTTGGACCGAGATTCCATATTATTTTGTAGAAGAAGAAATTGATGATGGAACTATTCCGAAAGAGGTCGAGATTGTGGAAGAGTTTCTACCATCTCCTCCGCAATCCGTTGTCAACATGATTATGAAGCACATTGCCATCACAAAGTCGACCGATCGTGGTATGATGGCGTGGCATAGCACGGGTTCGGGAAAGACGTGTACGGCGGCTGGCGTCATGGACTCGTTTTGGGACTCGGATAAACAAATCGTGTTTGCCAGTTCTATCAACGCGATTGCTTCTAATCCAGACTATAAATTTCACGAGTGTGCGTCGAGACTTTATCCGCGCTTTAAAGACTCGCCTTTTCATGGGGACATGGGCATTATTGGATCCAAATTTGCAGAGCGAGGTATTATATTCATTTCGTTTGCTAAATTGGCAAATCGTATTCAAAAGACCGAGACGTTCAAGGAGCTGCTTGGAATCGTTGGTTCTAAAAAGACAAAAGGGATCAAGGGGGGAGCTAGAAGACAGGCTAAGAGAATAGAAGAGGACGAGTATCCCAAGAAGAAGAAGAATAAGCAAGCTGCTAGTAAGAAAATAGTGTATGAAGACGAGGAAGAGGATGACGAGCCTGTAAAGAAACCTGTTAAAAAAACGGGTAAGAAAATAGTGTATCAAGATGAAGAGGATGACGAGTATCCTAAGAAGAAGCAAGTTGTCAAGGCCAAGGGTAAAAAGGCATCATATGATGACGAGCCTATAAAGAAACCTACAAGACAAAAGAGTAAAAAAGTAGTGTATGAAGACGAGGAAGAGGACGAGCCTATAAAGAAACCTGTTAGGAAAATGGGTAAGAAAATAGTATATGACGACGAGGATGACGAGCCTGTAAAAAAACCTGTTGGGAAAATGGGTAAGAAAATAGTGTACGATGATGAAGATGACGAACCTTTGGCTAAAACCAAAGCAACATACCCTTTAGTGCCCGCGACAAAAGCCATGTTGGACGATCCTTTTTTAAACAGGATTGCCGCATGGTATGGGCTCTCTAATAATCTTCCAAAAGTCAAGGATGCACTAAGGCAAGCGAATATTGCAGGTGTTGAAGATTTCGTGGATCTTGATAATACGGTGCTCATCATTGACGAGGTGCACAATCTGTTTCGGCCCTTGCCTGCTCAAAAGGAAAAGCACAATTATGTTGAAAAACACATTGTCGATCCTACACAACATCCTAATCTAAAAGTGGTCATTCTAACGGCGACGCCCGGGGACAATGTCAAGGATGTCATGAAATTAATCAATATAGTCAGGAATCCTAATTCGGCTCCCATCACTCCTCCGAATCCCGAGGACCCATCTTCGGTTGCACGGTTCAAGGCTTCTATCGCTGGCCTTGTTTCGTATTTCGAGATGAGTAATGACATTACCAAGTTTCCTCAGGTCCGTGACATGGGTCCCAAATACTTTCCTATGAGTAACACTCAGTTTGCCAGGTATATTGATGCATATAATGATGTCAAGGCTGACTCTAAGAATTATGACAAGTTGGCCAATGCGAATCAGTTGAGCAAGTTTTGGGCAGGTGCTCGCAAATATAGCAACATGTTGTACACGTTTGAAAAAGGAATGGCGCTCACCGAGTTTAGTTCCAAGTTGCCGGCACTCTTGGAAAATATCAGTTTGTCACCTCTTGATAAACATTATGCATATTCTGCATTTTATGAGCGCCGTGGATCGGGACAGGGAATTCTGGCGATTGCGTCGGAACTCGAAAAGGCTGGGTATGAAAAGTTGACTTTGAAAGAGGCCAAGGAAGCAAACAGGTCCGGTAAAGAGTTGAAGACGAAGCGACGCTACATTCTAGCGATTCAATCCGAGCTAGGGGAGGAAGGTTCTTCATCTGCCGGTGATAATCTAGATGAATTGATCAGGATATACAACTCGTCCGCCAACAAGACCGGTGACCTCGTGCATGTGTTTTTAGCCAGTCAGAGTTTTAATGAGGGTTTGGACCTTAAAGCGGTCAAGCACATTCACATATTCGAACCGCTAGTTACTATGGCTTCTGACTTGCAAACG
>Ga0247843_1009910_pt1 | contig 10360 bp, 6 predicted proteins | sample LaCruzMarch2017__FD_192420 | JGI IMG/M metagenome (GOLD analysis project Ga0247843, IMG submission 192420) | Freshwater microbial communities from meromictic Lake La Cruz, Castile-La Mancha, Spain - LaCruzMarch2017_8m | ecosystem: Environmental > Aquatic > Freshwater > Lake | place: Spain...
TGCTCATTACAAAAGAACAATATGTTTAAGATACAAGTGTCTGTGAAGCTACGACATGAGTCGAGAAAGCTTTCACATTGTTCTACAATGATGACGCCAAAACATCAAAATCATTATGAGGGGTTTTATCCTAAATGGTTTTCCTCCTTCTACAATGCCAACACGTGGTATTATCCCAAAGTGGTTTCCCGTGATCAAGTTAGATGGCAACTGGTGTGATGATATTTTAGATAAAGCACCGATATTGATGTCGTATAGTAAATGACAAAATACTTGTCAGTCAAGCACTTATGGACCTGAGCTTGTGGCAATGCATATTGCATAAGATTTAATATCTGGATTCAAAATTGAACTGAAGTCATTCAGTATCCCTATACAAGGACCAGCCAATGCTATGGCGATAATGGTGCTACAAGGACCAGCCAATGCTATGGTGATAATGGTGCCGTGATTGCCGTGATTAAGAATACAGGCATTCCTAAATTGACACTTAATAAGAAGCACAATTCGAACAATTATCATATTGTTTGCGAATCAGTTGCAACTAAGATGATGAGAATTGCAAAGAAAATACGCATACTGATATTGCTGATGTATTTGCTAAGTTATTGCATACAGATAGATTAAATGCATTTGTGATTTCTCATTGAGAGTTTTTATCCTAATGGTTTCTCTCATTCTGATATTCAAGTAAGGTTTTGTCCTATTATCAGGTTTTCCTTCTTGCCAAATTTACGGGGAGTATATTTGCATATATGTCTGCACATTTACGAATTGACAAGAATCAATTCGCGGAGAGCGTTTGAAATATGACAGTAAGTCGAAGCCCCTATCATCTCTCGGAGATGGATCTTGGATCTTTTGTCTTCTACGATAGCATAATATATAGAACATTGTTACTATAACACCTTACCTCTTCCTCATCGTCTTATATCGTTATTATTATCGTCTGTCGGATTATTAATGCTCTAGCGTCATAGCGTCGTACACACCTAGGTCAGGACAACGGACGATGCAATCTCAAAGTGCGCTACTGTCACTGTTGTTATTGCCAACATATTGTTAGCGCTAATAGCAACAAATGCTGGGTAGACATAGCTTGATTGCTGGGAGTAATATTGGATTTGCAATTCTTGCGAAGAAAACAGAAGAAGAAGTAACACGGAGTTTACTAAGAAGCAAATTCTTCTCACATCTCATCAGTATCGGCAACATGTGATTTTCAATTTTTCAACCTCGTTAATATGGAAAAAAGACATGGGTGTGTGTGTACAAATGAACATAGTAAAATTGCGATATATTATGGAGCAAAACAATGAATGCTCAGAGCCAAGAAGTAGCATGTTTGCAATACACACTTCAACCGCTGTCCTCTACGTCGTCGACAACACTCTTTCATTCTTTCGTGCCAAATTGGAAGCTGTCATCTTTGTGCCACCTTCCTTCTTTTGACTGAAATATGCGACATCCAATCGTGCTGTGTAGTATTTTCCACACTTCCTTTTTCATCTTCTTGAGATCGGCGTTTGTTGGATCAATATCTAATCCCCGATCCAGTGCGACAATACTTTCAGACATTTGCAGCTTTGCCTTCAATGCCACGGCTAAGCGAAAATAACCCTTAATAAAAGTACGATCTGTGTCGATGCAATGTTCCGAAGCCTTCTGCATCTCGTCGTACATACCAAGCTTCTCATAACATGCGGCCAAATTGGACCAATAAATTGGGGCTGATGAGTTTATGGTTGTAGCTGACTTGTACATCTCAACGGCTGACTTATAGTCGCCAATTTTGAAGTAGTCATTCCCTATGTCTTTCAAGGCCTCAGCTCTTGTGTGGGTACTCATAAACTCTTCTAGTGCATCATCGAACGAATACGAGCGGGTATGAGGAGGTACGCTTGAGTTACGCGCTGCCTGCTTTTCCCAGTTTAAACGTTCCTCTTTGGGCAACGACTTGATGCGGTTGGGAATGGAAAAGGCCGCGTATAAACCGATTCTGTTGGCACTTCCATCTACATCTATTTCGCCGTTTAAAACATCTGACATGAACAGGCAAATAACTTTTTCCGGCGACCTGAAGTCTTCGAACCACTTCCTTTGCGTCGAGCATGTGCATTGAACATTATAATGTACAAAGCTGACGGGTTCTTGTTTCGTCGATAGGTCAAGCACAACGATGTAGTCACTTCGATCAGGATACGTAAACAATTGACTGAATAATGCGACCTCATGCCGAAGAAATAGTTTCTTTTGACTCGTAATAATGTTGTTCCTAAGACCAGTCAACTCCACGATATTTCTACTGCGTCTCACAACGCAGGTGGTCAATCCCAGCACATCAGCGGAACGGGCCAAAAATGAGCAATTCAAATAGTGTGATCCATATCGCCAATCTTTCTTCTGGCACTTCACTCCACAGTATGCCACTCGTCTACACCCTTCACAGAACAGAGCGGTACGCCAGTCAACAGGTTTATTGCAGCGAGAGCAACTTCCCTCATTCAACTCGATTACGGATGAAAGGATATCAAAAAATTGGGTGGATTGTTCGGTTTTTACCTGAATGGATAATGGTTGCAATGCCTCCATTATCTGGCAGCGGCGATCACGAATAGCCTTTGAAGTATTCTGGTGAAGAGCAACGGCTTGGATTAATTGAGCAATGCGGACTAACTGTCTAATCAACTCATCCCTTTTTGGGTCACAAGATATCACCTGAACACTCATATCACAAACAAAGTAGTGCGTAATGAACTCAAAACACATATCCAACAGGCCAGATTTGATCGCAAAAGCTACACGTCTGTCAATTGGGTATGCCAATCCTTTGGCGGCACTATCGTAGCACACTATCATAGCATGGGATACTCTCAAAATATCGCAAGCGTCATCAATGTTGGCAGTGAACATATTGCCAAGTTTGATCACATCAGTAAGTACGTCCTTATCAGCGCAATCTGTAATGAGCATACACATCTGAAGGGTATCAAAATGATCCCTTCGGTCAACGAGGTAATGTGAGTTGACAACTTTCAACATTCGAATCATTCCAGCGACGAAATAGACATTGCATCCAGAATCGTATGCTCCACTAACTACCGGAATCATAGCAATAGTTTTAACGAGATCCAACCCGTCTTTAGGAAAAGATTCCGTTTCTCTTCCGAGACCGATGAAAATGATGTTTCTTATCACTACGTGTGCAAAGGCTTCATTGAATTCAATCTCTGCCGGGAAATAGGTTTGGACTTGGCCTGACTTAACAAGCTGAACGGAGATTGTAGTGGGTCTCACTGTGAAATCCTTCTTTTTATCCTCGTCCTCGGTGGTCGTGGCATCTTTATCCTCCTCTTTCATCGGAGATTTGTCAATATCCATGGCATCACCAACAACAGTCGTAGATGTTTCGTTCTTTTCATCAGACTGGAGTCTCTGTCGGACTCCTTCTCGATAGCAGTTTTGTATTCAGAAATAATATCTATCGTGGGGCCATCGATCTTAACTACGATCCCTTCTTCCCCGGTCGAACATACAATTACTTCATCGCCAACGAGCAGCCATCCACTCGATAGCGGCACCTTCATCGTGGCCTCCTTGTTGTCTTCTACAGAAATACCACCAACGCTTAAGACCCTCCAAGGAATTTTTCTAATCAAGGCCAACTCTTCTTTCAATGCGTCAGTGTTCTTATGTAGCTGCTTTACTTCGGCATTGTCTGCAGAAGTTTTTTATCTATTTTTATTTTCGAATTTTCTTTTGGATGATAGAACGAGCATTCCTTGGCTTGACGAAACGAACATCTCGTGGCGGATCGAAACGAACATCTCGTGGCGGATCGAAACGAACATCTCGTGGCGGATCGAAACGAACATCGTCGAAGTTCGATACAGATAAGTATCCATGATCTTTTGTCTCTTCCACTCACCTTGTTGTTTCTTCTGTCCATTTTCACTCTTTGCTCTAGTTGAACGTGCTGTTGACGTTGACTTAAATCCGATTGTCGCCGAAAGGTGCTTGAGTGTAGCATCCGATTGATACCAAAGCGGCTTCTGGCACCAAAGACCACTCGATTGTCGCCGAAAGGTGCTTGAGTGTAGCATCCGATTGTCGCCAAAAGGTGCTGAGGATAGCTTTCGAAGACCACTCGATTGTCGCCGAAAGGTGCTTGAGTGTAGCATCCGATTGTCGCCAAAAGGTGCTGAGGATAGCTTTCGAAGACCACTCGATTATCGCCGAAAGGTGCTTGAGTGTAGCATCCGATTGTCGCCAAAAGGTGCTGAGGATAGCTTTCGACGTCCGCTCGATTGTCGCCTGGATGTCGTCGTGGATCAAAACCAAGTTAGGGTGAGGGTTAGTATTAGGGTCAGGGTTAGGGTTAACCTTCGGCTCGAGAGGGTTAAATTTCTGCTCGAGAGGGTTAGACTTTGGCTCGAGAGGGTTAACCTTCGTCTCAAACTCTATCTCTGTCGCTTGGATATCGTCGTGGATGTCGTCGGTTCCGTTGGCTCAAATGTCGGCTTGGATGTCGTCGGCTCTGGTTCCATGCGCTTTCGACGTCCGCTCAATTCTTGCTTCCATCTCTTTCCTTCTTCTCTATTTTCTATCTTCTTCTCGCCATCTCTTTTACACAGATATTTTGATGATGTCTTGTCGACTTGTCTTACCTCTGTCACGATAACATCGTCCAATCTCTGTCATTGTTAACTTAGTCCAACCACTGTCATATTGACTCGTCCAACCATTGTCATTTCGACTATAATGGTTGTTGACTTGCTCTCTCACTGTCACGTTGACTTTGCTTAGCCGCTGTCATTGTTGACTTTGTACATCCTCTGTCATGTATTTTCGACTTGCAAATCATCTTCGTTTCGACATTGGTTTATTGTTAGATAGATTCTAATTCTAACCATGCTGGTAATAACGTCGCCGCATTGCACTATTCCAGTGCAATCGGTTGGTACGTCGCAAAACTAGAGCGATCGAGTCCTCGCAGACATCTTCTTCTGTCATTGTCTGTGTTTTCACCTGAGGACAAACATATGTACATCTTCCCGCCACGTCCTCATTGCAAGGAAGAATGGCAAAATCGTTGTACTAGGCAGGACCGTCTAGCATTCCTTGTAATGATGTCATCACGATCCACCATGCTACCATCAGGGAGCTCTGGGGGACGGTCCATATCCTCGTCACAACCTTCATTCCAGTCACTGGTTCTTACTTGTAATAAATGCAAGAAGCCGCTCGCGACGATGTTTTTCTATTGTGCGTGGTGCGTGCCAATAAACAAATGAAAATGATAACCAATTGATGAGTTCTTCGCAATTTCAACATGGCCAATCTGAGGAGTGTGAATTGCCTGCGCATTCTCCCTGCAAAATGAACAAGACGAATGAAATTCGCATTGCTGTGGCTGCAATTATCGACGGAAGTCGATGTCTTGTCGCGAAGAGGGGGCCTGGTCGGGGTCCCAATCGGGCACTTGCCGGACTTTGGGAGCTTGTCGGTGGCAAAGTGGAGCCGGGTGAGAGCGATAAAGAGGCGCTGGCTCGCAAGATCAAGGAAAAATTGAACGTCGTCATTCGTGTTGGCCGGTACCTTGGCGAGTCAGTCTTTGGGCGTATCCGCTTGGTCGTTTATGCTTGCGAGATTGTATCAGGCAAATTGGTGGCCCGTGAACACGAGGAGTTGCGCTGGTTGGCGCCGAGCGAACTTGCCTGGTTAGATTGGGTTCCTACCAATATCGAGTTTCTTCCGACCGTTCGGGCTGTCCTCCGGGAACTGTGAGGTATACAAACAAAATCAGAGAAATCGTCTAGTCATAATGTAAAATAATTATGTGTTGATGTTAGAAGCTAATAATGGATTCAGTCAATATAAATGTTCATACATTTTCAAGGAGAACAGACCGAACGGTCGAGAGTAACGGGATATCGGCAGGAGCCCATACATGCCGTCACAATAAAACTCATCCTCCGCCAACCAGCGTAACTCCTCGTGTTCAAGGGCCACCAACGTACCGGATACAATCTCACAAACGTAGAGCACCAGGCGGATTGGTCCATGAACCGACTCGCCAATGTACCGGCCGACGCGAACGGTGACGTTCAATTCTTCCTCGATCTCGCGAACCAACGCCACTTCATCGGTCTCACCCGGCTCCACTTTGCCACCGGCGAACTCAAAACACCCAGCGAGAACACGACCTTGACCCCGCTTAGCGGCAAGAACTCGATGGTTGTCGGTAACTGCAGCCGCAACCACCCGAATTTCCTTCGTTTCAGTCATCTTTTGCGGTGATGTTGGTGGAATAAAATGCTTCGTACGGGAGCTTTCTCAGATTTCGAAAAAAAGAAGTTTTGAATTATTTTGTTGTCGTCAATCCACACTGTTTTTGGTTACCACCACGCCAAAGTCACCTTGCCGCACGCGAATAATAACGCACCACAACCAACATGGACGAAGACAGACTTGTTGTTCAGTTCCTTGATAATGGGCGAGCCAGAGTACGACATCGTCTTCGCCATGCGTTGTATGATGGAGTGGTCGATATCATTATCGAGTTCGATTTTCACAATTTCCCCCATGTTCTAACACTTTCGAACGTCTTTGTTAGAACCGCAATTCGACAAATCAGAGACGAGTTCGATGAACACTTTGGAATATATGGATTAAGAAGATATATATTCATCATTGGGAATACCCTAACAGCAACTGTAGTAGATTATGAAGTGTCTGATTATGGGGAGAGAGAGCACGACGACGAAGACAACGAAGACGACGACGACAACGATGACGAAGAGGAAGAAGAAGAGGATGACGAAGAGGAGGAAGAAGACGACGAAAACGAGATTAACGAAAACAATGAAGTTAACGTCAGACCAGATCCGCAAAGCAGGGATTAAATATTATTTTTATTAATTATTTTTTCACCGCTATCACTACCCCAAGGTCATGCATTCGACATACCACATTTTGTAGGAATTTCGTCCACTGTCACTTTGTTCCTTTTTATTATCTACACACCATTTTTCGTATGCAATATTAACCTCTGAATCCAATAGGGACGCCCATTCATTTTCACCACCGAAATGATCTTTGATTGCATCCATCTCATCAAAGGTCAAACAACTATAGAATCCCATAGTGAATGGTAAGGATTCATACTCATCACCAGCAGCAATAGCTTTGGCCTTTTCGATAGCATCGGCACGTTTCATTCCTACATAATTCTTATAAAAGATGGCAAATTTGTCGTCGGTTGTGTCCGTTCCATACGTCAAACACCACTCGTCGTTGAATGCGTCACGAGCTGGCTGTGCATACTTGTTTGGTTGAGATAGTCCCGCTCGCCACACTGGTGGATTATTTACCAATTCAATCTCACGACGCGTTAGGTTCATGTCCCAATCAACCTTCCAATCATCAATATTGTCCATGGTATCGTCAAGTGAAACTTGGCATAAATTAAATATGCTGCAATTATCCGTATTTCCGTCTAAGAAACGGATAAACGATCCCGTACCCCTATCATTCCACTTTGTGATGATTGATTTGGTGAGTTGATCTTCATCTGCATCAGAGTCGTTACTGTTGTTATTGACATCTTCGGAGTCAACTCCATCATTATCACCATCTTCGATATCATTTGGGGCCTCATTATTTCTTCCGGTTACTTCATCATTGATTCTGCTTGGTTGGGGATCCTGGGATAATGCCACAACGACATACAATCGTTCATGGACTTCATCATATGTACAATATGCAAACGAGTGGTTGTATCTTTATCTGTATATCAATACTCGACGGATGCGCAATGAGCTCAAGCCTCTGGTTTCAATGTACCATTGTTGTGTGGAGGCTGACGGAAGAAGCGGGGACCAGCAGAATGCGTCTTGTGTGCAGAAGTTCGAAAATGAGTCCTATCGCGTGAGTACTTGAAGTTTCGAGGCCGAAGATTCGACGAATCGGAAATAATGTTGCGGGAGCACTCGAAGCCGGACGCGGGCCTGTCTTGGGGTTACCATTGTTTTCCTTGTCATTGGACAAAGACAACCCCTACTAGTAGCATCCAAGTAAGAAAAATCAGCGCAATCAACGGAAAATGGATGGAGGTAGAAGAATTCACGGAGGACGTGACAGGGAACACAATGGATATATGGGGCGTCCTCCTTTTCAACAGCACGGAGGACGTAATGGAGGATACAATGGTAATGATATGGGGCGTCCTCCTTTTCAGCATCACGGAGGACGTGACGGAGGACACGATGTTTATATGGAGCGTCCTCGACATGTAAACCTGCAACCTCAAGACATTGAATATATTTTTATACAAAATCCAACAGTGTCAATTGATTACGTTTATAATAATGAAAGAATTCGTCAAATAATTATAAATTTGATACATAAAAGAGCCATCAACAGATTCAACAGAAATTTTAACGAGGCAGATCGCTTGACTACATTACTTCGCAAAAAATTTGCTGTTGAGGTTATTGATTATCCCAAGTACCGAAGTGGTAATTGGCGAGTAAATGAAGGTTTGTGGAGAAAAATTAGTGAACATTTTACGTCACCCAGTGGTCAACGAGGAGAGGAACATCATGAACAACGTCAACGAGAGGTGGAGCAACAACAGCACGAAGTCGAGGCAGAGAATGGACTAGCTTACCCTGCCAATGCAGAAGAAGAGAATGATGAAGGTGATGCAACAGAGGTGGAGCAACAACAGCACGAAGTCGAGGCAGAGAATGGACTAGCTTACCCTGCCAATGCAGAAGAAGAGAATGATGAAGGTGATGCAACGGAGGTGGAGCAACAACAGCACGAAGTCGAGGCAGAGAATGGACTAGCTTACCCTGCCAATGCAGAAGAAGTGAATGATGAAGGTGATGCAACGGAGGTGGAGCAACAACAGCACGAAGTCGAGGCAGAGAATGGACTAGCTTACCCTGCCAATGCAGAAGAAGATATGATTCCAGATGGTAATGAGTATGCGGTTGGAGGTGAAAATGAAAACTATTCGCCACACGAAGATACTGACTCCTTGGTTGCTACAGAGAATGATGAAGGTGATGCAACGGTGATGATGGAGTTCCGTCCCACAACAACAACGATGAAGTCAAATGTTCAGAAAAATGCCACCATCGCCGCGGCAGGGAGTGCAGAACAAAGGAGTGATAAGGTCTCGTGGCCCGTTGCTGTACAACGAACTTCGTCACGAACCAACATATTCAAGGGCACAATGAAAGAACCAAGCGATTCCATTGCTGGCCTTTTCAAATCAAACAACAACAACGTAAGCAGAGACAACGAAGGCAGTAGTAGTAAGCGTCGGGGGGCGCGTCAGCAATCGTCAAGACATTCATCTCTCGAGACGAAGACAGAGGAGGACGAGGATGAGGTTGGAAAGAAAAAAAGGCGAACAATGGATGATGATGATGATGATGATGATGATAGTAATGATGACAACAATCACATTAGTAATAGTAATAATAATGTGGATATCAGCATGACTACTCCAGTAAAACAGCAAATAACAGATCAAGAATTGAATAGTTATTTAGAGAAGGATCCAACTCCAATAAATAATAACTTCAAGAGAGATGATATCTCGATATCCAGTGCTAATAGCAGTAACAATTCAGATGACTCGTATGTATATGATTTATGTGGGATATTCGTACCAAACAATCCAACGCGCTTCAATTTATCTGAAGATGAGAAGAATATATTACGTTGTATTAATAAACTACAACAACTGAAGAATAAAGTTCGAACTAGGGAAGAGGATATACAGTACAAAAACTACACCGATCGTCTATATGAACTTTGTCCAAAAGTAAGCAGAGGAACACCACCATATCCACAATTTGTACCAAAGCGTAGAACTGATCACTTCTTTCCAACAATAACTGGAGAAGGTGGAGGTGTGAACGGTGGCAAGGGGGGATTAGTAATTGATGATGCTTCGACATCTCAAGAACGACCAACAGATGATGACATGATAAAATACTTCAATGATGATAACAACAGAATCAGTATCGGATTAAGAGTTAGATTCAAGGATGCTCCGAAAATCTACTTTAAACATCATGAATTCAGGACACCGCATCGCAATTCAAGATTGATTGTGTCAGAGGAGGGAGATACCATCTGGACATGGATCTATAATGGCGAAATATACATCAGAAGCAAAGGAGGTAAGGATCTCCTAAAAAACTCGTACTCTAAACTCACATACCCAACAATGAATGGACTCATGAAATCAGAAAAAGAAAAGAGGGCAGAAGGAAAGAAGAAGGAGAGTTTGAAAATACACCATTTGGTTTTCGTTACATTCAGTGATGACGAGGTAGTT
>Ga0247843_1009914_pt1 | contig 10354 bp, 7 predicted proteins | sample LaCruzMarch2017__FD_192420 | JGI IMG/M metagenome (GOLD analysis project Ga0247843, IMG submission 192420) | Freshwater microbial communities from meromictic Lake La Cruz, Castile-La Mancha, Spain - LaCruzMarch2017_8m | ecosystem: Environmental > Aquatic > Freshwater > Lake | place: Spain...
GGTTCATCGAGCCGAGCACGAGCTCGCGCAGCAGGGTGGGGTCCCCGATGAACAGCACGGAAAACACCATGTCGCGCGGCGTGTTCATTGCAAATTGTGTTTATTTGACACGGGGTAGTAAAGAGTATGGCACTTCGTTTTTACGACGCGGAGAGCGAGTACGGAATGCGCAGCTGGGTCGCCGCGGGGGAGTACTGGGCCTGTGCCCCCGTGAAGGATCTTCCGCTGCCGTGAGTAAGCTTGCAGTCGCACGTGGAGCTGGCTTCCAACGTAGCGAACGGTTCGTAGGGCGCGCTCGGCATCCCCTGCCTTCCGCTATTAAACTGCCCCCCGTGCTCCGCCGCCTTCGGTTGCGGGTCGAACCCCCACCACATCTTGTAGCACGAGGCGTCGGCGTCGGAGGAAAACGTTCTCACGAGCGACGAGTTGTACATCCAGCCGATGGCCACGCCGACAAACCCGCCGACAATGCGCATCGTCATCTCGCTGTTGTCCGTGTCGATGAGCCTGACGTTCACGCCCCACTCCTGGTAGACGTACATGTAAATGGTGGTGTGCAGGCTCCCGTGGGCCGTGGGGAACGCGCGCAGCAGGGCCGCATTGATCACCGTGAGCAGGAAGCTGATTTTGAACAGGCGCATCCAGTACTCGGGCGACAGCGGGTTGGGCGGGGCCTTGGTGTTGATCTTCTCGCTGGTGACGCCCGATCCGAGCCAGATGTGGATGAAGCACACGCACAGCAGGAAGACATAGGCAGCCTCCTCCCCGATGAACCACACGTAGCGCATGCTGGACGTGATGCACGAGTCGCTGTCCACGGGGAAGAAGAAAGTTTTCGACCCAGTGATCCCGGCGTCCTCAAAGCACTTCGTCCGGTCGCCCGCCAGCCACGTGGAGCTGTACTGCGTGAGCGCTTCAACGTCCACCTTGAGACCCTGGTGGATAACCGTCGCGTTCGACCCCATCCACACCTCGGTCCCGTACTGCACGTCAAAGTAAACGCGCGCGGCGGCGGCGGCGATGGCGCCAGCGATATGGGCCAGCAGGATGGTTATGAAGAACGGGAGCTTGAACGAGCGCTTGGCGTCATTTTTCAGGCCGTGTGCCTTAATCTCCGCCCACGACGGCATGGAGACGGTCTCAAACATGTAGGCGTACGAGTTGATGTACGGCAGGCGCACAGTAATGAGAATGAGGAACAGCACGATGGCGGAGTTCATGTAATCGTAGTTACGAATGCGGGACTCAAACACCAGCAACAGGCCCACCGCCATAAACTCCCTCACAAACGCAGAGATGTACAACGAGGAGTTATCAGAGGACGGCTTCGATTTGCTGTCGTCGTCAGGGATCATCATCGTCGCACGCAGAGAGCAAAGCTTTATATACTTTCGCCGCAGACGGGCCACTCAATTTAGCAGAAAATAATCAACAGCCGCCTGCTCCGCCTGGCATTGCGCGCACAGCGACGAGCAGGTCCGGCCGTGCACGCACGGGAACGTTGTTGCTGGCGTCGGCGGCTTGGGGTCGGCTTTCTTCGGCGGCATGGCTTATAAAAAGTGAGCGAATACGCAAAATGAACGCCTCGTGGAAACTCATTTTTATTCTATTTCCAGCAATAGTTATAGCCGAGCTGTACATGGTAGTGGAGTACAACACCAACGGCACGGTGCGGCGGAATGTTTTTAACATCTCCATGCAGACAGTTGACCTGCACATCAAGATCCTGGGCTGTGACGAAGGCTACTACGAGGGCTGGAACGGCACCACCATCGTGTGCACCGAGTGCGTGTGCGAAAATTTTGACGACACCCGCTCCGAACAGTTTCTGTGCACGTAGCTACATAAAGGTAACCAAACACAATGCAACCATGGACCCGTTCAACGAAGCCCGCGCGGTCGCGCTCATGCACTTTCCGTGTCCGCCGCTCCCTGTTATCGGCAACATGCGGGACGACGGCTCGAACGCCATTCTAAACAGCCACGACATGCTCTCCGTCTTCCTCATCACCGCGTTCAAGCAGCAGAACCAGCAGCTAAACCTGGAGCGACGGCTGCAGCAGGCGAAAATAGACGAGCATTTCCGGTCGCGGCTCGAGCACCACTTTGCCGACAACAAAACGCAGCCCGACTTCAAGGACCTGTACGACGACATGACGCAGTTCACGCGCCAGTACCTGCAATCCTACCACCCGCAGGAAATGGACATCCGCGTGCTGTCGCCGGACTACATCTCGCCCAGCATCCGGCGCCACATCGTCGACTACTTTAAGGCGCAGAACATTCTCAATGGAGAGACCAAAGAGTACAGGAACGACGAGCTCGAGGACATGCGCGCGGAGTCGATACTGCAGGAATGCGTGCGCCGCGTGCTCGACAGGCACCAGGGAAAAATCAAAGAGCCCGTGTTTTGCGAAGAGGAAGGGGGTGTCATCATCAAGGAATAAAGATAATGAAATTTTACTCATCGTTTGGTAGCTGAGCGCTCCATCAAAAAAATTGGTGTTGTCCGATGAGTGGTCGGAAGCAACGTGGCGACCGAGAGCTCAGGGCTCAGCAGCCTCAAGCTCGATCAAAAATTCGTCGTTGTCCGATGGGTAGTCAATAAACGATGCGGCGTTCGGGCCGTGGCGAAGCGGGGTAGTGGGCACGTCCGGCCAGCTGTACATAGCCGCCACCAGATGGGCACCGGGCCCCGCAGGATCAAACGGCCTGGTAAGCGGCAAGCTGCTGAAAAACGCATCCATGTGCGCCCCAGGCTCCTCTGGATCAAACCGCACGCCGATCGTCTTGGTCGCGGCCTTGATGGGCGGTCGGTCGATAAACAGCGTGCTGGCCCGCATATCATTGGGAGGAATGGGCTGCCGGAGCAAGCGCAGGGCGGCGTTGCGCGCCTCGGTGTTCCAATCCTTTCCGAACCTGCTGACAAACACGTCAAAAATGTCGCCCCGACTGCCCCACACGCCGCGAATTTCACCCGACGCGCCCCGGAACACCCCGTCGGTCTGGCACCACTTGAGTCTGGTCTCGTTCATGCACCTTGACATCACGCACAGGACGTTGCGCTCGCAGTGCTTGTGCTTCGACAACGACCGCAGCGTGCACATGATGTCGTCGGTGAGCATGAACTCCGGCTTGTGGCTGAGGAGGTCCATCGCGCGACAGAAAAAATGCGTCGCCATCGGGCCCACGTCCAGCCGGGCCAGGAAGTACGGGACGAAGGACAGCACCGACCCGAGCGCGCCGAGCTTCTTGCCGAACGTCTCCTCGATGGCGATCTCGTGCAGCAGGTAGAAGGCCGAGTGAATGTCCACGTAGTCCTTGCTGCGCACGAGCGTGACGAGCTTCTGAAGGCCGATCGACGCGTCGTACGACTCGGGGTCGAACAGGTCCATCTTGGACTCAACGCTGTTCACCAGTTGATGCGTCCACACCATCTCTGCTCTCCAGCTGTCCAGTATGCTGGCGCTCAGATCCGCTTCGCCCCTGTCGTACAGCCACAGCAGACACATGGACTCGCCCAGCATCTCCAGGCATTGCTTGCTGGTAGGCCGCTCGTCCGGATCGGCTTTGCTCATCTGCGTCGATATCTTGCACACCCGGCCGTTCATCCACCTCCGATCGCTGTTTGCAAACATGTTCCCCATGGCAAAGATGTCGGCAGCGGGGCTGTACCTCCCCTCCAGCAGTTCCGGCGCATACGTGCCAGGCGTTACGCGGATGTTTCTCTGCAATGGGAACCTGCCCAGGTGCAGGCACGATCCAAAATCCAGCAACCCGAAATGAATGCAGTTGTCGGCAATGAAGGTCACGCCAACATTCTCCTCCTTGATGTCCATGTGGATGAAACCCCGGTCGTGGACGTGCGTGAGCGCCTTCAGCGTCTGAACCGCCATCATCCTCGCCTGCCGCCTGGCGTACTCGCTTCCCTGCATCAGGGTGAATAGATTCATGCCCATGAGCGGAAAGAGGATCCCGAACAGCCGCTCGCCACCCACGTTGAAGTGCCGCGCGCCTAGAATGCTGACGATGTTCGGGTGCTCCAATCGCGCCAGCGCATCCATCTCGTTCGTGGCATCCTCGGCGTTCCTGAAAACCTTGGCAGCTTCGAGCACATGCCGTCTCGCATTGAACACGCGGTACACGGTGCTGGTCGCGCCACAGCCGATCGCGTCGTGGATGTCATAGGGCAGGTCTGACATGGGGACGTTGTTTGGTGGGTCGCGAGTTTCCAACGCCCTTTCGTAATAACCTTTTAGGTTAAAAAAAACGGTCCGAGAAAACGCTTCACATATCGCAAAAAGGTTATTGCCATCTCAGTACAATTATCTTTACATCATGGCACAATATTGCATAAAAAAATCCCGAAACTGGCGTTTTGTCGTCCGAAGGTAGTGCAACAACAACTCACGTCAACTGGTCAACGACACCAAATATTCATGAGTGCCCCCTATAAATTCACTAAATATTCACGAATGCCCCCTACAATCTCACTACGCTCCCACAAAAAAAGACAATGATCTGTCGGCCCCATATGCGCAACTGTCCCCAATCATTCCACCATGGCCCCCCTGCCGCTGCTATGCGAATGTCGCAGCCACAATGGCCTCATCATGCACAACGACCAGCGCATGTCGTACGTGCTCTGGCAAATTCCCGTCAGCGCCGGCGACCACAAGCACGTGGTATTTCTCCAGCGCTCCGTGCTCGAGCTCGCGTCGTACAAGGGACGGACCCTGAAGCAGCTCCTCGACTTCAAGACCGCCGAAGAAAGCTGCCGCATGATATCCCGCGACTTTCTCCGATCCGTGAAGTGCACGCCGGATTACGTGGTCATCGTGCACGAACCCGAGATGGGCAGTCTCTCGTGCTCACACACCATGGACGGCATTCTGACCGAGGCGGCGAAGAACCCGTCCATCGACAACATACGCAAACTCGCGGAGGGCGACGGCGCATCGCACAATATTCTCGGCCGCCACCTCGCCAGCATCTCGCAGGACCTCGTCGCCAAAGGCTACTTTGCAAGCTAGACCTGGAAGAACGACACGAGCCCGGCCGTGACCGCCGCCACCACCCATGTTTCGTGATTGCTCGCGTCCTTGCACTGAAACGGGGCGCACGAGCACTTCTCGGACGTAAAGTCGGAGGTGTAATGAACAATCGTGTGGTGGACCAGCAGCAGCAGCGCCGTGGCGAACGCGGCCACTGGAAACTGCCAGGTGCCGTGCAGGGTGACGGTGGAGATGAGCGCGAACAGGCCGATCAGCGTGACAGCGGCGATGCACGCCTTGTCCTGGTTCTCCTTTTGCTTGAACCCCAAAAACACCACCAGGACGGCGATGGCCGCGTACAGGGCAATGATGTGCATGGCACTGTGCGATTTATTTCTCACAGCTTTATACTATCGACGACCTCCATATGCACTGACATGTGATACGCGTGGTGCGCTGGAAGTCCGAGCCCGTTCAGGTTCCGGTCGAGATCGGTCACATGCACATTCTGCGGCGCGTCATAAACGGACACGTGAATCTCGAGCCCGTTCGCGCTCTGCTGCAGCAGCCGCCGCCGTCCCGTCAGGCTCACCTGGTGCACCGACACGATGCGAACCTGCGACACGTCCACGCCCGTTGCCAGCGCGATGGCCAGCACGTATCGGCTCTGCATGTCCGCGGTGAACTCGGACAGCGACATCGGCAGCGTGATCTCCACGTGCACCACCCGGGTGTAGATGCATCGGTACCCCGCGGCGCAAACGCACTGGCCCAGGTCGCTCGATCCAGCGTCTGACATGGTGTTGGGCGGGCAGGCGAGCTGGGTCGTGGCGTTGGGGCAGAAGTAGCCTGCATCGCACACGGGGCAGTTGTAAGGTTGGTCGAGCCCCTGCGCGGTCGAGTACGAGCCGATGCCGCACATAATGAGCGCGTCCCCACCGGTGCATGCGAACCCGGCAGGGCAAACGGAGCACTGCGCCTGCTCGCGGTTTCCGAGCGCCAGCGAATACGTTCCCGGGGAGCACTGCGTGATATTGGCACCCCCTGGGCACAACCCGCCGGCAGGGCACTCCTGGCACTGGGATTCCAGCTGCAGTCCGGAATACAGCGAGTACTTGCCCGGGCCGCACGAGCGGGAGTCGTTGAACGAGTACGACACATTCTGTATGCCCGAGTTCTGCGACGCAAAGACGATGGTCGCGTTGTCGGTCATAATGTCGGTGAGCACGGCGTTATTCAGGATCTTGGTGAGCTTGGCGTCGAACAGGGAGTATGCCCACGCCGTCTGCGTATCCGGCTGCGACAGGACAATAAAGTTGCCGTCGGGGGTGAAGGCGCAGGCTGTGTAGGACGAGCCAAGCAGCAAGTCCGTGTCCGCGCCAGATGTCTTGTTCACCCGCTTCAGGCCAAACGAACCCGTGACGAACACGTCGCTCGGATGCGCCGCATGGATGCAAACGTGGTGGCTGCCCACGAGCGAGAAGGAGCTAATCACCGCCGTGGATACCGCGTCCAGCGCCCGCACGCCATCCGTCTGAGCGATCCACACCAGCCCGGTGGCCTTGTCCTCCACCACGCACGTCGCCAGAGACGAGGGGTACACGATATCCCACTGATACAGGTTCATGTCGATTCTGAACACGTACACGCCCTGAACCGCGTACACGAACCCGTCCTGTCCAGAGGAAGAGAGAGAAGCGAACGGACCGCCGACTCCTGGCACGGTGATGGCCTGATAAGTAGTGACGCCCGTCGCAAGGTCTGCGTAAAACAGGGACGTGCCGAATGACATGAGCACCCTGCCGTCGAGGAGCGCAGCGAAATTCACGTTGTTGTTGAGGTTCGCCGCCGCCGGCTGCAGGCTTAGAACGTTGAAAAAAATGACGGGCGGGTAGCTCCAGAACGGACAGACGCCGCAGATGTTGCAGCTGGACGTATTCCCCGAAGACCACGACCCCGGCACACACGCCTGGCACACCGAAATGGACGTGGCCGCGACCGCTATGGACATGGTGCCCGCCGCGCAAGTTGTGCACACGCCGGCTGTGGCGCCCGAGTAAGACCCCGGCCAGCAGGTGCTGCACCACGTATTGCCAAGCCCCGACGCGTAATAGCCCGCCGCGCAGCTCTGACACTGGTACTGCGCAGGATCGGACGAAAAGGTGCCGATGGGACAGTGTGCGCACGTTGAAATCGCCGTGGCGGCTACTGCCGTCGAATAGGTGCCCGGGTCGCAACTTGTGCACACGCCGTCGATGCGAGAGGTTTTGAAAGTGCCCGTGCCACACGGAACGCAGGCTTGCGTGGGCGATCGATGGTAACCATAGGTGCAGCTGCAGTTGGACGCGAAGTTGGACATGGCGGGCGACCACATGTTGGAAGGACACAGGTTCCGTATGCCCGTCCAGCACCACGTCCCCTCCTCACATGCGGTGCACGACACGCTTCCAACGCCGTAGTACCCGCGATCGCAGTAGCATGAGCTGGGATTCGGGGCACCAATCGATGTCAGCGCGTTTGCTGCGCACGCCGTTCGGATGCCACTCTGACAGTAGTACCCGACCTCGCAGATGGTGCAGCTAGTGGCAAAGCCGTAGTACCCGTCGTCGCATATGCAGTCCAAAAGCTCGTCGGACCCGCTGGGACTGTGGGAGTGCAGCGGACACGCGCCGACCTGGCCATTGGCGCAGTACTCATTCACGTCACACGCCGCGCAGACGGACGACCCGGCCTGGGACTTGAACCCTGGCGCGCAGATAAGAATCGAGTTCCCTCCTGTACAGTAGTAATTAACAGGACACAGAGAGCACGGCGTGTATCCAAGCACTGACCCATTCTTTCCGTAAAACCCTGGAATGCAGTAGCAGTCGGTCTGTGCCGTTGACATTGCCGCAGAAACAGAATGCATGGGACACTCGTAAATCAGCTGATTCGCGCACCAGTGATCCACCAAACAGGTTTGGCACTCGACATACGGGGTTCGAAGGGTTAGCCTGGGAGCAGCAACCACCACGGATCCGACTGTTTCAATCGAAAACATAGTGGGCGTGTACGCCGGCGTGAACGTAAACAGGAAAAACGATAAGTTGGCAACCACGGGAACGGCCCATGTCGCGTAATCCTGAGCGGATGTTCGAACCGTCACGTTACCAGGCCCCTTTGCATAGACAGTGGCATAATACACGTAGCCATCAAATATCTGCTGCTGGGCCGAAGGCAGCCAGTGCACGGACGACGACGTAATCGCGAGCGCTGGAAAATTCTGCGTAACATACTGCGTTGCCGAGACGGGCACTGGCAATGCCGCCGCCGTGTTTGCCAACTGCACACTGGAAACATTGGAGAACGTCCACTGCCCGGGTGTCACCAGCTTGACGCTTGAAAGCCAGACCACTGCAGACAGCGATTCAATGTGCGCAATGATTCTGATCCCAATCTGCGGGGTTGGCGAGAGAATATAGGGCATCGTCACCGTGGTCCATTGAGACGTAACCGTGGTCGCGTTCGTAAAGTTGCTGAATACCACGCCATCGTCCGACCACTGCACTCGAAATTGAACCTGCGAGCAGGCAGTGCCAGTGCACATCACGCTGAACTGGAATGCGACCGGCGAGTTTCCGCCCAAATTACCAGGAGTGGGCAAGTAATACAGCTGCTGCAAGAGAGCGTATGGCCGATCGGACGCGACGTTGAGCACCATTCCAGCAATGGTATCCCCCGAAAACCAAGGCGTGATCGGCGCAATGCCCTGCCCGCCTACACTGATAACAATATTCCCCAGCCCAAACCACATGGTGCCTGGTAGCTGCAGGGGCGTGTCGAGCACACACGTGTTTAACAGTCCACACAGGTTCAGCTGAATATCCGAAGTCCCTCCGCACAGCACACACGAGCTTGCCCCTGGCGCGGACGACTGACCAGAAGGACACGGAATCAAAGTGGACCAAAGGCAGTACGACCCCTTCACACACAGCCCGCACGAGCCGTCCGCCAACGTGTAATACCCGGGGTCACACAACGGAAGGCAGCTGCCATCAAGTTGCAACTGGCGCGTGTTATCAGGACATTTACACTGCAGGACATTTGCTGTTCCAGTCGTTGCCGTGGACGGTACGTCTGTTTCAAACTCGTAAGTAATCTGAACGGCCCACGTCTGACTTGGAGGATAACTGTTTCCGTTCTTGTAATACGCACTGACCGCGGGATCGTATGTGAACGACATCACAAAATAGCCGTCCCAGAACGATGTTGAATCATACGGAATACAGGCTGTGTCGTCAAATATCCATCCGAGAAACTCATACGAATTGACATACGGCACCCCCGTATTCACCGCCGCACGCACAAAGTATTTGCCGCCTTCGATAAAATCAAACGTATGGACACCTTGGGCCGTTGATACTCGGGGCGTTCCACGTTCCCACACGGTGAACCACGCGTTCGTGTAAAGGTTGCTCGCGCTCACGTCGGCGCGGAATATAGCCGGAGTTATCATACATCCCTTTTTCACCGCGAAAAACGACCACTTGGTGAGATTATGCCCCTGTGAGGCAATGAGGTAATTCCGCATGATATACACCTTGCCGTGCGAAGACGACGTTTTGTGGCGATAGAATGGCTGTGGAAATTCGGTGGTGGTGGTCAGTTGCGAGACCGTTAGGCCTGCCGGACACGTAAGGCACGTAGAGGCGCTGATAGAGGGCTGGTAGGTCCCATAGTCACAGCTGATGCATGCAGTCTGCGCAAGCTGCGTGTTATACGTACCGGCAACACACGCAGTGATGGCGTTTGACATGCACGTCGAGCCGACGGGACACGCAACGCAGCTGTACATTGCATCACGGTAGTACCCGTTGTTACAGTTGCACAGCAGCAACGAGGTCGCGCCCGCTGCAGAAGTTGAATTGGCCGGACACGAACGACACGCGGTGGACGCAATCCCGTCTGCATACGTATTAACACCACACGAAGTGCACGCGGTCCTCCCAGCCACTGAAAACGTGCCAGCAGCACACGCGGTTTCCTGTGTGGTAACAGGGCACATGTAACCGGCGCTGCAGGCGCGACACACAGTGTTGTTTGTTCCCGAGCACGAAACGGATACCACCTGCCCGCTGCTGCAAACAGAGCAAGCGACGCACGTATTGGTCGATGTCCTCCGATAATACCCCGTTCCGCAAGCGACGGCGGTTGTGGTTCTGGGAGCGGTCGTGCTCGTTGTTATTCTTCTTGTGGTCGACGTCGTGGCGCCCATCGCACACTGCACACACACCATAAACAGTACAGACACGCGCATGTGTGTGCCCATACGCAAAAGGCCATATATACTCGTTTCCAGACATTGCCAATTTACTGAAAAA
>Ga0247843_1009916_pt1 | contig 10351 bp, 6 predicted proteins | sample LaCruzMarch2017__FD_192420 | JGI IMG/M metagenome (GOLD analysis project Ga0247843, IMG submission 192420) | Freshwater microbial communities from meromictic Lake La Cruz, Castile-La Mancha, Spain - LaCruzMarch2017_8m | ecosystem: Environmental > Aquatic > Freshwater > Lake | place: Spain...
CTATTACTATAACAGGTAGTAGTAGATCTCAAGTTAAAGACTTAACTATCACTGTAGATTCTAATAATCCAACATGTGCTAATGTTGCATCAGCAATTACTACTTTAACTTCTATAGTTACAGATACTATTAATAATGGATATATTAATAGTTCTGATAGAAATTCTGATGCAGCAAACTTAATTACTGCTAATAAGAATTTAATAGCAGAGGTTGCAGTCAACAGGATGCTTTCTGAATATCCTGGATTCTCTGTTCCAAATGGAAATCAAAATTGTATTGATGATATAGCTATAGTATTGGATCAAATATGTTATAACCTACAACGAGGTGGAAATGATAAGGTTTATGATGCAGCTAATTTATATGTTACTGGAGCTCATGTAGCAGGAGAAAATGCACAATCAATTTATGCATTTAATCAAGCAAGAGATATGGCTATCCAAGCCATGCGTAATGAAACTATTACTATAACAGGTAGTAGTAGATCTCAAGTTAAAGACTTAACTATCACTGTAGATTCTAGTAATCCAACATGTGCTAATGTTGCATCAGCAATTACTACTTTAACTTCTATTGTAACTCAAGCTATTGGAAGTAGTGGTGTAGGAAATCTTAATGGTATTACTAGAAAAACTTCAATAATTAGGACCACTCAGTCTATTGGAGATATTGTCAGAGTGTCTCCATCATTTATAAGCCAAGTATTTGATTTGACTATTTTGCCAGATCAAGGGTCAAATACCAATCCTAATGGATGTGCAAATGTAACATCTTCAATTTATAGTTGTGTTGGAATAATCACCTCTATTATTTCAAATGGACGTAGTGCAGCTCCTAGTATAAATTATCCTATTGGAAATTTAGTTTGGAAACCTCCTGGAGCTAAAATTGGAAATGAATGGTTCGTGAATAAATTTGGCAATGATGATAATCAAGGCAAAAGTCCTGGAGATGCATTCCTTACTATTAAAAAGGCTTGTTCTTTGGCTCAACCTGGAGATACTGTTAGGGTTTATACTGGATTATATGTAGAAGATGGTCCAATTCAACTTGCAGAAAGAGTTGCAGTTGTTGGAGAAGATTTGAGGAGAACACTTGTAACTACAAGAGAAAAAACAGACCTTTATCATGTAAGAAGAGGTTGTTATGTTGCTCAGCAATCTTTTGTAGGACCAAGTAATCCAAATGCAATGGTTTCATTTCCTACTCAAGGATTTGGATTCGCAAATGGAACAGAGAAGAATTGGCAGTCTCCATATATTCAGAATTGTACAAATTTTGTTCCTGATAGTATTGGCATGAGAATTGATGGAGATAGAGCAGGTGGATTCAAAAGTATGGTACTTGATGCATATACTCAATATAATCAAGGTGGAATAGGAGTATCTATTACTAATTTTGGTTATGCTCAATTGGTTTCTTTATTTACAATTTGTTGTGATATTGCAGTTTTCTGTGATAGCGGTGGAGTTTGTGATTTGAATAATAGTAATGTTAGCTTTGGAAATTTTGCATTGGTATCAAATGGATCAACTCCTCTTCAATATACAGGAACAGTTGTACAAGCACCAGTTGGAGATAATGTTGATAGTTTGGTTATTAATGTTGGAAATTCTGCTTCAAATGAATTTTTAGATTCAGCAGAATTGTTGAGGTTGAATAAGGATTTTATTTCCAGTGAAGCAGTAGAATTTATGATTAGTAATGACGGTCCTTTTGGAGTAGGATCTACATATTTTGATTATGGAGGGTCTCCTATAGGAAAAACAATATGCAAGAGAGATTCTGAGATCATATTGGAATGTATTGCATCAGATATAATAAGTCTTGGTAATTTAAATTGTATTAATGCAGGACTTTCTTATAGAGATTCTCCTGACAGGTCTATAACATATTTGCCAGAAACATTTCCACCTCCTGGAAATTTGCAAGTTGGATATATTCAAACTGCTGAGCTTGCTTTAATTGAATATATTGCAGAAATTTCTAAATATGTAATCAGAAATGAAGATGTTCCTAAGGTTTACAATGTGGGTGTAGGATCATTTCCTCAAATTAAAGATCTTTCTAAATTATATTCTCCTCTTGTAGATTCATTTATAGAATCACGTGCAGGAATTATTACTAGTATTATAGGAACTGGTTCTATTCCAGAAAAAATTCTTCCTAAGGGACAGAGACCTTATGATGGACAAATATCATATATAGATACTCAATATTATTTTGTAAGGGAAATTGTAATAGATAATCCAGGATCAGGATATGATCCTTCTATTCCTGTAAATGTATTCATAGATTTTCCTGAAAATTCTGAGTATTTTATTCCAGCAGAAGCAGCAATTTTTGAAACAAATGTGAATTCTAATGGAACAATAGGAAGCATTGACATGATTGTGACTGGAACTGGGTATTTGGAAACTCCTCCAAATGTAACTATAGATCCTCCTGCTACAGTTGGTGGAGTGCAGGCTACTGCACGTGCTGTGATGGAAAAATATTTTTTCAATCCAGTAAGTTCTACTCCAGTTGTATCTGGAATCACTACTGTAACTTTTGATCAATTTATTACATATTCTCCTTTAATAGGAGTAGGAAGTACTGTTTATTTTTATCAATCTAGTAAAGTTATTGCAAGTGGTATTACATTCGAATATGTAGGAACTGGAATAAATATTGTAGACTCAATTCCGTCAAAGGGTGCTGTACCCATAAATGAAAATCAAATTGTTGCTACAAATGGAGGTAAAGTTCCATTTACTAGCACAGATCAAGGTGGTAATTTTAGAATTAGTGAAGGAATTACTATCAATCAAAATACAGGAACTATTACTGGACAAGCTTTTAGTAAGAGTTTACAAGCAGAAGTTACCCCATTAATCATTGCACTTCAGAGATAAAAACTCATGGCACAACAACCTTTAAATACGTATAAAACAGTGGTTGGAGTAGTTAGTACTACAAATACTGAAGTTTATTCTACTAAAACTGGATATACCAGTATAGTTCTATATTTGCAAATTGCAAGTACTGGAATTGGTATTGGAACAGCTTCTGTTTTTCATAAAAGACAAAGCAGATCTCAATCTGGAGTTAGTACAGCATTGACTACTATTATTGATAAGGCATTAATTCCTCCAAATGATGCTCTTGCAGTTTTGGATGGTAGGTTAGTTTTGGAGAGAACTGCTACTAAAACTGACAGTCTTGTGATCAGTGGTATTTCTACTTCTGTTCCAAATAAACTAGAATATACAATTAGTATATTGGAAACATTGAATCAGTAATAAATAAACCTATAACAGGGGGATAGTGGAACCCAAAAATGGCAAAATATTTAACACGAAGAGTTGTAAAAACACCTCAATCTAGATTAACATCAGATAGATATCAGTTTTTAGGATTATCTCAAGCTGAACCTAATTTAGGGGATCCTATTGGAAATCCACTTCCAGTGGGACAACAGTATATGTTAGTCTCTTTGACTTCTAATCCAGGAGAAAGATTTTGGGTCGCAGTTCCTCCAGGATTAATAGAGCTTGGTATTACAGTTAGAGATGAAGGTAATATAATTGGAGGAAATGCTGGAATTGGATCCATCACTCAATTAAATTTTGTAGGTCCTGGTGTTACTGTAACTGGAATTGTTACTGATGGTCTAGGTATAGCAACTATTAGTGTAAATACTGTACTTTATGTAAATGAGCCAGTAGATTCTGCTCCAAGATATATTGGATTTACTACTATTCGTGGACCAATAGGGATTGCTACAGAATTAGATATTGCACCAAATTCATTAGTATATATTCCTAGTACAAACAGACTTGGAGTTGGAAATACTCTACCAGCATATCCAGTAGATGTAGGAGTTTCTACTATTAGGATTTTTGGTGATATTGCAAATCGTAATAATGATGTTGGAGAATATAATAAAGTAATTACTTCATTAGGCCCTGGACTTGGATTTACTTGGGCATATGCATCAGGTCCTATTGGGCCGCAAGGATTTCAGGGAAGGCAAGGATATCAAGGACCACAGGGACCACAGGGGCCACAGGGACCTCAAGGATTTCAGGGGAATCAAGGATTTCAGGGAAATCAGGGAAATCAAGGTTTTCAGGGAAGAGAGGGTCCACAGGGATTTCAAGGGAATCAAGGTTTTCAGGGTCCAATAGGATTTCAAGGTTTTCAAGGAAAGGAAGGTCCTCAAGGTTTCCAAGGATTCCAGGGACCTCAAGGTGCTCAAGGATTTCAAGGTTTTCAAGGAAAGGAAGGTCCTCAAGGTTTTCAAGGATTCCAGGGAAGACAAGGTTTTCAAGGACCTCAAGGACCTCAAGGATTTCAGGGAAGGGAAGGTCCACAAGGTTTTCAAGGCCCACAAGGTTTTCAAGGACCTCAAGGATTTCAGGGATTTCAGGGAAGACAAGGTTTTCAAGGATTCCAGGGACCTCAAGGTACTCAAGGATTCCAGGGATTCCAGGGAGTCCAAGGTCCTCAAGGTTTCCAAGGATTCCAGGGACCTCAAGGTACTCAAGGATTCCAGGGATTCCAGGGAAGGGAAGGTCCTCAAGGTTTCCAAGGATTCCAGGGACCTCAAGGTACTCAAGGATTCCAGGGATTCCAGGGAAGAGAAGGTCCTCAAGGTTTCCAAGGATTCCAGGGACCTCAAGGTACTCAAGGATTCCAGGGATTCCAGGGAAGAGAAGGTCCTCAAGGTTTTCAAGGACCTCAGGGAGTTGGGATCACAGGACCTCAAGGTACTCAAGGATCTCAGGGAAGACAAGGATTTCAAGGATATTCAGGTCCTCAAGGATCTTATGGAGGAATAATTTATACTGTTGGTAATATTGGAACACCTGCCACTACTAGTGGATATTTGTCCTTTAATAATAGCAATCCATTACTGGTAACTGAACTTAGTATTCATGAAAATGATGTGGCTGGTAACAGTTATAAGGATTGGATTTTTGATTGGGATGATTCTACAAATCCTAATCAAAAAGGGTATATAACTGTTCAAGGAGGAAATTCATCTCTTCCCAATGTATGTGTTCTTTCTATAATTTCTACTTCACTTTTTGATAGTGCAGGAGGAGGTCTAAGATATTTTACTATTTTTGTGTCTGTGAGGTCAGGAACTCTTCCTAATCCTAGTACTAGTGTTGTAATTAACTTCACAAGGACAGGAGACATAGGACCTCAAGGTGAAGGCACTCCTGGTGGTCCAGGATTTCAGGGCTATCAAGGGCCTCAAGGAAATCAAGGATTTCAAGGAAGACAGGGAAGAGCTGGTCCTCAAGGATTTGCTGGAAATGATGGAAATCAAGGATTTCAGGGAATTACTGGAAATCAAGGAAATTCTGGAGCAGGTGCTCCAGGACCTCAAGGATCTCAAGGATTCCAAGGAAGTCAAGGAAGTCAAGGAGGAGGACCTCAGGGATCTTCAGGTCCACAAGGTCCTCAAGGATTTCAAGGAGCAGGAAATCAAGGAGCTCAAGGACCTCAAGGAACAGGACCTCAAGGTACAAGAGGAGATCCTGGATTCCAAGGATTCCAAGGTCCTCAAGGAACAGGGCCTCAAGGAGTAATAGGTCCTCAGGGATTTCAGGGATTTTTGGGACCTCAGGGATCAGAAGGAATTGGACTTCCTGGAAATCAAGGATCTCAAGGTCCTCAAGGGTCTCAAGGTTTTCAAGGATTTCAAGGTACAATAGGAAACCAAGGATTCCAAGGATTTGTTGGACCTCAAGGTACGAGTGGTTTTGATGGTGGTCCAGGATTCCAAGGATCTCAAGGTCCTCAAGGATCAGGATTCCAAGGACCACAAGGAATCACAGGTGCTCAAGGTTTTCAAGGATTCCAAGGACCACAAGGTATTCAAGGACCTCAAGGAAATCAAGGAAGTCAAGGTTCTTCTACTGGAATTGCTACTGCTCTTTATGATTCATTTTCAGGAGATTATGTTTCTGTTTCTGGAGATCCTAGTTACTTACTACTTGCTACTGGGGCTGCAAGCGCAGCAGCTAATTCTGCAGTACCTGTTTATATTAGAACCTATAATCAAAGTGTACTGACAAATAGCATTGAAATTCCTGATGCATCTGGATCAGTTAAATTTCCAAAAATGTTATATTCTAACACGTCGGATATTGCTGGTAATGCATTTATATCTGGAGGAGGAAATAGAATATTTGCTCAAGATTTGAGTGATGGATATTTAACCTATAAATGTCAATATGGAATCAGAATTTCTCCTGCTTTTGCTGCAGGATCTCCATTATCAAATACTCCTACTGTAATCTTAGCTTCTAGTCAGCTGGATAATTATCGTGGAAGCGTTAGTATAAATCGAGTTAATAATGCAGGCCAAGCTCGTTATCATGTATATAATGGTGCTGGAATTTGTGAATGGTCTATGGGCCAAAAAACTTCAGGAGATTCTGATTTTAGTATTAATAAAATTATAAACACTGGAGGAACAGATTCTCAAACTGAATATCTTAGTATTAGTAATGCTACTGGAAATGTTACTCTCAATCAATTACTAATAACATCAGTGGGTACATTAGGATCTAATGGAAATGGGACTAGAACTGTATCAGTAGGATCTACTCCTGCAAATGATACTGTTGGTAGTAATGGTGATATTTGGTATGTGGTTTAGTACGCTATATAATGTATTATAATTATTTTTTAAAACATGATTTATACAGTTAAAGAAGTTGCTCCTGAAAGAATTGTAGTTGAATTTGAAAATGGATCTTTTGCAAGTATATCTATAGACAAAAGTTGGGATAAAGAAGAAATTGAAAAACAAATTTCTAGATATGTTCCTGCTCCCAACTTTAATGTTCCATTTGATAGAACAGAAGATGTTCCTTTTAAGTTAGGAGATTCTGGTAATGTAGAATCTTCTATAGCTCTTGATATTCTTAATGCTAAACTTAAAAATGAAGAATATAAAAAGCAACAAAAAGAAATAGAAGTCAATAAAGAAAAATATGAAAATGAAGATGTAGATTATAGATTTTTTCGTGAAATGTTTTACCCTTCAATATATGATCAATTAGATGCATTGTATTGGAGTAGGAATGGCAATTCTGATTACTTGGAACAAATGGATCAGAATATAAAAAGTGTTAAGGAGTTGTACCCTAAAGATATGACTCCAGTAAAAAGAAAGGAAATTGTAAACATTCAAAATACTTTATCATTATGACCCAAGATAATATTTTAAAGAAAATTAGAGATGTTGGGCAAGTTAGAATTGATATGTGTAAAGTTTGTTCTGAATTTATAGGATTTACAAAACAATGCAAAAAATGTGGGTGTTTTTTGCCAGCTAAAGTATTAATTCCATTTTCAAAATGTCCAATTGGTAAGTGGTAACTTATAATGGCAACTGGATCAATTTTTATTCCGCAAAATGCTAGAACTTTAAATGTTAGAGTTTGGGCTCCAGGAGGTCTTGGTGGAACGTTAAACGGAACATCTTATGTTACTGGACAATCTGGAGGCCAAAGTCAAGTATTAGGTCTTACTGTAAATGGTGGAGGAGGTGGAGCCTTTGGTGGTGGAGGAGGTGGAACAGCTTCAGGGGGTACTGTTAATATATCAGGAGTCAATGGGCAGGCAGGACAAGAAACTCCATTTCCAGCACCTGGAGCAGGGGGTGCTCAAGGCAATTTGATTGGAAATACTCCACTACCTCCTAGTGGACAAAAAGCTTCTGCAGGATTGAATGGGGGTACAGGAAATCGTTTAGAATATACTTATTTTGGTAATACATGGAGCGGGAGTCAGACACGTGACTTATGGGATGGTAGTAAATATATTTGTAGGGCTGATGGGGGGGCTAGAAGTTGCGAATTAGGTCGCCCTGGCAATTGTCCTACTGAAAATATTGCTGGTTGTCAGACTGGATATTCCTATCCTACCTGTGCATGTGGTAGTTGTCTTGGTAGCTGTTATAATACTTCTAGTGTTGCAGGAGCTGGAGGTGGAGGTGGAGAAGGTGGTTATGCTTCTATAATTTATGATAGGGCACAATTAGAAGCTCTTGGTTGGTTAAATACAACACAATCATATACTTATTCTACTAGTGGGGTTGATAATGGACTAGTTCTTATTAATGTTAGTACTAGTAATATGCTAGTTAAACAGTCTGATAGTTGGAGTAGGGTTCAGGATGTTTATATTAAGGATGGAGGAGCTTGGAAGAAAGTTCAAAAAATTTATATAAAAAATAATAGTGGAAATTGGACTAATGTTTTGTGAAATGTGAGTAGATAAATAAGTAAAAGGTAGATATAAAATAAATATGGCTGTACAAGTAGTAAATCTGACAGTAGAACAAGGAGCAGATTTTTCTGCATTTTTAAATTTAAGATCTAATGGTGCGCCAATTAATCTGACAGGATATCAATTTTTTTCTAAAATTAAAAAGCATTATTCTGCTACAAATTCCTATAGTTTTAACGTTTCTGTAGTAAATCCTGCAACATCTGGGAATATTCTTGTAGGAATGTCTAAAACTATTACATCAACCATTCCCAGTGGAAGATATGTTTATGATGTATTAGGGATTAGTTCTGGAGTTGGAATTGTTAGTACTACTGATAAATATTTTAAAGGTACAGTTATAGTAGAAGGAACTTCTTCCTAATGGAAATTGAAGTAAGTGTAAATCCAGTAGCATTAAATGTGGAAGTTGGTCAATTTCCACGCTCTGAGGTAGAAGTTAATCCTGCTTTACTTGTAGGAGAATCTGGAAATCAAGGATTTCAAGGTCCTGGAGGTATTGAGGGGTTTCAAGGAAGAAGGGGATTCCAAGGAAATCAAGGAAATCAAGGAAATCAAGGGAACCAAGGATTCCAGGGACCTCAAGGTCCTCAAGGGTTTCAAGGATTCCAGGGACCTCAAGGACCTCAAGGGTTTCAAGGATTCCAGGGACCTCAAGGATTTCAAGGTCCTCAAGGAATTGGTCCTCAAGGTTTTCAGGGATCTCAAGGACCTCAAGGATTCCAGGGAAATCAAGGATTCCAAGGACCGCAAGGACCTCAAGGATTCCAGGGATTTGAGGGTCCTCAAGGATTTCAAGGATTTCAAGGGAATCAAGGATTCCAAGGACCTCAAGGTTCTCAAGGATTCCAAGGAAATCAAGGATTCCAGGGACCTCAAGGATTCCAGGGACCTCAAGGATTCCAAGGGTTTCAAGGATCTCAAGGACCCCAAGGGTTTCAAGGAAATCAAGGATTCCAGGGGAGAGAAGGTCCTCAAGGATTCCAAGGGAATCAAGGATTTCAAGGGAATCAAGGATTCCAAGGACCTCAAGGTTCTCAAGGATTCCAAGGATTTCAGGGTTATCAAGGACGTCAAGGATTCCAAGGATTCCAAGGAAATCAAGGAAATCAAGGAAATCAAGGATTTCAGGGAAGAGAAGGTCCTCAAGGATTCCAAGGGAATCAAGGATTCCAAGGGAATCAAGGATTTCAGGGACCTCAAGGATTTCAAGGAAATCAAGGATTCCAAGGGAATCAAGGATTCCAAGGAAATCAAGGATTTCAGGGACATCAAGGTCCTCAAGGTCCTCAAGGATTTCAGGGAGTAGAAGGACCTCAAGGATTCCAAGGGAATCAAGGATTCCAGGGACCTCAAGGTCCTCAAGGATTCCAGGGAACTCAGGGTTATCAGGGAAGGCAAGGATTTCAGGGTTATCAGGGAAGGCAAGGATTTCAGGGTTATCAGGGAACTCAAGGACTTGAAGGTCCTCAAGGTCCTCAAGGATTATCTGGAAACAGGGGATTTCAAGGATTTCAGGGGAACCAAGGAAATCAAGGGTTCCAAGGAAATCAAGGAAATCAAGGAAATCAAGGAAATCAAGGATTTCAGGGAGTAGAAGGACCTCAAGGACCTCAAGGTATTCAAGGACCTCAAGGAACTGGACCTCAAGGTCCTCAAGGATTTCAGGGAAGAGAAGGACCTCAAGGATTCCAAGGGAATCAAGGATTTCAGGGACCTCAAGGTCCTCAAGGATTTCAGGGAGTAGAAGGACCTCAAGGATTCCAAGGATTCCAAGGAAATCAAGGAAACCAAGGAAATCAAGGATTCCAAGGACCTCAAGGTCCTCAAGGATTCCAAGGAAATCAAGGAAACCAAGGAAATCAAGGAAATCAAGGACCTCAAGGTCCTCAAGGATTCCAAGGAAATCAAGGAAATCAAGGGAACCAAGGATTCCAAGGACCTCAAGGTCCTCAAGGATTCCAAGGATTCCAAGGAAATCAAGGAAACCAAGGAAATCAAGGATTCCAAGGACCTCAAGGTCCTCAAGGATTCCAAGGAAATCAAGGAA
>Ga0247843_1009917_pt1 | contig 10351 bp, 10 predicted proteins | sample LaCruzMarch2017__FD_192420 | JGI IMG/M metagenome (GOLD analysis project Ga0247843, IMG submission 192420) | Freshwater microbial communities from meromictic Lake La Cruz, Castile-La Mancha, Spain - LaCruzMarch2017_8m | ecosystem: Environmental > Aquatic > Freshwater > Lake | place: Spain...
CTTCCGTGGTGGGATTTGTGTCATCGAAGCGAAGGTTGGTAGCGCCGCCATATTTCACGCCCAGCCCGAAATTCAGGCAAATAGAAGTTGCGTGGCCCAAATGCAGATAGCCGTTGGGTTCGGGTGGGAAACGAGTCAGGATCGTCTTGTACTTGCCCGAAGCGAGGTCGGCCTCGATGATTTCTTCGAGGAAATTGAGGGATTCGGAGGCGGCGGATTTGTCGTTTGTGCTCATTAAATCAAATTTTCTCAAACTCTTGGGGACTTCGTTTTGCATGTATAATTGCCAAAATAGTAACACTTACCTCGTTTTCCTTGTAAATCAGGACATACCTTTTTTTGAAGAGGGCACAACGGTATCCTCGTGTTTGGAGTTTTATATTCCGGCAATAAGAAAAGTGTTCGGATTTTGTAGCGAGGTGGTTACCGAATTCAATCAGTTCACCAAGATACTCGGAGGCCACGAATGTGCCTGACTGAGATTCAATGTATACGTAAATGTCAGACAGCATTAATGCTGCGTTTGCTGTCCAATCTACGCCCTTTCCCGTTGTTTCCATAGTTTCAGGAATGAAGCAATTTTATGTGCTGGAACCACCAAGCCCTCTTCTGCCTGTTGTTCAGAAGATTCCAAAATTGAAAGCAGATAATCTTCCTCAATTGGTTCTCCAGGTTGAGTAAGACTCTTATTAGCAGTGAATGATTTTACGACCCCAACGCTTTGGAGCGAGGTAATGATTCGCAAAAATGCTTCCGCTTTTGAATCTGGAATTTGAATTTGATATGTGACCATGGCCATTTTCTGATTAGTTGTATACAAAGGTAAGAGGAACTAACTTTTGCAAAGTTAAGGGAAAAATCACATCCGCTCCGGCATCTCCACACCCAAAAGCCCCATGCTTGATTTCAGCACTTGACCCACTCCACGGCTTAAAGTTAACCGAAATGCCCGAGCCTCCGGGGTTTCTGCATTGAACACCGAGAGATCGTGCCAGAATCGGTGGTATTTCTTCGCCAAATCGTAGGAGAAATTAGCGACTAATGATGGGTCGTATTCCTCGGCAGCTTTCAGCACAACGTTTGGATAGTCCTGCAAGGCTACAAGCAATTCTTTTTCCTGTGACAGGATACTGGTGTACTGAGCGGCATTTGAAAGGTCAATGCCCTCTTTTTCAACCCGTTGCATCAAGCCGTTAATGCGGACATAACTGTATTGGATATAAGGCCCAGTCTGTCCCTGCAAGTCCACAGATTCCTCGGGATTGAAGATCATTTTCTTCTTCGGGTGTACTTTCACAATGAAGAATTTCAGCGCACCCATGCCCACCCGGCGCAGGTTTTCCTGTTTTTCTGCCTCTGAAAGCGTTTCTGCTTCGCCCCTGTCCTTGGATTGTTCGGTCGCGATTCGAATGACTTCGGCAATCAAATCGTCGGCATCTACTACGGTACCTTCCCGCGTTTTCATACGTCCGGTCGGAAGTTCCACCAAGCCGTAGGAAAGATGATGAAGGCCCGCTGCGTAAGGCTCTTCCAGGCGTTTTAGGGTCTCGAAAAGCACTTGAAAATGATAGTTCTGTTCGTCGGCTACCACATAAATGTAGCGCTCGCAGCCCAATTCAGCATGACGCATCCGTGCAGTGCCAAGGTCTTGGGTGATGTAAACAGAGGTGCCATCCGCTCGTAACACCACTTTTTGGTCATGACCTGCGTCCGTTAAATCTACCCAAACAGAGCCGTCTTCTTTTTTGAAAAAAACACCTTTTGAAAGCCCGTCCTCCACGATGTCTTTGCCCAATAGGTAGGTCTCGCTTTCATAATAAAGTTTGTCGAAAGACACCCCAAGGTCGCCGTAACTCTGGTCAAAACCGGCGTATACCCAGCCGTTCATTTTCTTCCAAAGGGCGAGCGTTTCAGGGTCGTGGGCTTCCCATTTCAGGAGCATTTCGCGAACTTCTGCGCCGAGTGTAGAATATTCATTGAACCACTTGTTTTTGAAGTCCTTAAAAAAGTCCTTTTCTGATTTATTCGCCATAGTTTCAACGAAGGCGGACTGCTCAGGTTTTCGTTTGCTTTCAAAAAGGGCCTTTGCTTCAGCACTTTGTTGCCATGCCTCATACTCTGCTTTGGATTTTTGCTCAAACAGTACATACCAGTCGCCCACAAAATGATCCGACTTGATGCCGGTAGATTCAGGTGTTTTGCCTTCGCCAAATTTGAGCCAGGATATCATGCTTTTGCAGATCGCTACACCCCGGTCGTTAATTATTTGGGTTTTAACTACCTCGTAACCAACTGCTTGCAAAATATTAGAGCAAGACCAGCCAAGCAAAATATTGCGGATGTGGCCCAAGTGCAAAGGCTTGTTCGTGTTGGGGGAAGAAAATTCCACCATCACTTTTTTGCCGTTTCGGGGTCTTTGTCCGTAAGCCGAATCGGTCGTGACGGATTTCAAGAAACCCTGCCAATATGCATCGCTGATTTCGAGGTTCAGGAAGCCTTTCACTATGTTAAAAGCTTTAATATCCTCCACGTTTTTGGCCAGATATTCCCCAATCTCTGCTGCTGCGGCATCCGGCGACTTTTTGGCAATTTTGACAAACGGAAATATCACCACCGAGTAATCACCCGTGAAATCGGGTGGGGTAGGGTTGACCAGCACTTTGCCGGGATCGGTGGCTTCGCCGTAAAGTTGTTCAACGGCTTGGGCTACGGCGTTTTGGAGGGTGGAGACGATGTTCATAGTTGAAAAAGAGGTGCAAAAGTAGGATTTTGAGATTAAAAAAACGCCCCGCCAGTAAAAACTGACGAGGCGTTGGATTTTTCGTAGCGATTGATAAAATCTATCAATTCTCCAAAGATGCTGCGCCGCCAACGATTTCGCCGAGCTCCGTCGTGATGGCTTCTTGTCGCTTCTTATTGTAGAATATTTTAAGCGATTTGAGCAATTCTTCTGCATTTTCTGTCGCCTTGTCCATCGCTGTCATACGCGAGCCGTGTTCAGAAGCTTGGGTGTCTAAAACAGATTTGTGGAAAGATAACTGAAGGATGCTGGGCACCATGATTTCCAGCAATTGCTCTTGGTCTGGCTCAAAAATGTAGTCTACCTTCTTCTCTTTCGAACCTGCAGGCACTTCCATTTTTGGAACGGGCAGCCATTGCTCGGCAGTTGGGAAAACCGTTGCTGCATTTTTGAATCGGCTGTACACCAGTTCAATGGCATCGTATTTTCCATTAGAAAACTCTTCCATCCGTTCCCGAGCCACAGCACTCACATTTTCGTAGGACACATTTTCATACACTGGGATATAATCCGTGATAAAAGTGATTTCCCGAAAACGACGACGGAAATAATCGTAGCCTTTTTTGCCGATGAAAAGCATTGTTACCTTACCCTCCCGGAGCTGCCGACCGTATTTTTCCGTAACCAATGCGGCGGCTTCCTTACAAATGTTTGTATTGAAAGCGCCTGCAAGTCCTCGGTTGGAGGTCACTACCACCACCAGCACGGTTTTTACCTCGCGGGCTTTGCCAAAACTGGTGTCACCGCCGCCCTCAAGATTGGAGAGGATGTTCGAAAGCATCCGATTCAAACGGTTTGAATATGGACGCAACTGCACGATGGCATTTTGCGCCTTCCGCAACTTAGCTGCCGAAACCATTTTCATGGCTTTCGTGATCTGTTGCGTGTTGATTACCGACTTGATCCGTTCGCGTACTTCTTTTAAACCGCCAGCCATTATCTATGAAGTGATAGAGTGAGAGAGTGATGAAGTGATGAAGTGATGGAGTGGTGGAGTGATAAAGTGATTTTCGCTGTTGGGCTTAAATCACTTTATCACTCCATCACTTCATCGCTCTATTTATACCCGCCTGCCAGATCCGCAGCCAAAGCCTTCATTTTAGTGAGGCTGGCATCTTCCAATTTGCCTTTGCGGAATTCTTCCAATACGTCTGGAAGTTTGCTTTCCATGCGCTCCAGGAAGAGGTGCTCGAACTCTTGTACTTTTTCGAGCGGCACATCGCGGAGAAGGTTGTTGGTGCCGAGGTAAATGATGGCAACCTGTTTTTCAACCGAAACGGGGCTGTATTGTGGTTGCTTCAAAATTTCCACGTTGCGTGCACCCTTTGCCAAAACAGCCTGGGTTGTTACGTCAAGGTCAGAGCCGAACTTTGAGAACGCTTCCAATTCGCGGTATTGCGCCTGGTCGAGTTTCAAAGTACCTGCGATCTTTTTCATGGACTTGATCTGAGCGTTACCGCCCACACGGCTTACCGAGATACCCACGTTGATGGCGGGACGAACGCCTGCGTTGAACAGGTTGGATTCCAGGAAGATCTGTCCGTCGGTGATCGAAATCACGTTCGTAGGAATGTAGGCAGATACGTCACCCGCTTGTGTTTCAATGATCGGCAAGGCAGTGAGCGATCCGCCACCTTTTACCAAACCTGCTTTTACGAGGCTTGGAGGCAGGTCGTTCATGTCTTTTACTACATCTGCGCTGGCGATTACTTTCGCTGCACGCTCTAGCAAGCGACTGTGCAGGTAGAATACGTCACCAGGGTAAGCCTCACGGCCGGGTGGGCGACGAAGCAGCAGCGATACCTCACGGTAAGCCACGGCTTGTTTGGAAAGATCATCATAAATGATCAGCGCCGGACGACCCGTGTCGCGGAAAAACTCGCCGATACAAGCACCTGCGAACGGAGCGTAAAACTGCAATGGAGCTGGATCGGAAGCCGATGCGCAGACAATGCAAGTGTAGGCCATAGCGCCATATTCTTCGAGCGTGTGCGCTACCGTGGCTACAGTTGAAGCCTTTTGGCCACAAGCAACGTAGATGCAGAACACAGGTTCGCCGCGATCGTAAAATTCTTTTTGGTTGAGGATCGTATCAATGGCGATGGCCGTTTTACCGGTCTGACGGTCACCAATGATCAATTCACGTTGGCCACGGCCAATCGGAATCATCGCATCAATGGCTTTAATGCCCGTTTGAAGTGGCTCGTTTACCGGCTGACGGAAGATAACACCCGGAGCTTTGCGCTCCAGAGGCATATCATACTTGGCACCAGTGATAGGGCCCTTACCGTCAATGGGTTGACCCAGCGGGTTTACTACGCGGCCCAGGAAACCTTCACCTACTTCGATGGAGGCAATCTGGCCCGTGCGTTTTACCGAGGAGCCCTCGCGAATACCGGTAGGAGAACCCATGAGTACGACACCCACGTTGTCTTCTTCAAGGTTAAGCACGATGGCACGGGTGCCATTTTCAAATTCGACCAGTTCGCCGGACTGAGCTCGGTTCAGGCCGTAAACACGGGCGATACCGTCGCCCACTTGCAGCACTGTACCGACCTCTTCAAGGTTAGTTTCGGCCTCGAAGCCCGACAGTTGCTGTTTCAATATCGCGGAGATTTCTTCCGGTCTTACGTCTGCCATTGTATTGAATGTTGATTTGAATAAATGTTGATTTGGGGAGGTGTTTATTGGTGGATTTGGTTATTCGAGCACTCAAGCTTGGTCACTCGAATAACCAAATCCACAAATAACCGCATCCTCAGAATTCTTTGATATACAGGTTTTTATTGAACTCCGATTTCAGTTTTGCCAACTTACTGGCGACTGAGGCATCGTAGCGTTTATTGTCAAATTCGAGCACAAAGCCCCCAACCAATTTGGGGTCAATGCTGCTTTCGATTTCCAGGTTTGGGTTGGTGATACCACTTTTAAGGAGGCGCGATTTTAGATCAGCCACAACGCCTTCACTCAACGGCGCGGCGGAAATTATCTTCACCGTCGTGATCTTTTGGAAAGTCTTGTACTGCAACACAAACTCGGCAGCAATTTCAGGCAGATATCCTTCGCGGCCTTTGTTGACCAGCAGCGTCAAGTAAGCCATGGTGAGGCCGTCCATTTGCTTGCCAAAAAGCGCGTTCAGTGCGGCATTTTTTCTGTCGGCACTGATGATGGGGCTTTTCAGCATGAGATGCAAGTCGCGGTTGGTAGCGGCAGTTGCCAACGCTTGGACGTCGGTGCTCACCTGTGCGAGTTTACCTTGCTCCACAGCGAGTTCAATCAGCGACTTGGCGTAACGAGTGGCGATGCGAGTGACGGACATTGGTATGTTTATGAGAGTTTATAAGGGTTTATGAGGGTTTATATCAACTTGATAAACCTTCATAATTCCTTGTAAACCTAGTTCAAATTGATAGATTCGGCCAGCGATTTGGCGTAGGCTTCTTGCTCGGATTTGTTGGCGAGTTCACGGCGGAGCAGTTTTTCGGCAATCTCGACGGCAATTTGCCCTGACTGATTTTTCAGTTCCACCAAAGCTGCTTGCTTTTGGTTTTCAATGGCCTGTATAGCACTTTCTACTTTACGCTTGTACTCTGCACCAGCACGCTCTTTGGCTTCGGCGATGATCGCCTCTTTAGCTTCTTTAGCTTCTTTCAAAATAGCGGAACGTTCTTCGCGGGCTTGGGCGAGCAGTATTTCGTTCTGTGCTATGAGATGCGACATTTCCTCTCGGGCGCGTTTAGCTTCGTCGAGTGAGCTTTGGATGTCCAATTCGCGCTGCTTGAGGGCATTGCCGATGGGCTTGAAAGCAAACTTGCTCATCAAAAACCAAAACAAGCCGAAAATGATCGTCGTCCAAATAAGCAAGCCGGGTTCGGGCTTGATGACGGAAAAATCTGCTAGGAAAACCATATTAATTAATGTGGCAAATGTGATCAATTAAGTTAATGTGGTCAATGTAATGAATGTGGTTGAAGTGGCCCCATTGACCACATTTCTCACATTGACCACATTAAATAATTGACCACATTTTAAATTCCGGGCCATTGCGTCGCCAACCGCTTCGCGCCGGCCCGGATGAGCATTTCTTACTGGCCAGGAGGCGCTACGAAGAACGACAATACCATTGCTACCAGGGCTGCGCCTTCCACGAGCGCGGCGGTCAGGATCATGTTAGCGCGGATGTCGTTTACTGCTTCTGGCTGACGGGCAATGCCTTCAACGGCTTTACCACCAATCGTTCCTACACCGATTCCGGCGGCGATGGCGGCCAAACCTGCTCCAATTGCTGCGTACATAGTCTTGAAATTGAAAGTTATGAATGAAAGATGTGAATTGTATTTCGGAACGCTGTTCCGAGGCTGACACGGAACAGCGTTCCGTGATACTTTAATGGTGGTCTCCGTGTGGTTCTTCCAACGCCATTCCGATATACGTCGCGGATAACATGGTGAAAATAAACGCCTGGAGGAAAGCTACCAAGAGTTCGATGGTCATCATGAAAAGTGAAAGTGGAATGGCTGCAGCGATACCAGCCAACGATCCGCCCATACTGGTGCCCGCTTTGCCAAATATAAAAATTAAACCCACAAAACACATGATCACGATATGTCCTGCCGTGATATTTGCAAAAAGTCGAAGGATCAAGGTAAAGGGCTTTAAAAACAGACCCAGTATTTCTACCGGGGTGAGAATCAGGATTTTAAGTGCGGCTGGAACACCAGGCATCCACAAGGTGTGCTCCCAAAAATATCTTTTGGTACTGGCCAACATCAGTACGAAAGTCAGCAACGCCAGTACGATGGTAACGGAGATGTTGCCCGTCACGTTGGCGCTGCCAGGGAAGAAAGGAATTTGTCCAATAAGATTGAGTCCAAGGATGAAAAAGAATACCGAAAGCAAATACGGCATATATTTTTCATATTTGGGGCCGATAGACGGGCGCGCCACGTCGTCGCGGATAAAGGTATAGAAAGGCTCTATGAAATTCTGTAACCCTTTGGGTGCGTGTCCATGAGTCCGTGTGGCTGCATTGGCTGCTTTGCGAAACAGGAAGAACAGCACCAAACAAGTCAACAACATCGTGAACACATTACGGGTGATGGAGTAATCATAAAAACTGGTCACGCCGCCACCCATCAAACCGCCGTCAAACGTCGTTTTTTTGTCCAATTCGTAGCACTTGCCCTCGGCCATCACAAAATATATGTCTTTCTTTTTGCCATTTACGATCCGCTCTTCATGTGTAGGCTCGCTTACCGAGACTTCGCCTTTTGGGAAGCCCTGGTCCTGAATTCGCTGAATGCTGCCGTGCACAAGCACATAACCATCTTTGGCAAGTGTTCCGTTGCCATGGTGATGTGAGTGGAAAGCGGAAGTAGTCGTGATGGTCCAACCTTGACCGGGAGCATAGAGAAAGCAGGGTAAGGGAATGTAAATGTCGCCTACCACATGGATGGCGTTCGCGTCGGCAATGTGGTGGACGGCCGTTTCGCCTGCATTGAATTCGCCTACTTTTTCTACAATGGGATGGCCACACCCTTCATGGGGAGCTTCGTTAGGACGGAGGGCATCGTGACTATCTACGGCATTGGCGGAAGCCTCCTGCTGTTCGGTAGATTTTTGGGGGTGTGAATGGTTGTCATGTTGTGCAAAAGCAGTTGCTCCCACCCCGATGAAAATCAATGCTATCCAGTATATACGAATGCCTGCCATATTTTTAAATTGGATCGACTGGTTCAAAATCGCCGCAAAACTACAATGCCATTTTCTGATAAAAAACCAAGTTGCAGTATTTTTCCAAAAAAAATAGGGCAGCAAGGGTTTTTGAGGAGGGGCTTCGGAATTTAATTTGGAAGTGGTCTTGGATTTAACGGCAAAACTGCAAAACCGCAAAATATAAAACTGCACTCCAAGATTCGAAGACGGCCAAAACCTTACTTTTTTCGAGTTCAAACATTCACCGTTTTAATTTTCCCTGTTCTCTTGTATAAAAAATGTTCCTTAGTCAACCCCCACACTTTACTTTTCCTAACTTTCCCAGTCAAAGCCCGTTATCGCATTTCCACTTAATCTACGCACTCATGTCAATACTTCGTACCAATTTCTATTTCCCTGTCAAAGTATGGGCTACCATTGCCCTGATTTGCGCCACCAAAACCCTTTTTTCACAAAACCCGCTTTACTTTCCGCCCAAAACTGGCACCGCCTGGCAAACCATTACTCCCGCCAGCCTCGGCTTTTGTCCAGAAAGGATTGACAGCCTCTACCAGTTTTTGGCAGAAAAAAACACCAAATCCTTTATCCTTTTAAAAGACGGGAAGATCGTGCTTGAAAAATATTTCGGCACCTTCGTTCAAGACTCTGTTTGGTACTGGGCCTCGGCCGGTAAATCACTTTCGGCTTTTCTGGTCGGTCAGGCGCAGGATGAGGGCCTGCTGGATATTCATGACAAAACCAGCCAATACTTGAGCAACGGCTGGACTTCTGCTCCTGCAGCCAAAGAAGACCTCATCACCATTTGGCACCAACTGACCATGACCAATGGCCTGGAAGACGCCGTGCCTGACGACAACTGTACCGACCCTTCCTGCCTGACCTATAAATCAGACGCTGGCACACGATGGGCTTACCACAATGCACCTTATCACCTCATTCATAACGTGCTGGAAGAGGCCAGTGGCGTGAGCCTCAACCAGTTCACGAAAACCCGATTGTTTGACCGCACCGGCATGAAAGGCCTATGGATCAACCATATTCTGTACAGTAAAGCCAGGGACATGGCTCGTTACGGCCTGCTCACCCTGGCGCAAGGGGTTTGGGACGGCGACACGCTGTTGCACAATTCGCAGTATTTCTATAATATGACCCACCGCTCGCAGGATTTGAACAAAAGTTACGGTTACTTATGGTGGCTTAACGGGGAGCAGAGTTTTATGCTGCCAGGATTGCAACTGGTCATACCGGGCGAAATGCTCTCCAATGCTCCTGATGACTTGATTGCTGCATTGGGGAAAAATGATCAAAAAATTCATGTGGTGCCATCCAAGGGCTGGGTGGTGGTGCGGCAAGGCAATGATGCCGGCTATACAGGTCCTGGTGGAGGACAAGTACCCATCTATTTTGACAATGATTTGTGGAAATACCTGAATCAACTCGAATGCACACCGGTAGCTATTACAGACGTTTTTGTGAATGAACCCGTTGTGAAAGTTTTTCCGAATCCGGCGCAAAATTCATGGTTTGTCGAATCCTCGGTTTTGCCCCAAAAAATCGAGCTTTTCAATGTGCTGGGTGCCAGACTTCTTTGGCTTGAAAACACAGCGATGGTAGGTGCTGAAGGGCTACCCGCAGGAACTTATTGGATGAGCATACAGGTGGCCGGGAAACAAGTGATAAAGCAGGTCCAGAAATAATAGACAGGATTTACAGGATTTACAGGTTTATAGAAGAAAAATCGTATAATCCTGTCAATCCTGTCAAAAAAAGGGGCGAGCGGTTGTATCCGCCCGCCCCCAGTATGTAGACATCCCAACGTGTCGGGATGGAACGACG
>Ga0247843_1009919_pt1 | contig 10347 bp, 8 predicted proteins | sample LaCruzMarch2017__FD_192420 | JGI IMG/M metagenome (GOLD analysis project Ga0247843, IMG submission 192420) | Freshwater microbial communities from meromictic Lake La Cruz, Castile-La Mancha, Spain - LaCruzMarch2017_8m | ecosystem: Environmental > Aquatic > Freshwater > Lake | place: Spain...
CGAGCTCCTCATGATGTTGGGTTCACGGCCAGAGGCACGTCGCGCCGGGCGATTGTGCAAGCCCGTTGGACTGGCGACCGAGTGGGCCTTAGACTGGGACCATGGACTTCGATCGCATCGTCGCCGTCTTGCGCGCTCTGGAGCGCGAAGGCGTGGCCTACAAGATCATCGGTGGGGTCGCGATGAACCTCCAGGGGCTCGCTCGCGCGACACGCGACCTCGACATCTTCGTGCGGACCGACGAGGAGAACATCGCTCGCCTTCGCCGCGCCTTGAAGTCGGTCTTCGATGACGAGAGCATCGACGACATCACCGCCGAGGACCTGGCCGGCGAGTACCCGGCGATTCAGTACGTACCACCCGTCGAAGGCTTCCACCTCGACATCCTGGCGCGACTTGGGACGGCGTTCGACTTCGACTCGATCGTCACCGAGCCTCGGATGATCGACGACGTCACAGTCCAGGTCGCGACTCCCGCCACGCTCTACGCGATGAAACACGCCACAGTCAGGCCGCGGGACCAGCTCGATGCTGCGTGGTTGCGAGCCCACACGCGCGTCGTTGTCGAAGTACCCCCGGAAGAGGTCTGAGATGCCAGTCCGCAAGTTCCGCTCCGTCGAGGCCATGAACGAAACCGATTGGCTCTCACCCGACGACCCTCGTCTCATGCGCGCGATTCGGACATGCTGGGAGCTCGCGGCTCGCTTGTCGCCGAGTCACCTTACGCCAGGGGTTCACAAGTTCCGCTCGATCGAGGACCTCAACGCTGCATCCGATCATGCACGCAACCGCAGCTTGCAGCGCGAATGATAGTCGAGCAGTACCTCCATCTGGGCGACGGCGCCCGGATTGCTGGCCGAGCGGAGAAGACGCGGTGGGTGTGTCGATGATCGTGAGGTCGGTGACGCGGACGGCAGACACAGCGGTGAAGATCACCCACCGGCACTTCTGCGACCCTCTGTGACGCCCGAAACGGCCAGCAAGCTGCGCGAAGCCCCTCTTCGGCCCTCTTCAGCCTCTTCAGCCCTGGCCCTTGACAGCCCGAGCCTTGTCTGTGTTTTCTACACACCTTCGCGACCTCACCTCGAGCTCTGGACATTGCCATGATCATCGCGTCCATCGCTCTCAGCCTCCTATGCAACGCCGCGTTGGCGTTCAAACCGAGACCCGAACACTACCAGGTCCAACCGGTCGCCACTTCCGAGTCGTTCATCGACCGACTCGGCGCCCTACATGGTGCGGACTCGCCCGCAGTGCAGCTCGCCCGCTACGTGACCTCGAAGCTCCAGAGCCCTCCCTCGATGGCATTCGTCAGCGCGCCCTGGGGCGCGACGGGCTTCGTCTGGTCCATGACCGAGAACGTCCTTGCCGTCATCCTCCCGAGCGGCGATCTGCGCTGCTATGCGGACTCAGGGCCCTGCCCGGAGCCATCGGCGCTCGGCACGCTCCCTGCCGGAGTCGAGTACGACGCCACGGTCGAGATGGGGACGCCATCCGGGATTGGCGTCGATGGCCATGTCCTCGTTCCCATTGGCAGAAAAGGGACCGGCATCATCCGTGGATTTCCCGCCGGCGACGGAGCTCCAGAGCGCTACGACGTCGTCCGCTTCGACAAGAATGGGTTCGGTGAGACGCTCATCAGGGACGCCGCACGGTTTGCTGACATCGACCGCGATGGGCATCTCGACGCGGAGCTTCGTGCCGAGTGGGGCGACGTCACCTGGTCCCTCATCGCGTTTGGAGATGGTCGAGGCGGCTTCGCTCTCGACCCGAAGCGTGGCAAGGCCTTTCACGAGAAGGCCCTCGCCGAGGCACTCTCGCGTCTCCAGCGTGCCCCGGCTCCGAAGCTGGATGACGGCGTCACGCCCTGCGCTGAAGCCATCGCGCCCGCGCTCGAGGCCTACGGTCAGGCCCATCTCGGCGGGTTGCCACCGAAGCCCGTCAGGCTCGCGACCGGGCACTGGTTCTCTCGCGTGGAGGAGTCGCTCGGTTCGAACTGGCAACAGCTCTGCCCACGCGCAGCGGAGCTGCTCGTGTGTGTCGAAGGCCTTGGTGCTGCCGCCGCCAAAGGCTTCCGACGATGTCTCGACATAGAGCCGGACTGACGCATACTCCGCGGCGCAGCGAACCCTCATGAATCCGAGCTGGTCATGGATCGCCGTCGATTGATATCCAACCGTCTTCAATTAGACTCCGAGCAGTAGCAGCCGCCACCACAATGACGCTCCCTAGGATCGAACAGCCATGAGCCACCTGCCTCGTAACACCCTGTGGCTCGTCGCCGTGCTATCTGCATGCGCCTCGCACCCGAGCTCAGCGCCACGTCAGGATTCGGTCCCGTCGCGCGCCTCCGAGCTCGCAGCGCTCATCGAGCGCGGAGACACCGTTGCGGCCTTCGACGTGGTCCGGTCGGAGCTCGAGCGTCTGGGGGCGCCGACACCGGGCAATCTCCGCCTCGAGACCCAACCGGTCACCGAGCCACTGTCCACCTTCAGCTACGACGACCATGTACTGCGACTCACCTCGTTGCCGAAGGCCGGCGAGGGGATGGCCTATTGGCAGAACTGGTCCAACCTCGTCACCGGCGGGGCATGGGATCCCGCCAAGGTGTTCGTCGACGAGGCCGACGCGCAGGCCACCGGCGCGTACGCGGTCCTCGGGATCGCCGCGCACGAGCTCGGTCACGCGATCGCCCAGCACCTCGACATCAACCCCGAAGCGACCCACGCCCAGGAGCTGCTCGCCGATCGGATCGCCGTCGCGGCGATGCTCGAGCTCGATCGGATCCCCGCGCTCGCCGCGTTGCGCGAACGTTATCGGGAGGCGGTGGTGGGCTCGCTCCTCGATGCTATCCCGGGTGCTGCGACCATACCGCCTGGCGACCTGGACGCGTGGGTCGCGTCCACGAGCGCCGACCCCTCCAACCTGCCCGGTTATGTCGGCCTCCAGCTGGCCCGACAGCGGCGGCTGTTCACGGAGGCAGAGGCGCAACCGGCTTCGACACCGCGCGCGAGCATCGCGCTTCACGCCCTCGACCCAGCGAGAACGCTCATCCGAGTGCGCGAGGCCACCGCACGCTGGCTATGGCCCTCGGTCACGGCGACGCAGGCGTCATTGCCAGAGTCGTTCGCCGAATCCGATGATGAAGCCGCCGTGATTCGCGGGCCGAGTTGTCCATGTGTCGCTCGGAAGTTCGCGCGGTACGACGGCGACGGCAACCCGATGCTGGTCACTCTCGGCTCCGCGGGAGGCACCGTGTCGCGTCTGGGATCCACCGGGCGCGAAGACGTCGCGGTGTGGGGCGCCGAGGTGTGGTCTCAGGCAGCGTTCCAGGATATGACACAAATCGAGTTCGTCGCGGTCACTCGGCTGGGCGAGCTCTGGGTCGCGGGCCGCGTCGAGCGCACCCCCGACTGGGTGTTGAAGGTCCTGCATGTCAGCTTCAGCGCAGGGAGTCCGGTCGCGCGCCTGGTGCACGAGCTCCCGAGCTCACCATTTCTCGAACACCAGTTCGCGCTCACCGAGAGCGAGCGCCCCGTTGTGCTCTCGCATCGGTTCGGCATTGGCATGAATGATGACCCGTACCTTGTCGTGTCTTGGCTCGATCCGGCGACCGGCGCCATTACGCAGGCACGGACGTTCCAGCTGGTCAACCATCCCTACCCGGCGGATGAGGCCCTGGTGGACAGGGACGGCGATCGAACCGCCGACGGCGAGGTCCTCTTGCTCGGGGTCGGCCAAGGTGGCTTCTATGGCGAGCGAGAGATCGTCGCGGCCGACGACGGGACCGTGGTCTTCTTCGACCGGAGCCGTCGGGGCTTTCGTGCTGTCCGGGACGATCACCTCTGGGGGGTCGCGGGGCAGCGGACCGCCGAGGCGGACGTCCTGATCCGTCTGTTCGGTTCACAGCCGCTGCGTGCCGGTCCGGCCGCGATTACTATCAACGCGCCGCGGAGTCCGCGTCTGCTCGCCAACGGCGACCTGGTCTTCACCGAGCTGGTGCCGAGCGAAGGGCCGCTCCGCGTATATGCCACCCGCACGCTCCGGCTCGGCCCACGCGGCGACGGCCGGTGACCAGGCGGGGGAGCACGAGCGGAGAAGGTGTACCACGGCCCCTGAGCGTTGCCGCTCGAGTCCGGCGCCCCGGCCATGCGGCAGATGCTCGAAGCCACCCCGGGGGGGGCGGCCGCTTTCATGTCGGGCACACCCCTCTTCGCCAGCTTTCCTTGCAGAGCCTCGTCAACCAAGGTCCGCTCCATGTCCGGAGGAGCCTGTCGATGACCGCCACAGCCCCCACGAAGACCGTCTTGTGCGCCCACTGCTGGGAGTCCACCGCCGACGCCAGCTCTTGTACACACTGCGGGCAGCCCTTACTGCTGCGTAGCCAGACCGACAGCTACCGCCTCGAGCGTCGGCTCGGTGAGGGCGCCTCTGGCGTCACGTTGACCTCACGGCTGGAAGCGGTCGCAACTCAGCGCTCTATCTGGTGCAGGAGCTCATCGACGGCGTCGACCTCGCGACCGAGGTGTCCAACCGCCGGCCGACCACGGAAGAGGTTCTGACGACCCTCGACGAGCTCCTCTCCATCCTCGAGCACCTCCACTCGCTCGCCCCGCCCGTCGTGCATCGCGACATCAAGCCGAAGAACATCATACGGCGCCGCGACGGACAGCTCGTCCTCATCGATTTCGGCGCCGTGAAGGACGCCGTCCACGCGTCGTTCGACCCCGGCATGAGCCTCGTCGGGACCGTCGGCTACATGGCGCCCGAGCAGCTCCGCGGCCAGGCCAGTCCGGCATACGGTGCCCGCTCGCGCGGCGGGTGGGCACAGCTCACCAGCAGGCTGCGCGTCGCAGTCGCCTTACACTTCACGGGAGCAGCGAGCATCTCCTACCAAACGCTCGCCATGTCTGGTGTCTTGCCGCGCTCCTTCGATCTGTTGACAGTCCTGTTCCTCGTCGACGCAGCCGCGCACCTCTCTGCGGTCGTATTCTTTTCCCGGCTGGTGATGCCGCTCAGCTGGCCACCAGGAAGAGCTCGCGCGCGCTCCGGGCCACGGGCGACTCGCCATGATTCGACCAGCCGGGTGTTCGCCGGTGGGTTCGCACCTCACGCTTCAGATGAAGAAGACCTGTCAGCATCGTGGCATCTTTGTCGCCAGCCCCCGCGCTTGACAGGCCCCCCCGCTTCATCTCTGCTGCGCGCATGCACAAGACCTCGATTGCATTCGTTCTGGCGTTAGTCTTCGTCGCAACCGCGGTGAGGGTCGAGGCCCTGCCCACCGGCACGCCAACGGCCGCGCTCGGCGCCGACGAGTGCCGGTCTGGATTCTCGCAGCCGGCGTGCCGCGCGCGACCGTTCGTGCGCACCGCCGACCTCGCCTGGTCGGGCAATGGCTTCGCCCAGCCAGCGGTTGCCAAGAACACGATCGCCGGCTTCGCCATCCACAAAGAGGCGAACATCAACGACGGCTACTACGGCAACGGCGCTAGCTGGGTGAGCGCCGGCGCCGACGCGTGGGTGAAGATCGACCTCGGCCGGGTCGTGCGCGTCGACGGCATCCGCCTCGGACGCGATCGCACCGGAGCGTTCAGCGATCGCGGGACCGGCGGCTTCGTCGTGGCGCTCGCCTCCACCGACGCGGTCTACGCCACCGGCGTCGCCACCGACGATGACACCGAGTACACGAAGGTGTTCGAGGCGACCGCCGCCGAGGTCGCGAGTGCGCCGGCCGGCACCACCTTCGTCGCCGCCTTCACCCCCACCTTCGCGCGCTTCGTGAAGGTACAGCTGAAGGCGAGCGGCGTGGCGCTCGACGAGATCGAGGTCTCCGGCGTCGTAGTGGTCGAGAACGACGCGTGTCTCACGAGCCCATGCGCTCCCACCATGGCGTGCGCCGATCTGCCCGGCGCCGACACGAGCCCGGCCGGTCGCACCTGCGAGTGCAAGACCGGCTACACCGCGGGCGTCGATGGCGCCTGCGTCGACGTCGACGAGTGCGCCGCCGGGACCGACGGCTGCGTCGAGGGGTGCACGAACAAGATCGGCACGTTCACCTGCACCAATGATCCGGCCTGGACCTCGGACGGCGAGACCGGGTTCCCGCAGGTCGCCAACATCGGCTACCTGACCGTGGCCGCGACCACGACGCTCGCCTCGGTGCGGCTGCCCTCGAGCGCGCTCGGGGGGCCTTCGCGGCTCGTCGTCAACGCGGTCCCTTCGGCGAGCTCGCCGGCGGTGACCGTCGCGGTCGGCGCCACCGTGACTCCGGGCGACGGGGCACACACCGTGCTGCCGTTGCCCTACACCCTGTTCCCGGGCCGGCTCTACCAGATCACGCTCGAGACCGGCGGCGCGAAGGTGAACCTCGTCACGGGCGTGCCGCTCGCCCGCGCCTCGTTCCAGACCACGCCCAGCAGCCGGCTCGCGCTGGCGCCACCGATCAACCGCGAGCGCACGGCCATCGGCGGGGTGAGGTCGCGCGGGTACCTGGTCAAGGTGAACGCTCAGACCCACATCGCCGCCGTCGGGTGGATCGTAATGCCGTGCTTCGGGCGGCGGCTCGAGGCCCGGATCTGGGACGAGCAAGGCGCCGTCCTCGCGCGTGGGCTGCCGGTCTCCGGCCCGGATAGGACGGGGCCGGTCGCCTCGCCGCTCACGTTCACCTTCGAGGTCGGCCGCACCTATATCGTCGGCTTCTACGACGAGAGCGGGTTCGTGGAGATCCCGTTCAAGGACCTGGGGCCCGACGCCGTCGGGCTCCCCACGGCCACGCCTGCCCACACGGCGGGTGGCCTGACGATCACCGCCGTGCGTTCGTCGCGCCCCACCGACAAGGAGCAGGGGCCGCTGGTCGACAACGCCTTCGGCCCCTTGCTCGAGCTGGTGCTCACCACCGGGGCCTGCGCCGAGGGCACCTGTCACTGACGTCGCCCCCGGCGGCAGGCACGCGCTCGGCCTCACCCCGACGAAGTGAAGGGCGTCGCCGGAGTCGATCGCATCGCAGAACCAGTGTCACGCCAAGAGCGGCGCGAGTGTCGCGGGCGCAACGCCCGGCTGTCTCTGCGTGACCGCCGAATGCCGAAACCAATCCGCCTCCAGGCGCTGCCCCCGCCCCTGCATCTCCCACACGACATCGAGCGGCAGGCCCACATTCGGGGCGTACGCGACCATCACCCGGCACTCACGCGCCCCGGTTCGGACCGCTGCTGAATGGGGGCAGCGACGGCGACAACGGACAGACCGGCAGGAAGCTGGTCATGGACTTCTACGGGCCCGCGGGTGCCGATCGGCGGGGGCGCGTTGTGTGGTAAGGTCGCCCAGGCACCCGCCCTCCAATGCGTTGAACGGAGCGCATCGGAAGCTGACGAACGGTGGTTCCCGGTTGGTTGCCAGGGGTGGCCACATCTTCCCCGCATGGGGAGAACCACCTTGCTCGGGGGGCCGGTTGGTGGAGCGTCAGCTCCGTCTTGATGCAGGTCTCATTCTACGCGCACAGGCAGGAGTTGGTTGGGGTGAACCGGCGGCTCGCGGGGTTGCCGCTGCCGCTGAGGGCGTACCTCTCGGGGAGGTTGTCGACCTCGAAGGTGGAGCTGCCGGCGCGTTCTCTCGTGCGAGGTGACCGGAGTGACACGCTCGATGATGAGGAGGCCATCGCCTTGTCTGTACGCCTTACGGTGCGTGAGCTTCGGCGACGGCTCGGGGGGTACGAGGGCTCGGACCCGCGAGCGAACAGCCACTCGAACAACCACTGATGGAACCGCCCTACATCGACCCGGCGATTCTCGATGTCGGCCTGCTCGACCTCCAGCTGCGCGCCCTCTCGGCCGAGCTCATGCGCCGTGACCTGCGCCAGGGCGAGCTCGCGCTCGAGGCGGAGTGCCGTGGACTCGCCTTCGCGCACGGACATCGGACTGTCGACGACTACTACCGAGAGGGGCTCGGCATTGCCCCATCGAGCATGGCCACGCGTGTCGCGCTCGCTCGCCGTGTGCGACGCCTGCCTCGTTTGAACGTCGCGATAGAGGCCGGGGCGGTCGGCCTCGAGACCTCGACTCTGCTCGCCCGGGTCGCCTCGCCATCGACCGAGGCGGCCTGGCTCGCACCTGCTGATATCTCGACCACCAAGATATTTCGTGAGCACGTCGACGCGGCGGAGCTTCACGCCCGAGCCCACGGCTTGCCGCTCGATGCGCTCGTGCCTCCGACGCAAGAGCAGATCGCCAATGCTCGCGACCTCGAGCGGAAGGTCCTGACCATGGTCTTCGAGCGCACCACCGATGACTCCGATGGGCCCGAGGTCATCGGCGTTCTCAATGCCGATGCGACCAACGTCACCGAGGCTGGGGCAGATCCCGAGCCGGCTCCGATGTCCGTGTCGGCATCCTCTGGCGAGTCCACGTTGGGCACCGTGCCCTTGCGCCTGACCCTGCCCGATGACCTCGCGACCTTCTGGTGCAACCTCGAGGTCCTGCACGCCGACGCCGGCTTTCCCATGGGCACATTTGTGGCGTTCCTGGTCGCCTCGACGCTCGGCACCGCGCGGGGCATGACCAAGCTTCCGGCCTACGGCGACATCTATCTCCGTGACCGCTTCCGATGTCAGAGCCCTGTCTGCAGAAGCCGCATCTGCACTCCGCACCACATTGTGTTCCGCTCACGCGGCGGCGGCGAAGAGCCCTCGAACCTGGTCTCACTCTGTGACCGATGCCACCTGTCGCTCGTCCATGGGGGGCACCTCACCGTGACCGGCCTCGCCCCCCACGCCCTGGAATGGTCGGCTCGCGCCTATCGCGCCTACGGCACCAACAGCATGGTGGCCTGAGTTGCTCTCGAGCGGTTTCAGTCGGGCGCAGCCTGCACACGCCGTGCGGCGTTCGAGCGCCCGGTGCAACCAAAGCTCATACCGGCGCCACCGACGCCGAGTCACGGCGTGGTCGGGCGAGCAGATACACTTCATCAGGGTCATGACGCTCGAGCATGGCTCGGACCTGTTCCGTGAGCGCGGCCTCAGAGGTGTCGCGTCGTAGCATGGAGACGTCAGGAAGCACGCGGAGACGTATGACCCTGAGGGGGCCTACGTCAGAAAATGGTCGACGTACCCACAATGATGCCCCCGTGATGATTCGCGTTGGGGCGTGGGCTCTGTGACACCCGGAACAGCGACGAGCTGCGCCCAGCGCCTGCTCCGGCGAACTTCAGTCCTGGCCCTTGCCCGACCCCGTTTGCTTTCGCACACCCTCGCGGCCCCTGGAGATCTGACCCTGGCACATGGAATGCGTGTCGGGGAGCGAGGTCGTGCGCGCAGCGAAGGACGTGCCGCGGGCCCAGGGGTGCACGATGGCTTCACTCACCGACGCTCATTCGTTGCGATGGCTCGTCAGCTCGCTGATCCTCGTGGGCGCCGGCTGCGCCGACCTCACCCGTGGCAAGCGGCTGCCTGACACCGCCCAGGTCGACACACGGCCCGAGACCGATGCGGAAGACGCTGGGGACACAGTCCCCGGCGACGCCGCGGACACGGCGCAGGCGGACCTCGGTGGCGAGGACGACACAGCCGCGGACACGGCCGACGACACGGCCGACGACACGGCGGATGCCAACGACACGCAGGACGGAGCGGACACAGGGCCGACCCTGCCCGACGCGCCCGACACGGTGGACACGGTGGACACTCTGGACACGCTGGATACGGGGGACGCGGCTGCCGATGGCTCGGCCGAGGTGGTCGAGGACGCCCAGGATGACTCGGATGCCGGCCCCTATGTCCCGCCGATCCTCGGCTGTGCGACATGCCACGGCGATGAGGGCGATCCCGCGCCCCCCAGGGACATCCGGGGTCGCTTCGAGACCACCTCCATCGGGGTAGGTGCACACCAGCGTCACCTCGAGCCCTCCGATTGGCGCGCCGAGGTGAGCTGCAGCGCGTGCCACGTCGTGCCCACCGCCGTCGGCGACGTCGGCCACCTCGACACCCGCCTCCCGGCCGAGCTCACCTGGGGAGGGCTCGCCGCCCACGACGGTGCGAGCCCGAGCTGGAGTGGCACGAGCTGCAGCGGCACCTACTGCCACGGAGCGACTCTCCCCGAAGGTGGCTTCGAGCCCGGATGGACCCTGGGACCGGACGAAGGCGCCTGCGGCACCTGCCACGGCGTGCCTCCGAGCCGTTCACACGTGCAGCGCACGGACTGCGTGACCTGCCACCCCAACATCGCCGCGAACTGGACCTTCACCGACCCCTCCACCCACATCGACGGGCTCGTGCAGGTCCGCGGCGAGACGTGCACGACCTGTCATGGCAGCGACGCCAACCCGGCTCCCCCCTTCGATCTGGAAGCCAACTTCGCG
>Ga0247843_1009920_pt1 | contig 10344 bp, 8 predicted proteins | sample LaCruzMarch2017__FD_192420 | JGI IMG/M metagenome (GOLD analysis project Ga0247843, IMG submission 192420) | Freshwater microbial communities from meromictic Lake La Cruz, Castile-La Mancha, Spain - LaCruzMarch2017_8m | ecosystem: Environmental > Aquatic > Freshwater > Lake | place: Spain...
CGCCTCGCCGCTCTGGGAAACAACTCCCGCCAAAACAGCACACCCTGCGGCAACGCTGCGCAGGATTGCAGGCAGGACCAGGCGACGGACCACAAAAAGATGGCTTTGCAACAGGCGCAAAACAGCTCCACCGGGACAGCATGATTTTTGATTCTTTGAGACTTATACCCGAGAACCGCAGTCAAGGCCAAGCCCCCGATCCTGATCCCAAATCTGAACCTGATGACGGACGGTATTTTTTCTGCCATAACAGCCCCCATGGACGAAAAATCACAAAGGCTCCGCAGGGCCATCAAGATCACCACCATTTTGGCTGTCGCATTGGCGGCCCCAATTGGCGTGATGATCTACCTGCGCGTGACGCGCGGCGATTCCCTGCGTGACTTTGGGGAAGTGCAGCCCTTTATCGTCAAGGATCGATCGGGCAACTATTTCGACCACACTCAACTGACCAATCACGTCACCGTGGTGGCCTTGTTTCCGAAAAATTGCGACGGTACCCCTGCCTGCATCAAAATGATCAAGGCCTCGGCCGTGGCAGGCGCCTGGCTCAGCAAAAATCTCGCGACCGAACCCAACAAGCCCAAGGCCCCTGTGCAGCAGGTTGCCGTGGTGCCCCCGGGATTCGAAGCCGGTGCCGGCTGGCGCGTTTTTGATCTGAATGTTTTTTCTGCGCAACAAATTGTCCCGGGGGACCCGTCCCTGACCCCGCCCGGATTTTATGCGATCGATCCCCGCCGCCACTTTCGCGCCAGATTTCCTCTGGACGTCGATGGCAATGTGGTCTGGAAGGACTTTGAAACAGCGCTCTCACGCATGACGATGAACTTGTACTTTAACGACTATTTGGCGAAACGGACTTTCTTCGGCCCGGTCAAAGAACCAGCGAAACCATCGCCCCCTTGAGGGCCGTCTGCTTGTCTTCCAAAAAAGTCACCGGAAGTTTTGCCAGCAACGGCCTGAACCGCCCCTTTGCACACATGCCTTCTCGAAAGGCATCCAGATACCGCCCCTTCAGAGCCACTTTCATCCGATGCGCCAGGCCACCCGAAACGAAAACGCCGCCGGTCGCCAGGATTTTCAGCGCAAGATTTCCGGTCTCCTGCCCCATCAATCCCATGAACATTTCCAACACCTTGGCAGCCACGGGATCACCGTCGTCTGCCGCAGTCATCAATGCCTGAACCGGTTGCTCGCCATCGATCACTTCCGCCTCAAGGCCTTTGGCCGTGGACTGCATTCCCAATTCACGGGTCACAAAAAGATAAAGATTTGGCAGGCCGAATTTACCGGAAACAAGACGCTCCCAACTGACGTGATGGTGCCCCTGGGTGTGACGCAAGAAATTCAAAAGGCGCATTTGCTCGTCGTCGATCGGCGAGAAACTCGCGTGACCGCCCTCTGATCCAACCGGCCGGTGCTCCGACCCGGTCCAGACAATGAAGCCTTCGCCCAACCCCGTTCCCGGCGCAATGACGCAAGCACTGCCCCTGGGATCGACGTCCCCATCCAACAGCTCTGACGACGCCACCAGCAATCCCGCCGGAACCGCCACCCCACGCCGATGGGCCATCAAGGCCACCGCTGCGTGACCGTGGGCTTCCATGTCATTCATCAAATGGACGCGCGCCGCAGGGAACAATCGCCTCAGCAGATCTTCCTCGACCGCCCACGGAACATTGGTCAAACGCGCACAACCACCGACCACGGGACCGGCAACGGCAACGGCCGCTCCCTTGATGAGCCCCTCATCGGCTTCAAGCCCTCGCATGACGGCAGCCATGACGCCGCCGAAATCACCATGATCGCCCGTCGCGACGCGCACCGTTTTGAACGATTCAAGCTGCCCCGATTTCAAGCCGGCCAACGCCGCCTCGACTTTGGTGCCGCCGATGTCGAGCGCCAGAAAATTTCCTGAAACGCCGGACGCAGCCATCAATCCTTGACCCCGCCGCAGCACTTTTTAAACTTTTTGCCGGACCCGCACGAACATGGATCATTCCGGCCTATTTTGGGCGAAGTGCGCACATACGGGTCGTGGTTGTGATGCGGACCGTGGTGGTGATGCCCGTGGTGGCAGTCCGGGCCGTGAATGTGGCCGCCAATGGCGGATCCACCGTGATCTTCAGCGTGGACGTGATCCGGCGATGGCTTCGCCATGGTTTCCGAGATTTCCGGGGTTTCCAGTGATTTTTTATTTTCCAAGGGGTTTGTTCCTCCCATCAGTTCTGATTCTGACGTCTTGTATACAGATAAAAACGCCAGGTGACTTCTGAAAGCGGACAAAAAGCGGGCTGAACCGTAAGAGTTTCAGAATCTTTTTTTCTTAAAGTTCGATCACGTCGGCACCGAAAACCCGGTTATGCTTCCACATACGGGAGCAGAAAATTAGAGGAAATTTACCATGCACTATTTTTATCGCATCGGTCATCCGTCCCTCATCCTGTTGATCCTGCTATCGGCATGCGGCCAGGAGTCTTCCGTACCGGGAAATCCCCCCGGCGTTCCCGGGCAGCCAATTCAGCCGACGCCGGCCCCAAGTGGCGACGCCAATGGCACAACTCCTGCCACGGCGGGTCCGGCCTGATGGATAATTACAGCGAGGCGCAAGCCAACTTCGGCAGCCTCATATCCAGGATCGAATCCGGAAACATGCCCAAGGGCCGCCCGGCACTCTCCCAAGCCACAAAGGACATGTTGAATACCTAAGCAAACGAGGGCTTTCCGAAAACCCGGTAATTGCTGCGAAAATGAATCCGGCGCCGGAATCAGGCAGGGCTAGTGGGGGCAAATTAAAGTTTTCAAAGTCGGTGCCGAATTCTTTCCACAGAGACAATTCTGTCTAACCAAGCACGAGGACTAAACATGAGAAATTCAAAATTCCCAATGATTCTAGGTGTTTCAATCTTAACAGGCGGGCTCACGATGTCCTGCAGCACCTCCTCTGACGACAGCAGCACGGCCACCGCCTCCTCCGTCGCTGAGCTGGGACTTTCGGGCGCACTCAGCATAACGATTCCCGACACCCTGGCGGCCGCCTCCGGCGGAACCGCAGCCAGTCTGGCCCTCGCAGGTGACAGCGTCGGCATGAACCTCGTTGGAAAAAAATCCTCCGAAGCCTGCCGCACAATGGAAAACACCAACAGGGTTTTGGAAAACATGCAAGAACTCGGCGGCATGTTCTGCCATCTCGAAGTCGAATCCGCGAAGATGAAATTTGGCACCAAATACGAAATTGCCATGACCGGTGATCCGGGTCTTGCTGGCCAAGGAATGGCCATTTGGGTCGACAACAGCGATGCAGCCGAAATGAAAGTCTACATGTGCCAAAATGGAACCTTGAAGCAAAACATCACGATCAGTGGATATGCGGGTTCTGGCAAGGCTAAAGGCTCAATGAGCAGCATGCACAGTGACGACAACGGAAGTGGTGGAATCAACCTTGATTTTGATTTGACCCAGGATGGCTACAAAATCGTCAAGGCCAGCATGAAGCACACGAATACCGGCTCAAACTCCGGCACTTTCCGCAATTACAGCGATATCAGCCTTGCAGATTCCGGCGTGAGCACCGTGAAAATGTCCAGCGTCGGCACCAGGGGCAGCGACATCTTTAGCGACCAGGGATCGGTCTTGTTCAATGGAAAAATGGGTCAAGCCTTGTTCAGTGGCGCAGGGACCCAATCCAGCAATACCTACAATTGGACGAGCCGCTCCACCTTTGGCGCGGACGGAATTACGGTTCCAAAGGCCAGTGCAACGGCTGATATTGTGGTCGATGCTGCCACCCTGCCAGTGAAATTGGCCGAGTCTTTTGCACCAACCGCCCCAGCAGGATGGGACTGCACGGGCACCACTGAAACGGTCTCGATTGACATGACTGACGCCGCAACAAAGGCCGCCCACGATGCGTGTAACTCCAACCGCAACCGGTCTTTTAACGCCTGCTGGGGATCTGATTTTGAGCAAGGCGAGCGCGAATAATTTACGCAATTCCCTGATTTGAGCGGCTCCCGTTGGCTGATGAAACAGTTGACGGGGGGCCATTTCTTTTGTCCATTCGTCGAACCCCGTATATAAGAGAAGTTACAGGGGGTTCTGATGACACGACAAAATGCCCAGCCCGGCCAGATGGCTGAACATCTCATGCAAATGCAGGGCGCCCGCGTCTTCATCGTCGGCGACGTGATCCTGGACCAGTACATTTCGGGCAAGGTCAGCCGCATTTCGCCCGAAGCCCCCGTCCCGGTTTTGCTTGAAACCTCGCAGAAATCGGTCCTTGGTGGTGCCGCCAACGTTGCCGCCAACGTCGCCTCGTTTGGGGCCACGGCAATCCTTGCGGGGCGCGTCGGCACTGACACCGACGGCGACCTCCTGACCAGGCTTTGCCAGGCGCAAGGCATCGAAACCGGTCCCATGGTCCAGAGCACCGACCAACCAACCACGCGAAAGTTGCGCGTCCTCGCCGGCTATCAGCAAATCGTCCGGATCGATGCGGAATCCACCGCACGCCTTGATGATGCGATGGAAGACGCGATCTTGAAATCGTTTGCAACATTTGCAGAGGCTGAATTCAGCACTGGCATCAGCAACAGCAACGGCAACGGCAACGGCAACGCAAAATCCCTCGTCATCAGCGACTACGGCAAGGGTGTCTGCACGCCGCGCCTGCTCCGCAGTCTAATTGCCATCGCCGTCGACGCTAAAATTCCCGTGATCACCGATCCTAAATCCAGCGATTTGTCGCGCTACCGCGGCACCACTTTTATCAAACCGAACCTCTCCGAGGGACGCGAGATTTTACAGCGCGTCAAACCATCGGCGTGGCACGCAAACCTCGATGAAGAAATTGCATCACTCTTGAAAGTGGTCGAGTCGGAATGCGACGCACGCCATGTCGTCCTGAGCCTTTCTGAAAAAGGCGTGGTGGCTTCAACGACGGGGACCGCCGATCTTGTTCGCTACAAGAGTGAAATCCTGCAGGTGGCGGATGTCTCTGGCGCCGGCGACACGATGATCGCCTTTCTTGCCATGGCGGCAGCCTGTGACCTGCCCCTGGACCGCAACGTCCAACTGGCCAACATCGCTGCCGGCACAGTCTGCGGAAAACTCGGCACGGCAACCCTGAGCAGCGCGGAATTCATGGAAGCCTTTCAGGAACGTGAGGGCGACACCCGCCCCGAGAAAGTCATCACCCATGAAGAAGCCTCGCGCATCGCGACGCAATATCGCAACGCAGGGCGTTCGGTGGTCTTTACCAATGGCTGCTTTGACCTTCTTCATGCCGGCCATGTAACCCTGTTGCAGCATGCACGGGATCAGGGCGACATCCTCTTTCTCGGATTGAATGCCGATGCCTCGATTAAACGGCTCAAGGGTCCAGACCGGCCCGTACAAAATGAACAAGACCGCGCATCAATCATGTCTGGTTTGGGCTGCATCAACTACATCGTCTTGTTTGAAGAAGACACGCCAATAAAATTGATTGAAGCCATAAGGCCCGACGTCATTGTCAAAGGCGGCGACTATCGCCCCGACGAAGTCGTGGGCGCAGATGTCGTCAAAGCCCACGGCGGCCGCGTTGAAATCGTTCCTTTGTTGGAGGGGCGCAGCACAACCCGGATCATCGAGCGTTCCAAAGAAAATCGCCCCAACGAGAATCGCCCCAACGCCAAAAGATCATAACCCATCCCAACGGATGACCCATCAAGGCGCGCAGTTCAGCCGCAACTGCATGTCGCGTTCCAGCTGTTCCTTGACGGCATCTAACTCCGCCGCAGGGCGGCCGCATAGGAAAGTTTTGACTTTCAGCGCCTGCTCAGGACGCGCTCCGGTATCGTTTCGCAGAAAGAATCCAAGCACCTCGGCCAGGTTGTCGACCGTCTTAGTTGGTTGGAACGCTCTCAGGATAATCAAGAAGTCAGATCCGGGCACCGGGGCTAATGCCCCAAGTGGCGACAACTCTGCCATCATGATCCACCAGTCCGCCGGATCGCCGAAATCCATGCGCGAGCACTGGGAATCCTTGACCAGTCCTGTCAACGATTGCGTCGGATCGACTTCGCCGTCCGAGCAAAAATTATTTTCCTGGCGGTCCCCACCTCCGCGTCCGTAAATGGCCGCAAGCGCTGCGATATCATAACGACCAAGCCCCTTGTCGATTCCGCGCAGGACATAAGGCGGGTATTCCATAATCGAAGACGACACTTCGCCTGCCTGCGCGTAAACACTACCGGCGAAATTGTGCCGCAGTCCCACGTAGTGCCCGATCTCGTGCAGCATGACGTAATTAATCACACCCTGCGGATCCGGATGCGCGTAGTTCCCTAATTCTTGGGTGCGGATCTGCCACGCGGCCGCGGCGCGCGCATCCATGGACTTGCCGAGCAACAAGTCGATCAGATCCTGCGGCGGCTCCTGCGTTGGGCTCGTCTTTGCGGCCGCCAGATTATTGAAAAGCACAATGCCACCGTCAACCACCCCGGTCAGTCCGTCCCCCGCAGGCATGGCAACCCCACCGACTCCGGCGGCGGATAATTTCCTCGCGTCGCCCCTCCAGAACACGCACAAGGAACTCAGGGTCAAGCAGTCCAGTTGATCGAGTGTTCGGCTGGCCTTGCGCAGTTGGAAATAATTGACTCCCAAGGTCTCGTTCCAAATTTCGAAAGCTTTTTTTAGCTGGGGCATCACCACGTCAGGAAAATCAGGATTGACCAGGACCACCTTGGTCACAGACAGGTTGTGATGCGTGTACGCCACCTGAGGTGCAGCATCCACCACCAAAGGAGCGAAGCCCGCGCCGATTCCGTCAGCGCCAAAAATTGGCACCGTGAAAAATCCGAGCTTGCCCTGCGCTGGCGTTACGGCTGCGACGGACGGTAGCCCGTCGCGCTTGCGAAAAAGAAAGGTCGTGCCCTGGATGTTGAAACCAATCCGCCCGTCTTTCCAGAACAGAAACTCAACATCTTCCCCGACAACGTCCGCCGCCCCTTCCACAAACGCCTTTGCCGAGGCCTTCGACGTCCGGTTTACCAGTTTCCTGGCAACCTCCCGCCCTTCCACGGTGCGCAGATCCAAGACGCGACCTGATTTTGGCAACTGGCCGGGACGGAGGGACTTACCTTCCTGGCCAGCACCCTCTAACTTGAGGTCATCCGTGTTCAGCGAAAGAGGATTCCAGTCCGAAAACCGAATGGGCGCAGCCAAGTCTACCTTCCCGCTCGTCCAGCCCACGCGCGTGGCCTGCGTCTGAACGTTGAAGGTGTACTGGCTCTTTGCCGCGGTCAGTTCCTCCATGGCCGTTGCCACCCCGCCACTCGCCGCCGTGCGCCAGACCCGCGACGCAGAAACCATCCTGATGTCCGTAGGCCCCTCGCCGGCTCCGGTGATGACTGCCTGCTGCCATTCGGCGTTGCGGGCGAGTTCCTTTTTGAACCGGTCGGGAAACCCTCTCGACATAACCTTCTCAGGGGCCTCAACCCGATCCGCCACCATGCCGTTTCCCTGGGGGACCGATTGCAAGGAGGCGCCTCCCCGCATGGAAACCCGCGACGTTTGTTTGCATGATGTCATCACGCTGGCCGAAAATGCGACACCAGCAACCGTCACGGCAGTCAGAAATTTCATCGTAAACTATCTAATTCGCTAAGGTTAAGACCGTTGAATTCTAACACGCGCACACAAAAAAAATCTCAGATCTAATGGACGCAACTCGACTTTCCGCGGAAAGTACTCGAATCCGCGAGTGCGATTCAGAGTCAGATAAATTCGCGCAAAAAAATATCGGCACCGACAATGCGAATTCCATCCGCGTTTCTGATGTCTATATCGCTGCGAAACACAACCTGCACGGCCTCGACTTTGGGAAACTTTGCCTTGAGGTAGCGCAGGTGGTCAGAGGCGGCCGTGTCCGAAAATTTGCATTCCACAAACAAGATCGGCTTGCGATCGCGAACCACGACAAAATCGACCTCCCGTTTATCGGTATCTCGGAAGTAGCGCAGCTCCTGACTCCATCCCTCGGTGTCCTCGCAGTAATGACACCATTTGAGCAGGTGGCAAGCGACCAGACACTCAAACCGGAATCCCTCGTTTGCAATCTGCGTCCAATCATAATGGTAATGCTTGGCTTCTTTTTTTACCGCGCGGATCGACGGCGCTCCAAAGGGGTGAACCCTGAAAATGGAATAAAGCCGCTCAAAAATATCCAGCCACCGCGCAACCGACTGGTGGGCCACTCCAAGATCCTCACGCAGCGCATTGATCGAAAGTGGGCTTCCGACCAAATCCGGAAGCCTGATCGCCAGCATCTCAACCGTGCCGATGTCCTTGACGAATTCAAGCTCGCGCAAATCCTCTCGCACCAGCCGGGACCGATAATCACGGCTCCAAATGCGAGTCTCCGCGGGATCTTTTTTTAAAAAAGGCTCTGGAAAACCGCCATAGGCAAACAAGTCGTCCAGCGTCCCCAGGCGATACTCGGCCACTTCCCGCAAGGTAAACCCGTGCATCCGAACCAGATAATACCGGCCCTGCAACGAATCCCCTGAGCGACGATAATAATCCAGCCGGGCGCTGCCGGTGACTAGAATTCTACACTCGTCTTTTCTCTTGTCGAACAGGCCTTTTACCCAATTGCGCCACCGCGCGTATTTGTGAATTTCATCAAGGATGATGAGTCCCAATTTATTGGGAAGGCTTCCCCCCAAGATCGTCTGGCGGTCCTCATTGGCATCCCAATTTAGATAGAGTTTCTGAGGGAGCGGAAGGTCCGGATATAGGCCTTTTGACAGGGTCGTTTTGCCGCATTGACGGGGTCCCGTCAAAAAAACCATCTTAGAATCTAGTTTTTTCTCTATAATTTCAGTTATATATCGAATAGTCTTCAATTTTACCATCACTCCAAATTACTCATGAGTGATTTTAAGTCATGGTAAAATTATCTGCAAGGGCGGCGAAATCAATGACACAGCGGCCCTCCATGTTAACACTTTTTGTGACTAACCTCGGCGCTACTCGCGGAATAAGAAACGTAACCAATTGTTTTAACTTAATATTCTTGGAATTGATCAATTTTCCCCGACAATCGCCGATAAGACTTTAGATTTTTTGGAGTCTTATCCGTGGGCATCCGCAAACATAACATTGCGATTTTTACGCTTGCTGCGACCGCAGCGGCGTTGATGTCGTCTTGCGGCGGGGGTCTTCCGGCGACGGACGTCGGCAAAATCAAAAACAACAATCCCGTCCAACCAGCCCAATTCTCCAACCTGGACCAGCTGCTGCCCGAGGGAAATTTCATCGAAGCGGTTTACGACGTGAAGGCTTCGTCGGGCATTCTCGTAAACTGCAAAGGCACCACGAAATTCAACGTCACCACACGCTTTCTGATGAAGATGACGGATAGCAACATCGACTGCGGACTATTTGGAAAAATGGACTTGGCCAGTTCGATGGCCGGCATGGACCCGCGACGTGCAGAGGCTGAAATTGGCGACATGTCGCGCTTCATCACAAACGATGGCACGTTCATCCGCACCACACGATTACCCAGCTTTGAATTCTATCCGGCACGCCCCATGGTGGTTTCAGCCATCAATTTGGACCTGTCAAAAATCACCGTCGGCGGCCCGGGTGTTGTCGAAACATTCACCGCACGCGACCTGCGCCCGAACATCCGGACCACGCGCCAGGCAAACGGCACGGCAACGTACAAGGTTCTGGGTAAAAACGAAGTGGCGTCGGTGCCAAACATCAGCAAGCCGTTTCAAAACATCTTCCGCTGGAAGTTGCAGTACGACGGTTTTGCCGGAATCGATCGCATGGCCTCGATGCTGTTCAACAGCATGGAAGTGTCGTGGAACATGGCTCCCCTTGCCATTCCAAAAATTTCCATCGTCACGCGCTTGGAAAACGTTCTGGCCGGCGCAGCGAACAATGATTCGGCATCCATGAATCAAATGGCAGGGCAAATCATGGGATCCCCCATCGGCGGCGTGGCCGACTTTTTGGTTGGGGAAATCAAGATCGACCTGACCCTGTCCAGCCAAGTGGGGCTCTGACATGAAATTACGCACGGCTAAATTTCCATCAATCGCCGCGCTGCTGCTCATGCATCTTGCGCTGGTTTCATCGTGCGGGGCGCCGACCAAATCTTCAGAGCAAGTTGCCAATGGACTCAATGCGACCGCCAGCGACCGCCTTGGCAGCATCTGCGCCAACTTGCAAAATTCCCAACAAGCCCTCGTCACTGGCCTGAAACGCTTTCAGCCAACCACTTGTGCCACGGGCGCGGTTAAAAAGCAGCGACTCACCCGGACTCTGGCCCTCGATGAACCACTCTTG
>Ga0247843_1009925_pt1 | contig 10338 bp, 5 predicted proteins | sample LaCruzMarch2017__FD_192420 | JGI IMG/M metagenome (GOLD analysis project Ga0247843, IMG submission 192420) | Freshwater microbial communities from meromictic Lake La Cruz, Castile-La Mancha, Spain - LaCruzMarch2017_8m | ecosystem: Environmental > Aquatic > Freshwater > Lake | place: Spain...
TTCCGTCGAAGACATCAATCCGGCCATTCAGCAGATGCGCCTGATCAAGGATGCCGAAGAAATGAAGACGATGCGCCATTCGGCACGTATCGCAGCCGATGCTCACCTGAGAGCTCTCGAAGCCCTAGAGCCCGGAATGTTTGAGTACGAAATTCAGTCTGAGATCGAATCCGAATTCCTGCGCCAAGGAGCCACGGGCCCCTCATACAACTCCATTGTCGCTTCGGGCGCGAACGCGACCATCCTTCACTACAACAGCAACAACCGTCGCATGAAGGAAGGCGACCTGCTTCTCATCGATGCGGGATGCGAATATCAGAACTACGCCTCGGACATCACGCGCACCTTCCCCGTGAGCGGACGCTTTAGTCGCGCCCAACGCAACATCATGGATATCGTCGAAGACGCTCATAAAGAGGCGGTTCGCGCGGCGAAAGCGGGCACCGCCTATAAGAAAATTCACGAAGCGGCAGCTGATGCTCTTCTTGATGGACTAAGAACATTGAAGCTTCTGAAGGGCACGAAAAAGGACATCCTCAAAAAGGGTTCTCTTCGTCGCTACTATCCCCACGGCACGGGCCACTGGCTCGGTCTCGACGTGCACGATGCGTGTCCCTACCTCGATGCCAAAGGCGAATCACTTCGCTTGAAGCCCAACATGGTTCTGACGATCGAGCCCGGACTTTATTTCCTTCCGAACGACAAGACCGTTCCCGCGGAATATCGAGGTATCGGAGTCCGCATCGAAGACGATGTTGTCGTGAAATCAAAAGGTGCGGCAGAAATCATCACCACCGATCTCCCCCGCTTTGCGGCAGAGATCGAAGAGTTCATGACGCGTCGAAGTTGAGCTGAGCTCTGTAAGTTCTAGCGTCCCTTTGGGAAAAGCATCGCTTCGAGCTTGCCCTCGATGTCGAGCTTTTGCATATCGGTAAATCCACCGACTCCAACGTCTCCGATAAAAATCTGAGGAACCGTGCGACGTGAATTCGAGCGTTCGAGCATGATCTTGTACTGAGACGGATCCGCCGAGACGTCGATCTCGTCATAGCCGACACCCTTCTGAGTCAGAAGGTTCTTGGCGGCGTCGCAGTAAGGGCAATAGTCCTTCGTATAGACAAGGACACTGGCTTGATGGGCATGTTTAGGGAGCGATTCCATGGACTGGATTCTAGTTCCGTTCGCAGTCTCGGACAAGTAATGATCCGCTACTGAAGAATCAGTCGGCAAACTCGGACCTGGGATCTGCGGGAAGCTGCTCCGCAAGTTCCGCATCGCCTTCGTCGCGGTTCTTCGACGTCTCGGGAACATAAGTGCGAATCTGCTCGGCAAGTTGCTCCTTGAGAAGGCCCGGGCTTTGAACGCCGTCCTTAAGAGCGATCGTGAGTTCAGGGAAGAGGCGGTGATACCAATAGGCGTTCCTCAGAATCGACGAGACGTATTCGCGCGTCTCGCGATACGGAATCATATCCATGAAAAGCTGGGTATCCTCGGCGACCGAAGCATAGCGACGATCCCAGTCCTTCACTCGACCCATTCCCGCGTTGTAGGCCGCGAGCGCCTTTTCGAAAGAGCCGTCGAAGTAGCTCACCAGACGCAGGTAGTAGGTCGCGCCCACTTGAATATTGACACTCGAATCGTAAAGTTTGTCGGCGGTAGTCCGACGCCGTACTTCACGCGCCGTGGTAGGAAGAACCTGAAGGAGTCCCCGCGCATTGGCGCCGGAGCGCGCCTTAGGATCAAAACCGCTTTCTTGTCTGACGAGTCCCAAAAGAACCGCGGTGTCCACGTTCGGCGACGACGCGTCGATTTCGTTGAAATAGGGCTTGGGATAAAAAAGTCTGAGCGTCTCTAAGTTCAAGGCATCCGGATGAACCGAATACATACGGTTCAGGACCATGATCTGCAACCGATGCTGAGAAGCATCGTCCAAAATTCGAGCGACGTGTTGAAAGACGCCTCGAGGTGTTTGCACGTTCATCGACTCAACGATGAGTTCGGCGTAGCGCTGAATGGAATATTCCGCATTGTCGAGACGTGCGATCAAGTAGAACCACGCGAGTCTTTGATTGAGCTTATCATCGTCTGCGAAATGTCGATCGCGGAAGGGCTCCATCTCGCGGATGATATTCATGGGTTCGCGACCTAGCTCGGAATAAGTACGAATCGCCTGCCAAGAGAGAGGATTCTCGGCAACGAGCTGTTCGCGATAGGCACGCGCTTCGTCGGGACGATCAAGAGCATCGAGAGTGCGCGCAGCCCAGAAATTCACGCGATAGGGCTCGCGACGATTTACCGAGAGGAGCGCCTTATGAAAATAGGCAAGCGCGACGTCGTAGTTTTTCTTGGAGTAGGCCAGAAGTCCAGCACGGAAGAAAACGTATTCCGCATTCTTGTCCTCGCTCGATAGACAATTCAAACCGTGATCGTCGAGTTTTGAGATGCGGTCCCAGCCCCCCGTTTCTTCGGCATAGTATTCCCACATTCTTGCGAGCGCGATACTGAAGTTGCGAGGGCAAGTTCCCGTCGTGAGAGCGATTTCAGTCCAACGCTCAAGCTTGGGCTTGGGCTGTTTGTCCGCGAGACCGAGGAGAATCCCCAGGTCTTCCGTTTGAAGAGATGGAATACGCGCATCGGAAAAGACGATACGACTCCGCCCTGGAATCTGCCTGCGGGCAGCCTGGCGCTCTTCAAAGGCCTTGAAATAGTCCTCGAGAGCGAGACACAAGACCGGATGATAATCTTTGGCGCATCGCTGATCCCAACCTTTGGGCAGAAAACCCGATGAGATGCGTTCCGAGAAGATTCGCGCGAGAGTCATCGCTTCTTCGGGTGTCTTGATTTTGAGATGACGAGCGAGCCGTTCCGTCGAAATCGGGCGAAGTGCGACTGCCGGCAGGCTGCCGGACCTGAATCCGAGATGTTCGCTCGAGTCGCTGAGGTATTCTTCGGAATCCAGAAGAGGTTGTGCGATCCAGTACATCACCGAAGACGTCACAACGAAACCCAAGCCCAGCCCTAGAAAGAAGATCTTTCGACCCGAAGCTGACTTCCAGAATTTCCTGATCATGCCTTCAGTTGCTTCTCTCGATTAAGTCTCGAGAAGCGCCCGCACCGCTTTGTGGCAACGTGTGAGAACTTCGGTGATGGGGCCTTCAAGAGTACAGCCCGCAGCTTTTTTATGTCCGCCCCCCTGAGGGTTGAGCGTGCGCGCAAGAGCGGCGACATCCCAATGATGACGAGCGCGGAACGAAACCTTCCAAACCTGAGGCTTCACCTCAAAATAGAAAGCTGCGATTTCGCACTTGTTGGTAAGGAAGAGCTGATCAATGAGGCCTTCCTTGTCGTCGGCATCGGCTCCCGACTTATGGAACGTGTCGTAGTTGAGAAGGCCCCAAACGTAGCGATCTTCGACTTCGAAGTGCGACTCGGCGAGAAGGTTCTTGAGCAGGTTGAACGCAGCAGGCGTGCGGATCAGTAATCCTTCTTCCGCAGTGAGCGTATGGTTGAAGCCCGTTTCAAGAAGTTCGGCACCGATGCGCATCACCTTGGGCGTGGTGTTGGAATGTTTGAACAGACCCGTGTCGAAAATAAGTCCCATGTAGATCGACTGGGCAATCGACTGAGTCATATGGAATCCGATGTGCTTAACGAGATCGAATACGATCTCAGTCGTAGCCGCGGCTTCGGGTTGATAAAGTCGGAAGTCATAGGAAGGGGCTCCACTGATGGCGTGGTGATCGACTTGTCCACGCTTGAGGGCCGCGTCCCAAAGTTTCATCGTGTCGTCGCCGATACGCTCGAAATTTCCGTCGACGCAGACCATGATCTCGGGCCAGGTCTTCGGATCTTGCAGAAGAATATCCGAAGAAACTTCGAAAGTTTCTGCGAACTTCAGAAACTTATAGCGACGAGGACAATCCGTCTCGTTGATGATGCGTACTTTGAGACGAGGATATTTCGACTCGAGAATTTCTTTGAGTGCGCATTGAGTTCCGACCGAATCTCCGTCACCGAACGCAGGTGCCGTAATACCTACGGAATGGGCGGAGCCCAAAATATCCATGAAGCGATCAAAATCGAGCATAGGTCTCCATTCCTCTTCTTATCGGAGCATAAGCTCTCTCCTCTTAGTATCGTATCTCATGAGCCAACAAAACAAAGGTAGGCCATGTTGCACCCAGCCACACCTTTCAGATAGAACAAAGGCTCGATGAATTTTTACAACATGACCTCGGAGCACTGGATATTCATCCCCTCGATTTTCGCTTTGGGCTGGGTCGTTGGATTTCTCATGGGAGCTTCTCGTAACGCATCATGAGTTCGAATCTCGCCACACTTGCCTTTCGCCCTCTCGCTGACGCACTCATGGCCGGACTCGCGAGTCGCGCACATCAGTGGACAAGCTGGGAAATGCTACAGTACGAGAGCTTCGAAATTGAATGGGGGGAAAAGTCCCCAGCGCGCATCTTTCAAGGGTCGGGGCGCATCGAGCTGCGTGTGTTTGGCCCTGATTCTGCGATCCTTAGTTCGTCCACGTCGACTCAGGTTTCGGCGAGTTCCATTTTGAACACTTTGCTCCTCGAGAAAAGCACCATCGGCCGCTGCTACTTGCTGCAGTCGAGCCCGCCTCCCTCAGTCGAGGGAAAAGCTCTCAGCATCGGCGCTCATATCCTCAAAATTCAGACCCTGGACAACAACACGACCCAGGTCGATCCATGGACCCTACCCCTGGAGAGATGGAACTCTGAGATGCCCCAAAGACCCTCGAGAATTGAAGATCTAAGATACCGAAATTCATTGGGTTTTGTCGGGCTTGGACTCTTTCAAACCTTCAGCTAGTTCCAACTTTCTTTTTATGACTATATGCATCATAATCTGGAAGAACTGCTCAGCCTGAACCCGAATCTAGATTTTTGACGAAACTCTAGGCTCCCCGAAGGCAGAAGCTTCGTTAAGCTAGAAGAGTTCCCAAGATTGACCCAGATAGATGGAGGCATTCCAAGTGCGCAAATTCAAAGTTCTTCTTTCAACCCTGACCGTAGGCCTCATGGCCAACCTCGCCATGGCCGCCGGTACCGCAGAACTTGCCCTAATGCCCGTCGAACAAGCCGCAAAAAGAATTTCCAAAGTCTACAAGATCGCTGAAGAAGAGGCGGTCATGATCGCCAACACGATCATCAAAGGCACCGAGCTTTCTCTCGGACGATCGATTCCTGCGAACCAAGCAGAGTTCGAAAGACTTCTGAACCTTCCCGGCAACCAACGTTTGAAGCGCGCGTTCGACGCGATCAGCGTCGAAAAGATGGATGAAATCAGCGACGTCGAACTCGGCAAACTTGCCAACGAAATTGGCGCGATCGTCGACTCTTCCCGCCGTGCTGCAGATGTTTGCCGCACTTGCGGAATCACGGACACCCTCTTCCACCGCTTTGGTCTTCGCATCTTCATTCCACTTGAAGTCGAAACTTCGATGGCCGTCCTGAAGAACACTCCCAACGACCTCAACGTCATCGCACGCGACATCGACCAGTTCAACAAGCGCGGCACGATCAAAGGCGCTTCGCAAACTCAAGTCTTCAAGCTTCTCCAAGAAAGCGACGAATCTCTTCGCGTTACGAAACACGACCTGCGCAAAGCTCACTTCGCCCTGAAGTCTCTCGACGGGTCCAATGGCACTGAGGCGAAATCCGCTGCCGAAACATTCATCGCGATGGCTGACGGAAACATTCTCACCGAGAACCGCATCGCTCTGACGATCGCCGACTTCGCGGATGAAGGCTCAGAAGGCAAAGCAACCCTCGCGGAACTCTCCGAAATCGGCCGCAAGATCAACTCGGATCACAAGACTCCAAAAGCGCGTCGCGACGCACTCTGCAAACATTTCGCAGGCGTCGCTCGCGGCAAGCCCGCGCGTGAAGCTAGCTTCCGCAAGCTCCAGCGCTGCCCCAACTATCAACTCGTCTTCTCGGCCTGCTCGTTGTAAGAAAGGAACTAGGCGCCTTTTAGTAAGAAATCACTTCGTGAGTTCTCGCGGGAGCCGCGAGAATCTTCACGCGCTGAGCGAGAAGCGAAACGTAGTCGGACAAGGCGTCCATGTTGTTCGCTTCTTTTGAGAGACGTTTCAGAACCAGATCGATATTCTCTCCGTTGTCGGCGATATCGAAGAGTTCTTCGGGCGAGAGTTTACGAGTGAGCTTTCTTGCCTCGACCATCTGATCCGAAGTCGTTTCGAAAATTCGGCGCTCGATCTCTTTCACGATTTGAGGAGTCATGCGCTCACCGTGCAACTTACGGGCGATCTTGCGCGCGATGCCGGAGCGGTAGTTCATCCAATCCTTCAGAAGCTTGTCCGACAGAGTCTTTGCTTCCTGATCGACGCCGTCCGAAAGCTCGGACGCTGTCTTGAAGAGAAGGCTTTGTGAGGTGTGCAAGAGCTTTAACTGATCGAAGATCGCGGCGCTGGCTCCGAGTTCAAGACCTTCTTGCGCCTGTTTGCGATAGAGATGGAAGAGGAGTTTCTCACGAGATGCGAATACGTGCTTCACAAAAGCGCGTCCCGTAAGGCCCTCAAGGAAGAGCTTGTTGGTGTAGGCCCACGGCGCTCCGTGGAAGAAGACCTCGTAGACCGCATATCCAGGCAGTCTCCACCAGTGATAACTAAACTCGCTCATGAGAGGCGCCAGGGTGTCGGCATGCTGGGCAATGTAATTCGCGAGATCGTCACCTTGGAGACGGCCCATGTCCCTCACCAGTGCGGCGACGATTTTTCTTTCTTTCATGAGCTCGGACTGGAAATGCACAAGACGATCGGGTTTGTAGCGAAAACCGCGGAATTGACCCTGGAGTTTCGCCAGCGCCCTCGGATCGCCCGAAACTTCGGCTTTCACGAGAGCTTTCTCGATGCGCGCAAATCGAGGCTTTAAGTTGCCCTCGACGAAGCTCGAGAACGCTTTAGGATTATTCCTAAAATAAGCCGCAAGTGTTTCGCCCGTCTTTTTATTGAGAACTTCGGGAGCGACGTCCGCGACAGCTTCGTCGAAGAGTTCGCGCTTGAAATAATTCCAGTAACTCTTCGGGTTTGCGAGGCTCGTGACCTTGCTCCAGAAGCGCGACATGAGCGTTCCCACCCGCGGCGTTTTTGGGACCAAGTTGAGGGCGCTTTTAGCCGCATTGATATCGACTGCTTCGAAGGCCGTCTTCACTAGATCGACTCCCGGCTTCTCGAGCTTCGAAGACTTGATGGCGTACTTCGTTGCGATCGAAATCGTTTGGCGTCCGACGACTTTAGTCGCGAGACCCACGGGAACAAACATCGTGGCCGCAGTGACCGCTTCCCAGGCCACGCCGCCCCAACCACCGCCTTTGCGACGATCAACGGCTTCCTGGTCACTAAAGCCAAGTTCCTTGAACTGCTTTCCGAGACGCATTCGCTCTTCTCGGCCCTGTGCTTTTTCGACGGCGGCCATCACGAAGTCGACCGACGAGTAGCTAAGGGCGCCTGCGGACACGAGCGTAAAGAGTGTCACCGCAAGTGGACAACCCGCGATCGATCCCACGCCCGAAGCGCAAGCACCGCTCGACATCGCGAGGCCGACAAAACCGAAGATCATCAGGCCCATGTTGCGCTCGTCGCGCTTACTCATACCCATGAAGCCGCCTTCGCCGCGATCATAGAACTTCATGACCTCGGGAGGAATTCCGTCCATACCGAAAGCGGCATTAAAGGACTTCTGCGTAAGCGCCGTCATGGACATGAGGTTGTCCCAATCTTTCTCGTCGCTCGAATTGAGACGACAAAGATCTTGCATGCTCTTGTCGAGTTCGGCAGCGCGCTTGCGGGCCGCGATCTTCATGATCTGGGTCATGAGAGGATACTTATAGGCCGCATCCCTCTTCAAGAATGCGAGTTTCACATCGGCGGGATCATCGAAGTCCTCTTCGCGTCCTTCCGTCATCACATAGTCGGAGAGGATCCGCTTATGGGCTTCGAGATCTCCGGGAGAATCCATGATCTGCTTGATAACCGCGAAGCGACTCGAATCTTCCGAGTCTTCCGCCTGCTTCAGCAGCTCGTTCATCTCGGCGGGATCGCTTCCCTCTTTTTCGAGACGATACCCGGCGATAATTTTCGCGACGTCTTCACGACTCAGAAGGCTACGTGTTTCGAGACGCTCGAGGAAACTGTAGTGATCCCAGTTCGCGTGCGTGCGGATCTTGAAGATATGAGCATTGTTGTCGTGATAGCGTTGCTCAACGGCGTCCCACAAGCGGTAGTAGTCCTTGGCATCTTGCCCCTTCCAGAACTTCCACGATTCGTCGCCACGGCTATAGAGCGTGTTGGCGTACATCGGACGCACAGGACGCTTGAGTTCCGAGAGAGGTAGCTCTTGGAACGCCTTAATGAGACGAATTTTCTGGGCCAGCGCCTTGCTCTGAGCTGCCGTCGGAGTGCCTCCGGGGCGACCAGTTTTCTTGGATGACGTTTTCGCAACAAGGTCGGGTTTGGCGACAGCGACAGAATAAGGAACGTAGTTCCCGTGCTTGAGATCCCAAAGCGCCACCAAGACCGAGATGCGCATCATCACCCACGGATTCACGCCGACCTGACTGTTGATAAAGGTCCACTCGTTGAAGATCGGAGAAGATTCTCCGGGAATATTCGAGAGATTGCCCGAAACAAGAAGCTGATTCCAGAGTTCGCGAAGCTCACCCCAAGAGGCACGCAAGTTCTGCGAATAGCTAAGAGTCGGCGGCACAAAGGGTCCCCGATCTTCGAAAGGAGCGAGACTAGATTTCAGCGACGCCACAAGATCGTCGTTGCTGCCGTGACGTTCGCAGAACTCATTCGAGAAGCGAGGACTGGTGTCCGCGCGAGCGCTTGATCCGTTGGGTGTCGCGGGGATTTGCATGCGCGGACGACACATCGATCCCAAGAGGCCTTGAGTGACGGCGGGGTCAGATACAGATTTATAGAGGAGTCGTAGTGCCCACTGTTTATAAGGCTCCGGTCCGTAGAACGGAGGAAATTCCATCGAGATCTTATTCGAGGTGAAAGCGTTGAAGACTTCTTGGGGGATCGCAAAGAGCCACTGCTCCTTGGATTTTCCGAACGACTTTAACTTGTCCCTGAGATACGGCGTGAGGCCGGCCCACTGCAAGGCATCGAGGTATTCCTCAAATCCCTCTTCACCATATTGAGGCTCCTGCCCCGAAGGAGGAGCGAGAATCGTGATGACGTTTTGAAACGTGTCCGCGTCTTCTTGCTGAAGAGCCATCGTAGATTTTTGCATCAGAGGCTGAAACACGTCCATAAAGTGTTCCACGTCGTCGAAAGCAGGAGCACCCAAATCAGCCCAGCTGATTTTCAGCGCCGGACGATACGCGTCCGACCAATCGTCCGCAACGTCCTCGTTCATCGTGAAGCGCTTACCCTGCTGAGCCACTCGCAGCTGATGGAAAGGCAACATGCCGCTCATGTATCCCTTAAAAGGATCGCGACCTTGGGCACTCAGGAAGAAGTTCGCGAAATCGTCTTCTTTGATGTACTCGTTCTCTGAGAATACGAGTCCGTTGTTGGCCAGGAACATCTCCATGTTGAGCAGCCGTTCATCGCGCGAGCCCAGCTCGAAGCGAATGGTCGAAGGAAGTTCCGAATACTTTTCACGGCAAGCGGGGGCGAGTTCTTGCATTCCGAGAGGCGTCGGATCATCGTTGAGTTCGCGATAGAAGTGTATTTGCGACAGCATGAGTTGCAGCGTCGTCAGACGCGACGCTTCTGCGAAGAAATCTACGATTTCTTTTTCGTTGGGAGCTTTGTTGGGTTTGATTTTCTCGAGTTCCGCTTTGAGGGTCTTGATACGCTCCGCGCGTTTCGCCCCTTCTGCTGCGAGCTTCGCGCGCTCCGCTGCCGTTTGAGGACCACGTGCACGACCTCGTGCCGACTGGTTGATCTTCGCGATTTCAGATTCAATCTCGCCGATACGCTTGTTTTCGGCGGCCGCCTCTTGAATCAGTTTTGCGTAGCCCAGGAGTCGTTCGTTGAGCAAAGGGCTCACGGAAGTGCCAAACTCCGAAGCATCACGCGACGACGCGGTTCCGGCTGGCAAAACCTCGGCGGGCATACGACTGGCTAACCCGGGATTGAGTTTCTCAAAGAAGTTCGGGAAAAGAGCGGCGTTGAGTTCGAGGGCCTGAATCTCCTCGAAAAGTTTTCCTTCGTTCTGAATGCGAAGCATCGGCACGTAGACGTTTTCCATGTAGCGGGCGATGGTCGCGAGACTCGCCGGATTCAGACGGCCGCTTTTCTTGACGAAGTCTTCGATCTCACGACGCAAG
>Ga0247843_1009927_pt1 | contig 10336 bp, 5 predicted proteins | sample LaCruzMarch2017__FD_192420 | JGI IMG/M metagenome (GOLD analysis project Ga0247843, IMG submission 192420) | Freshwater microbial communities from meromictic Lake La Cruz, Castile-La Mancha, Spain - LaCruzMarch2017_8m | ecosystem: Environmental > Aquatic > Freshwater > Lake | place: Spain...
CAAGATGTGTTCGTCGCCAAATATAATGCAGCAGGTAATATTCTTTGGTTTCAAAATGCTGGCGGTAATCTGAGTACCAATAGTGGTAATGCCATCGCTATGGACAATAAAGATTTTGTATACGTAGGTGGCACGTTTCAAAATTTAATTCAATTCGGCTCTTTGTCTATGCAGAGTTTGGGTTTAGACCCTTTCGTTGCAAAGTATGATAGCTCGGGCATACCCCGATGGATAGTTCGTGGGGGTACCGGGCAGGATGACGAGTGTAGAGGCGTAGGTGCCGACAGTTCTGGTCGTGCTTACTTTACTGGATGGTTTCGGGGTAATCCTGCACCCTTTGGTGTTTATAATCTAACGTCTGCTGGCTTAGATGATATTTTTATCGCCCGCACGGACTCCGGTATTCTCACCCTAAATCCTACCAATCTTGTGCTTTGTGCCGGGGACTCTATTTTTGTGCCTTATACGGTTCTAGATGATTTTCAGCCCAACAATGTATTTACTGCTCAGTTAAGCGATGCTTCGGGTAGTTTTGCCAATCCTGTTGCCCTAGGGTTGCTTAGCGGCACAGCATCTTCTACTATTGCAGGAATGATACCTATCGGAACGCTACCAGGTTCTCGATACAAAGTACGTGTTGTTGCCTCTAGTAATCCGGCAACTGGAAGAGCCAATGTTTTGGATATTACAATAAAGCCATTGCCCCCGGCTCCAGCCATTGCGGCAAATACTCCGGTTTGTGCAGGTACTGCTTTACGACTTACGGCAGGGCCTCTTGCCAATTCGGTTATGTCTTGGGTAGGGCCTAATGCTTTTACTTCAAATCAGACAAATCCTGTGATCTCTAATGCTACACCACTCGTAGCGGGTGTTTATTCTGTGCGTGCTACCGTTGATGGATGTACAGGGGCATGGGCAAGCATCAACATATCTGTGGTTACTGTTCCCGCTAATATTTCAGCTGGTGATAACAGCCCATTGTGTGCCGGAGGCCAATTGTTACTTACCGCTCAGAGCGTAACGGGAGTTAATTATCGTTGGGACGGCCCAGGCGGTTTTCAATCCGCTCTCCAAAATCCTGTACGACCCAATGTTCAAACAGCGCAGCAAGGACTATATTCTGTATATGTTTTTACAGGTCCTTGCTCTTCTTTGGTTACAACCCTGAATGTGGTAGTTCAACCCACACCTTCTGGCATTACTGCTGGAGCACAGCAAACTACATTATGTGAATTTGATACGATACGGCTTACTGCTAGTGCCTCACCTGGTGCATCTTGGCATTGGCAAGGCCCTTCAGGATTTGCTTCTACCATGCAAAATCCCCAAATACCTTCGGTAACATCCACACAGACTGGCGTCTATTCTTTGATTGCGTCCATAGGTACTTGCTCTTCATCTGTATCCACTGTGAGTATTACAGTAAATGCTGCCCCCTCTACGGTAAGTACAGGAAGTAATAGTCCAGTTTGTCAAGGCGATACCCTTGTTTTACAAGCGGGCAATGCCACAGGCGTTACCTACGTATGGCAAGGACCACAGGCATTTACCTCCAGTCTTCAAAATCCTGAAATTACTCCAGCATTGCCAATACATTCTGGGATTTACAGTCTCACCTTAGATAATGGCTGTGCCTCTGCACAGGTATCGCTAAGTGTTCAGGTGATAGCGACTCCCAATGCGGCACAGGCATCAAATGACTCACCGATTTGTGTTGGTGATGCATTGAGTTTAAAAGCTACCACTGTAGCAAGTGCCAGTTATTTCTGGATTGGCCCCAATGGCTTTACCTCTGGATTGCAAAACCCAGTTATTCCCGTTGCCAATATATCTCATGCTGGAGATTATTCGGTGTATACCATTGTGGGTGCCTGTTCCAGCATTGTATCAATAACGCAAGCGGTAATTATTTCCGCTCTGAATCCACCAAGCTTGAGCTTTACAGGCGCTTCTTGCGAAGGTCAAACTCTGCAACTCAATGCAGCAGGGGTAACAGGTGCACAGTATTTTTGGGCGGGTCCAGGTACTTGGGTTTCTACTCAGCAAAATCCCTCGATTGGTCCTGTAACCGTGAGTCTTTCAGGGCAGTATTCATGTTACATGACATTGGGAGGTTGTACAAGCGGCCAATCTGTGTTAGCCCTTACCATTCATCCTATACCGATGAAGCCATCTCTGAGTTTGGTGGCCGATACGCTGTGGTCTTCTGCACCGATAGGGAACCAGTGGTATGAGCTCAGCTCGGGTATTATAGCAGGAGCTGTTAATAATTGGTACTTACCACTTTCTACCGGTGATTATTATAGTATTGTCACTATGAATGCATGCTCTTCAGCGCCTTCTGATACTATGAACTATATCATTCTGCAAGCAGAAGAGAGCCTGAACTTATTGCCCATTCAATTGTATCCTAATCCCACAAATTCCTATTTTATGCTTTCGGGTGGTGATGCGTTCATGTCGCTCAAGGTACAGATGTTGGATTTACAAGGTCGCATAATTTTCAACGATATTTATCAGCATCAAGGCACTACGAGGGTAGCAATTCCTCATGATCTACCAAAGGGGATATATCAAGTAGTCGTGCTCTTCGAAGATAAGCAGCAGACCTTCAAGTTAATTATTGAATAGAACTCAGACTAGAGGTATCTGCCATTGTATTAATTTCCGGGTAGTTTCTTTTTTAATTGTCAATGGTTAATTGTCAATTGTCAATGTAGGTTTCGTGAAGCAAGGAGTGTATTTTAATTGTCAATGATTAATTGTCAATTGTCAATGTAGGTTTCGTGAAGATTGGGTCGTTTTTTAATTGTCAATGGTTAATTGTCAATATAGGTTTCGTGAAGATCGGGTCGTTTTTTAACCGCAGAGAACGCAGAGGAGGGCGCAGAGAACACAGAGTCACTCATGATTGCGTGATGTATTGTAGGCGTTTTTAATTGTCAATGGTTAATTGTTAATTGTTAATTGTAAAATGTTAATTGTCAATGGTTAATGGTTAGTTGTAATTTGACTATTGACAATGAATCAAAGGGGCGTAGCCCTGACCTCTTTGTAGTAAAAAACGTGCTCCCCCTCTCATTACACGCTGCGGATTCCGCAGCGATAAAGGCGAATAGGTCGAGGGGATGACTTTTTTAATTGTCAATGGTTAATTGTCAATTGTCAATGTATGTTTCGTGAAGATCGGTTCGTTTTTTAACCGCAGAGAACGCAGAGGAGGGCGCAGAGAACACAGAGTCACTCATGATTGCGTGATGTATTGTAGGCGTTTTAATTGTCAATGGTTAATTGTCAATTGTCAACGTAGGTTTCGTGAAGCAAGGCGTGTTTTTTAACCGCAGAGTTTCACAGAGTGAGGCACAGTGTATCACAGAGTTGGTAGGCCAAGCCTACTTTCTATCCAATAATTATAGGTACGCATTTTTAAGCCTACAATTCACCAAGCACTGAAAGTGCGGCATTTCATAGCGAGGCGGTAAAGCCCCCCGAATCCGCAGAATGAGAACGATTTTGAAAACGAGTATGGAAAAGGCAGAATCTCATGCGCATACTCGTTCTCATTCTCGTTCTCGTTCTCGTTTTGCGGACCACCCCTACCTTCGGACCACCCCTCCAAAACGTGAATTTATCAAATTAATTGACAGACAATTACGAATTACCCATTGACATTTAACAATTGTCAATTGTCAATTGTCAATTGTCAATTACCCATTAACAATTACCCATTGACAATTAACAATTACCCATTGACAATTGACCATTAACAATTGACCATTAACCATTAACCATTAACAATTGACCATTAACCATTAACCATTAACCATTACCCATTAACCATTAACAATTAACCATTGCCCATTAACAATTAACAATTAACCATTGACAATTAACAATTGTAGTAACTGTGAGGGAATGCAACGGATATGCCCCAGTCGGGATGCAGGTGGGATGGGGGGCATATGAGTGGAATGCCCGACCCCACCGCCGTATGGCGAAAAGTGGGGGCACAGCCAAGTGAAAAATACTAAAGCGCTTCAAACCGATTTTATAGATGTACTTTACAAAACTTAGAAATATTCAGTCCTTCGGTATGCCTACGTTTGCATGAAAAATTGAGATTTTTATTGTATATTTGCCTTGCCGTTGCAGTAATCGCCTGTAACGGCATATTGTTTTATGGAAGGGTAACAGCCAAGTGTGAACGGACTTCCCAATGAAACCGATTGTATAACGATTTAAAACAAAACTGAAATTATGACTTCAGACAACAAGTATGAAAGTAAAATGGGGGGTATCGTCCATAAAGACTGGAAAGAGAAACGAGTAGTTGATACCTGGCAGATATTTAAAATTATCGCTGAGTTTGTTGAGGGATTTGAGAAGATGTCAAAGATTGGTCCTTGTGTATCGCTCTTCGGTTCGGCACGCACCCAACCCGATAATAAGTATTATGCTTTAGCTACCGAAGTTGCTGAGAAGCTTGCTCACAAAGGCTTTGGGGTAATCACCGGCGGTGGTCCCGGTATCATGGAAGCCGGAAATAAAGGCGCTCACAATGCAGGAGGTATTTCTGTGGGGCTTAATATCGAATTGCCTTTTGAACAGCATTCAAATCCCTATATCGACAGAGATAAAAATATCGATTTTGATTATTTCTTTGTCCGTAAGGTGATGTTTGTAAAATATGCTCAAGGTTTTGTGGTATTGCCTGGTGGTTTTGGTACACTCGATGAGCTTTTTGAAGCCCTTACTTTGATTCAGACCTTGAAAATTGGAAAATTCCCAATAGTACTTCTAGGTAAAGATTTTTGGGGCGGTATGGTGCAATGGATTGAGGATGTACTTCTAAAGCAAGAGCGTAATATCTCACCTGATGATATGTTCCTCTTTACGCTGGTAGATACTGCTGATGAGGCGGTTGAGTATATTGAAGATTTCTACAAAAAGTATTTGTTGAAACCGAATTTCTGATGAATGCTCAGCGCCGGATGTTCTTATTTGGAGCGGGCATTACTGCCATACTCTTTGGGGTAGGGTATATGTTCTTTGCATCCCGGCATCCTGAGGCAGTAGAAAAACATCAGGATATGTCAGAACGTCAGTTGATTCTGGCATTTGAGTATCCTGATGTATTAGATTTTGCTGGTGAGGCTGTGCCTTTTGGTGATTATGATATTCATGAACGCCTAGATAAGGAAATTCAGGTAAATGCCTATTGGCAGTCGAATACTTTACTTCTGATAAAGCGTGCGAATAGATACCGCTCTATGATTGTGCGAATTCTAAAAGAAGAGGGGGTGCCTGAAGACTTCTTCTATTTGGCCCTTGCTGAAAGTGGTTTGTCGCATTTAACTTCTGGCAGAGGTGCAAAAGGATTTTGGCAGTTTATGCCTGAAACTGCTAAGGAGTTTGGGCTTATAGTGAATGATAATATAGACGAGCGTATGCACATCCTAAAATCTACGCGTGCGGCCTGCGCCTATCTGAAATCCGCTTACAAACGCTTTAATAGTTGGACACTAGCTGCAGCTGCCTATAATATGGGAAACGGTGCTGTAGCCTCCTCCTTAAAAGCGCAACACGGTACTGGGTATTATGACCTATACCTCAATCAAGAAACCTCTCGGTATGTGTTTCGAATTCTGGCTTTAAAACTGATTTTATCTGACCCTGAGAATTATGGCTATAAGCTGTTTAATCGAGATTTATACCGCCCGCTTGAAACGCGAACTATCACGGTGACAGCTACTATTCCAGACCTAACAAATTATGCCATCGCCCAAGGCTGTAGCTACAAAATGTTGAAATTGCTGAATCCATGGTTGCTACAAAATAAATTGACTACAGAGAATGGCAATTCCTTTGAACTTTTATTGCCAGCAGAACGTAAGGTTCACGGACCGGAGTGGGTTTTCCCGGATTCTGATTCCGTTTCGCCCAAAATATACAACGACGAACCGGAATCCCCTTACCGAAAACCAGATAGTTTCAAATAAAGCATGAACAGGGTATTCTCACAGGAAGAAGCAATTGAAGTCAGTGGTGCCAGGGTGCACAACTTAAAAAATATTGATGTTATCATCCCACGGGAGAAACTGGTCGTAATTACAGGTATTAGTGGCTCAGGTAAAAGCTCATTGGCTTTTGATACCATTTATGCTGAAGGGCAAAGACGCTACCTAGAAAGCCTATCGGCTTATGCACGGCAATTTATTGGCGGTATGGAAAGACCCGATGTCGACAAAATTACGGGCCTAAGCCCAGTGATTGCCATTGAGCAAAAAACGACTTCCAAGAACCCTAGGTCTACTGTTGGTACTGTCACCGAAATTTATGATTTCCTGAGGCTATTGTATGCCAGAGCAGGGGAAGCATTCTCTTATGTCACTGGTAAAAAAATGGCGAAAATGTCTGATGAAGAAATTATTCAGACGCTTAATAAATCTTTTGATGATAAAAAGATTTATATTTTCGCTCCCGTGGTGAGAGGCCGAAAAGGTCATTACCGTGAATTGTTTGAACAGGTGCGCAGGCAAGGCTTTACAAAAGTAAGAGTCAACGGCCAAATCAAAGAGGTTACGGCCAATATGATGGTCGACAGGTATAAAGTACATAATATTGAAGTGCTTATAGACAGGGTCACTACTGGTGCCGAATCGGTGCAAAGATTGTCAGCATCAGTAACCAAGGGATTAAATACGGGGAAAGGTATTTTGCTCGTTACAGATGATCAAAATGCACATGAGTATTGGTATAGTCGAAGTCTGATGGATCCTGAAAGTGGGATATCCTATGAAGAGCCCGCTCCCAATTCTTTCTCATTCAACTCACCCTATGGTGCTTGCCCGCATTGCAAAGGGTTGGGGCATGTGCCCGTTGTTGATACCGAAGCGATTATTCCAGACCTAGATCTCTCTATCTTACGAGGTGGTATTGCCCCGCTTGGAGAGTTCAGAGAAATATGGATATTCCAGGAAATTAAAAAAGCTGCTAAAAAGCAAGGGTTTAGTCTTACGGCTCCCCTGCGGGAGTTCAGCGATAAAGCGCTTAGTTTTTTACTCAATGGACCTGAAGATTACACCTTTAATCCCGCTGCCACTTCCCTATACTATGATGGCTTTCCAGGTATCAAAAATTATGTGCAGCATCAGTTTCAAAATAGTGACTCTGATAATATTCGCGCCTGGGCCGAAGAATATATGCGCATGGAAGATTGCCCCGAATGTAAGGGCAGTCGACTGAAAAAAGAAAGTCTATGGTTTAAAATAGCAGACAAAAATATTTACGAGCTGGCATCAATGGATCTCAGTCAACTCCAAGCCTGGTTTGAAGGATTAGATAAAAAATTAACAAAACGCCAGAAACAAATCGCCGGCGAACTCAATAAAGAAATTCAGAAACGCATTGGATTTTTAACAGAAGTAGGCCTTGGGTATCTAAATATCAATCGTGCAGCACGCACCCTCTCTGGTGGAGAAGCTCAAAGGATTCGTCTCGCAACTCAAATTGGTTCTAGACTTACAGGTGTGCTTTATATTCTGGATGAGCCCAGCATTGGTCTGCATCAGCGAGATAACGTAAAACTCATTACCGCTTTGCAACGCCTGCGGGATCTTGGAAATACAGTTATGGTGGTGGAGCATGATAAAGATATGATGCTGGCTGCTGATTACATCGTAGATATTGGCCCCGGTGCCGGCACCCATGGAGGTAAAATTATAGCCTTCGGCAAACCTGCTGATTTCCTCAAACAGATAACACCAACTGCCGACTTCCTCTCCGGTAAGCGCAGTATCCCTGTGCCTGCCGAAAGACGCAAACCCGGTGAAAGAATGCTTTCAATCGTCGGCGCAAATGGCAATAATCTGAAAAATGTAAGCGTCGATATTCCACTCGGAGTTTTTGTTTGTATTACGGGGGTGAGCGGTAGCGGTAAAAGTACGCTCGTAAACGATACGCTGTATCCTATCCTCAATCAATATATTTACAGGTCTAGAAGAAAACCGCTTGCTTATAAATCGGTGAAAGGCCTTGAGTTTATTGATAAAATTATAGAGATAGATCAATCCCCAATTGGGCGAACGCCGCGCAGTAATCCTGCTACCTACACGGGTTTGTTTACTATGATTCGTGATTTCTTCTCCGCTTTGCCAGAATCAAAAATTAGGGGATTCAAGCCCGGGCGTTTCTCATTTAACGTAAAGGGTGGGCGGTGCGAAGATTGTCAAGGTGCTGGTCTTAAAGTGATTGAAATGAATTTTCTGCCTGATGTATATGTCGAATGTGAGACTTGCAGAGGCCGTAGGTATAATCGTGAAACCCTAGAAGTACGGTTTAAAGGTAAGTCCATTAACGATGTACTCAATATGACAGTCTCTGAGGCACTCGTCTTTTTTGAGCATCTACCTCGCATCTCCTCTAAAATCAAATCATTGGAGGAGGTTGGGCTAGGGTATATTACGCTCGGGCAACAGGCCACAACCTTGTCTGGCGGTGAAGCTCAACGTGTAAAAATCGCTACCGAATTGAGTAAAAAAGACACAGGTAAAACCATGTATATTCTCGATGAGCCTACCACTGGTTTGCATTTTCAAGATATTGAAAAACTACTCGAAGTATTGCAGCGTCTCGTAGGCAAAGGAAATACAGTGATGGTGGTAGAGCATAATTTAGATGTAATCAAAGTGGCAGATTGGATCATTGATATGGGTCCAGAGGGTGGCAGCGCCGGAGGTGAAGTATTGATAACCGGCACACCCGAGACTGTTGCAAAGCACAAGGCCTCGTATACCGGAAAATTCCTGAAAGCAGAGTTGGCATAGTACAAATTTGCTTGGTTTTGAGGCATCAACAGAAGGGTACTACGGTCGATTATTTTTTGGGCGCCCCCCATGTGCGCGTCGCACACATGGGGCCGGGCCATTCGCTCATATGCAGGCCCCCAACCCACAGGCCAACGCGAATGCCTGCATATCCGCTGCTGTCCCTGTCGCATTACCGCCCCAATGGGGCGATTCTTGGATTGATACTCTATTTGCCTGTAACCCCCACAATTTTACAGCATAAAAAAAGCAAGTAATAAAGGGTCTATTACTTGCTTTTGCTTGACCTTGTGCTCTATTGCTAGAAGTCAAGTGTTGATTCTGTATGCTGTTAATTAAAACGGCAAATCGTCCGCTGAATCAGTTTGTAATGGCTCAACAGGGGTTGGATTGGTATTTCTTTGAAAACCTCCAGGACCGCCTGAGGAATCTGGTGGCGTTTGAGACGCAGGGCGATTAATCGCCCATGGGCTTAATGTATTGAAATACACGGTCTCTCCTTTGGGATTCGTCCACTCACGACCGCGTAAATTGAATTTTACATCTATCGGCTCACCGGGCTGAAAGCCATCAATCAAGGAACATTTGTCTTGCGAAAGCTCAAATTTTACTAATTGCGGGTATTGTGGATTGTCGGTGACTTCTAATACGAATTCACGTTTCTGAAAGCCATTTGAACCCACTGTCATAGTGTCAAATGTCTTGAAAAGTTTGCCTGAAATGGTAAGATTGGACATAGTATAAAAATGAAAATACAATAGAATACGAAGGTACAAAAACCTCAATTGTTTTTTTTAACTATTTATCCGCAGAGGGTCTTTATAGTTCAATATCAAGTGCTTCTATTTTGCCGTCTCCTGTAACTTTCCGAATTTGTATATCGGCAGCCTCCAGAAATGCGTAGCAATCTTTCATCAAATCGCCGGCCTCGGTGTATAATTTCAGGTTCTCCTCCAGCGTGATTTTTCCGGATTGCATGATGTCTGCAATCTCTCGAATTCGCTGCATTTTTTCTTCAAAATTGAGTTCTTTCTTTTTGCTCATACTATTATTGAATATCGTCGATGTGTGCTGAAGCTTGCCCTTGATGAAAGGTGATTTTTACCGTATCACCAGGTTGTAGTGAGGACGCATCAGAAATTAAGGCCTCCTGTTTTTGAACGAGGGCAAAGCCGCGTTCCATGATTTTACGCATATCCATCTCTTGCAGCAATCGCTCAGAATGCTGAAGCTGCATGCGCATTTGATCCATACGATATCGTATCGTCTGCTGCATACGCTGCGTGTATTCATCCAGCATTTGACTTCGCATCCACGTAAATTGTTGCGTTTCTCTAAGGATGATTTTCTGTGCAACCTGTAGAGTGCTCACGTAATCCATTCGATTCGGTACGGCTAGCTCTGCTGCCGCTGTAGGCGTTGCAGCACGAATGTCTGCCACAAAATCTAGTATAGTAAAATCTGTCTCATGCCCTACGGCAGAGATTACCGGCACCAGAGATTGGAATACG
>Ga0247843_1009930_pt1 | contig 10335 bp, 7 predicted proteins | sample LaCruzMarch2017__FD_192420 | JGI IMG/M metagenome (GOLD analysis project Ga0247843, IMG submission 192420) | Freshwater microbial communities from meromictic Lake La Cruz, Castile-La Mancha, Spain - LaCruzMarch2017_8m | ecosystem: Environmental > Aquatic > Freshwater > Lake | place: Spain...
CGGTTATGGCGGCGACCGTGGCGGCGGCGGCGGCGGGTATCGCGGCGGCGGCGGCGGCGGATTCCGTGGCGGCGGCGGCGGCGGCTTCGACCGTGGCGAGCGCGCGCCTCTCGGTCCCGAGCAGACCGGCGTGGTGAAGTTCTTCAACGGCGCTCGCGGCTTCGGCTTCGTGACGCCCGATGACGGAGGCGCGGACGTTTTCGTTCACATTTCCGCTGTCGAGCGCGCGGGGCTGCCGCCGCTCGAAGAAGGCCAGAAGATCCTCTTCCAGACCCTGCCCGACCCGAAGGGCAAGGGACCGAAGGCGGTCAACCTGAAGATGGTCGACTAGTCGACCGCGCCTTGAGCAATGAGTGAAAGACGGCCGGTTCCGAACACGAGCCGGCCGTTCTTCGTTGCGGCTCTCTCTTTGGTCAGCTGCGCGCCACCCACGGCGTCACCCTGATCGCCAGCGCCGTCCCCACTCCGAGCACCGCCATCGCCGCCGCCACCAGCGCAAACAGCGTCCAAAGCGGGGCTTGCGCCTGCAGCAGAAGCCAGCCGCCAATGGCGACGATCGCCAGCCGTAGCGCCTGCGCAATGATCGGCCCGACCACCTTCCCCGCGCCCTGCGACGCGAAGTAGAGACACAACCCGAGGCCGAAGAGTGGAAAGCCCAGACCCGCGACGCGCAGATAGGTGCGCGTCACCTCCAGAACGCGCTCGTCGCTGACAAACAGACGCCCCCAGAGGTCGGGCGCGATCATCACGAGACCGCCGATCACCGTCAGCGCAGCCGTCGCCAACGCGCCCGCGGTCCACGCGACCTTGCGCGCGCGAACGACATCGCCGGCTCCGATCGCAGCCCCCACCATCGGGACGCACGCGACCCCGACCGAAAACGCTATTGGAATGAGGAGAAACTCAAGCCGCGCGCCGATGCCGTAACCTGCCAGCGCCTCCGCGCCGAAGCGCGCGACGAGCGCCGTGACGATCATGATCGTCAGCACGGACTGAATCGGCGAGAGCGTTGCGGGAAGGCCGATGCGCAGGATGTCCTTGAAACGTGCGACGTCGAAGCGCGTCGGATCGAGGTAGAGGCGCACGCGGCTGGTTGGCGCGCGAAGTCGCAGGAGCAGCAGCACCGCCGCCACCGTGAACCCGACCACCTGCCCAGTCGCCACCCCCGAGACGCCAAGACGCGGGATAGGTCCGATGCCGAGACCGAGCGCGCCACCCACCGTGATCTGCAGCAATCCCGCGAAGAGCACGATGAATGCCGGTCCCGCCATGTCGCCGGACCCGCGTGAAACCGACGCGAGGCAGTTGGTCAGCCAGATGGCGCGAATGCCGAGCGCGGCCACGTGCGCATATGTCACCGCTGCTTCAAGCGCCTCGCCCTCGCCGCCAAGCAACGCGAAAATCGCCGGCCCCGCGATCCAGATGATGACCGCAAAGCTCAGGCCTGCGATCAGACCGATGACGGCGGACGCCAGCGCCAGCGCTTCTGCACGCGGCTGATCGCCCGCGCCGAGCGCGCGGCTCACGGCGCCCGAAATGCCTCCGCCCATGGCGCCCGCCGACATCATCTGCATCAGCATGATCACCGGAAACACGAGCGCCACGCCCGCCAGCGACGGCACGCCGAGGCGACCGACATAGGCCGTCTCCGCGATGGTGATGATCGCCGCCGAGCCCAGCGCGATAAGGTTCGGCGCCGACAACGCAACGAGCGTCTTGAGGATCGGACCGTCGAGCAACGCATTGCCCGACGGACGGCGCGGCGCGGCCTCGCCTGTCACGTTCGCCATGGTGGGATCCCTCGCGCGCCCAAGGAGCGGAAAACCCTTTCAGGCGCACGCACCAAGTCTAGACGAGCGACGCAAGTGTCAACTCAAGCGGGCTTACGAGGAAGATCATGCCGCTACGGCACGCTCGCGCTCGGAAAGCCGCAGCACCGCAGCCGCGATCTCCTCGCGGTCGGCGGGCTTTACGATGTGCTCCGAGGCGCCAAGCGCCAACGCACGCTGACGATCGTCGTCGATGGTCACGATGAGTACAGGCGTGTGCGGCCGGGTGCGGCGGATTTCGGCGAGCACGTCCCAGCCGGAGCCGTCGGGCAGACGAATGTCGAGCACCACCACTGCAGGATCCAGCGCAAGGAACGCCGCGATCCCGTCAGCGACGTTCGCCGCTATGCGTAGATCGAAGGGGAGGTTTGACAACGCGCGGCGGGTAAGATCGCGGGCGCTGGCCTCATCCTCGATGATCAGCACGCAGTCGCGCGTCGTGGGCTTCAGCGCGGCATCGACGGGTTCGGCGACGATGCGCAGCGCAAAAGTCGAGCCCTGCCCCTGGACGCTCGTGAAGGTCACGTCGCCACCCATCAGTTCCGCGAGGCGGCGCGTGATGACAAGGCCCAGGCCCGTGCCGTCCTGGCGGCGCGTGAGCGATTCATCTACCTGCGTGAAAGGCTGGAAGAGGCGGCGCGCATCGGCAGGCGAAATGCCGATGCCGGAGTCATCCACCTCGAACACAAGCCCGTCCGCGGTGCACGACACGCGCAGCTCGATGCGGCCATCCTTGGTGAACTTCGACGCATTCGAGAGCAGGTTGAGCAGGCACTGGCCGAGCTTGCCGCCATCGGTCAGCTTCGGCGCGATCGCGTCTGGCATCGTGAGCACGAGCGCGTTGCCGTTGGCCTCCGCCATCGGACGCACCTGGTCCATCACATCGGCGACGAGCGCCTCGATATCCACGGGTCCGACAGCAAGCTCCATGCGGCCCGCCTCGATTTTCGACAGGTCGAGCACGTCGTTGATGAGGCCCAGCAAATGCCGCGCAGCCTTGCGGATGCGGTTGGCGTCGGCTGCGGCCTCGGAGCTGCCATCGGCGTCGAGATCCTCCTCGAGGATTTCGGCGTAACCGATCACCGCATTCAGCGGCGTGCGCAATTCGTGGCTCATATTGGCCATGAACTGGGATTTGGCCTTGCTCGCTTCCTCGGCGGCGGCGCGTTGTGTGCGCGTGGCTTCGAGATCGGCCACGAGCTTGTTGCGATCATTCGCGGCGATAAAGCTGAGCAGCACCACCTGAGCCGCCACGATCGCCATGGTGATGGCCCCGCCCGTTTCCGGCGCGATGACGAATGGCATGATCATAGCGGCAAGCGCAGGCGGCGCGAGCGCTGCAATGAAGAGAATGCGGACGCTGGAGAAATAGACCATGCCGTGAATCACGGTGATGCCGAGCCAGGCGCCGGCGACGAACCCCGCCACCTTCCCGCCCATGGCCCAAGCCATCACCCAGCCGCTGCAATAGACAAGTGCTCCGACGAACGTCGATACCGCGCCGTAGATGGCGGCGCGATTGACGTCGGTGTCGATGCGCGACGCGATGACCCGGTCGTAGATGAACTGCGCAACGCGCGCGTCCCAGACCAGAACCAGCCCGCCCCACAAAAATGCGACTTCCCATCCAACCCAGCGAGAGATCAGCACCATCGCCAGAGCCAGCGCGGCGAGCCGACCGTTAAGACCCGCCCGCTGCGCCTCGACGGCGAAGCGCATCGCCACCGGATCAACGCCCGCGCCAAAGAAAAGTTGACGGATATTCATAGGTTGGAAGCCCAACGCGCCATCCTGGCACAATGGAAATTATGCGCCGGGGGCGTAAATGAAGTGACGACGCAATACGCAAGATCAGGAAAATATCGCGCCGCCGCCACCCATGGCTTTCCCCATGGCTTTCCCCATGGCTTCCCCGACGTGTAAACACTATCTGAACGCCCCATGGCTTCCGCCGACAAACCCGACCTGCCCGACCTGACGAGCCTGCCGCGCGCGCAGGACCCGCATGAAGCCACGAGTGAGGCGGCGAAGAAGGGCGTCGACGTCATCCGCGACGAGCTCACCCGCCTGCCGTCGAAGCCGGGCGTTTACCGCATGATCGGCGCGGAGGGCGAAGTGCTCTACATTGGAAAGGCGAAAAGCCTAAAGGCGCGCGTGTCGAACTACGCGGCGGGCCGCGGCCACGGCAATCACATCGCGCGCATGATTTCGCAGACGCGCGCGATGGAGTTCATCGTCACCGCGACGGAAACCGAAGCGCTCCTGCTGGAAACCAATCTCATCAAGCGCCTGCGACCGCGGTTCAATGTGCTGCTGCGCGACGACAAGAGCTTTCCCTACATCGCCATCCGCCGCGATCATCCCATCGCCGCGCTGCAGAAGCATCGCGGTGCCAAGAGCTTCAAGGGCGATTTCTTCGGGCCGTTCGCCTCCGCCGGCGCCGTGAACCGCACGCTGAACACCTTGCAGAAAGCCTTCCTCCTGCGCTCCTGCACCGACAGTACCTATAGCGCCCGCACGCGGCCCTGTATGCTCTACCAGATCAAGCGCTGCTCGGCGCCTTGTACCGGAGAGATCGAAGAGGCCGACTACGCGCGCCTTGTCGTGGACGCCGTCGATTTCCTGAAAGGCAAGAGCGTCGAGTTGCAGGACCGCCTTGCGAGGGAAATGCACGAAGCAGCCGAGGCGCTGGAATTCGAACAGGCCGCGCGCCTGCGCAATCGCATCCGTGCGCTCGCGTCGGTGCGTGCGGTGCAAGGCGTCAATGTCTCGACCTTCGCAGAAGCCGATGTGTTCGCGCTGCACTGCGAGGGCGGGCAGTCGTGCATCCAGGTGTTTTTCTTCCGCGCCGGCCAGAACTGGGGCAACCGCGCCTATTTCCCCAAGCACGACCGCGAACTCGAACCCGCCGAAATACTCGATGCCTTCCTCGCGCAGTTCTACGACGACAAAGAGCCGCCCAACCTCATCCTGGTGAGCCACGAGCCGCCGGGCTGGGAGCTGCTGGAGGAGGCCTTCGCGCTGAAGGCCGGTCGGCGTGTGGAAGTCCGCCGCCCAGAACGCGGAGAAAAGCGCGAGGTGATGGACCAGGCGATCCTCAATGCGCGCGAAGCGCTGGGTCGCCGCATGGCCGAGAGCGCCAGCGTCGCGCGCCTGCTCGACGGCGTCGCCGATGCGTTCGGCATGTCCAAGGCGCCGGAGCGCATTGAGGTGTACGACAACTCCCACATCCAGGGAACGAACGCCGTCGGCGCGATGATCGTGACGGGGCCAGAGGGCTTCCGGAAAAACCAGTACCGCAAATACAACATGAAGGAGATCACGCCGGGCGACGACTACGCCATGATGCAGGCGATGATCCGGCGAAGATTCGCGCGGCTTCTGAAGGAAGAAGCCCCCTCTCCCGTGACCACGGAGAGACAGCACGACGACGTAGTGCAGGACGAGACTCATCCTGAGACACCGGCCCCTCACCCTGCTTGGCGGCGCGAAGCTGTCTCTCTCCCGCGGAAGCGGGAGAGAGACACAAGCGGCGGCGTCGATTTCTCCAAGCTCGAGGACGAAAAAGCCGAATGGCCCGATCTCCTGCTCATCGACGGCGGCGAAGGCCAGCTTGATGCGGCGCTGACGGCGCTGAAGGAACTCGGCGTGGACAATCAGGTCTGCGTCGTCGGCGTCGCCAAGGGCGTGGACCGCGACGCCGGGCGCGAGCGCTTCTTTATGCGCGGCAAACCGCCCTTCCGGCTCGACGAGAAAAGCCCGGTCCTTTACTACCTCCAGCGCCTCCGGGACGAAGCGCACCGTTTCGCCATCGGCGCGCACCGGCACAAGCGCGCCGCCGACATCGGGAAGAATCCTCTCGACGAGATCGGCGGCGTGGGTCCATCACGCAAGAAGGCGCTTCTGGCGCGGTTCGGCTCGGCGCGCGGAGTTTCGCGGGCGGCGCTCGCGGAACTGGAAGCGGTCGAAGGCATCAACACGGAACTGGCGCGACGCATCCATGACTTCTTCCACAACAAGCCCTGATTCCACAACGAGCCCTGAGGCCTCGTGCCTGCCCATGGCGTTGACCATCGCGCGTTTCGTGGCGGCGCCGATCGTCGCCGGGCTCATCTTTCTCGCGAGCCAGCTCCTCTACAGCGAGGGACGAGACTGGACCGTGACGGTTCTGGCGTTCGCGCTCGTCGTGTTCATCCTCGCCGCCCTCACCGACTGGCTCGACGGCGCGCTCGCGCGGAAGCTCCACTCTGTTTCATCGCTCGGCGCAGCCCTTGATCACGCCGCCGACAAGGCGCTCACCACCGCGACGCTTGTCGCGCTCGGCGCCACGTTCCTGCCGCTCGATCTCACCATCGCCGCAGCGCTGCTCGTGACGCGCGACGTCACGGTCGGGGGATTGCGCGAGGGGCTGTCGCTGTCGGGACGCGCGCTGCCCGTCGCTTCGCTCGGCAAACTGAAGACTGTCGTCACCATGATCGCCATCGGCGCAGCCATCGCGCTGCAGATCGCGCGCCTCGTGATTGCAGAAGGCGCGATCGTGTCGGTCGTAGAAGTCGGGGCGCGCTTCACGCTTTGGAGCGCGGTGATCGTGGCCTACTGGAGCGCGGTGGAATACTTCGTCGCGGCCCTCAAGAAGTAGAAGCTTCACCCCCTCTCCCGCTATGCGCGAGAGGAGGTGTCACCGCGCCGCCGCTTCATCGATAGCCAGGATCAGTTCCAGCGCAGCCAGCCCCTCGTCCCCCGTAACCGGCGGGCGCGCGGCCTTGCCTTCGATCACATCGATCAGCGCCGAGACGTTCGCGCCCAGCGGATCGCGCACCTTGTCGGCAAAGTCGGGATCGAGCTTGAACGGCGTCGTGTTCGAGAATCTGCGCGCGACGAAATCCACATTCACTTCGCCCGAGGGATAGACGATCCGCATCACGCGACGGCGTCCTTCAGCGACTCGCGTCGCCGCGAGACGCACCATGGCTCCGCCCGGAAACGTCGTTTCGGAGTCGATGGTATCGAAGAACGCGCTACGCATGATCGTTCCTTGCGCCTTGACGGACGAAGGCGCCTCGCCGAGCAGCGTCATGGCGAGATCGGCGTCGTGGATCGACAGATCGAGCGTCACGCTCACATCGTCGCCGCGCCCGGTCCATGGACCCTCGCGGCGCGCTTCGATCAGCGTGGGCTTTTCCGGCGCATCCAACAGACCCATCGCTGCAAACACCAGCCGCTCCTGATGCCCGCAGGCGAGCTTCGCGCCCGACGCGTTCGCCGCGGCCAGCACGGCGCGGCCATATTCCCGCGTCACAGCGATCGGCTTTTCCACCAGCACATGCTTGCCCGCCTCAAGCGCCTGACGCGCCTGCTGCCCGTGCGCCGCCGCAGGCGTGGCGATCGTCACCATGTCCACGGAATCGAGAAACGCCGCGAAATCGTCGAACGCCGCGCCGCCATGCTTGTCGGCGAGCGCCTGCGCGCGGGCGAGGTCTATGTCGTAGATGGCGGCCAGCGTAGTGCGCGGCTCGCCGGCATATTTGCCCGCGTGGTTGGCGCCGAAAGCGCCGGCCCCGGCGACCCCGCCCCTCAATCGTGCGTTCTTGTTCATCATGCGCCTTTCGGGGCGTTCCATAGAGCGATATGCGCCTCATGCAAATTGGAAGTCGCGGCGCAGGGGAAGACAGAGATGAGCAGCTACGAAGCGCGGGAAGCCGCATGGACCAAGCTGGAAGCGCACGCTGCGGACCTCGCCGGAACCCCGCTCAAGGCCCTCTTCGAGGCTGATCGCGAACGGGCGGCGCGCTTCACGAAGTCGGTGGCGGGGGTGACGGTTGACCATAGCCGTCAGCGTCTGACCGGGGATACGCTGAACCTCTTCCTCGACCTCGCCAAGAATGCCGACGTCGCGTCGAAACTCGCCGCCATGGGCAAGGGCGAAATCGTCAACACGACCGAGGAGCGCGCGGCGCTGCACGTCGCGCTGCGCGGTTCGGGCTCCGCCATTGATGCGCGCGCCACGGTCGATCGCACGCGCGGCGACGTGCAGCTGTTTGCGCACGAGATCACTTCCGGCAAACGGCGCGGCGCGGGCGGGCCGTTCAGCGCGATCGTGCACATCGGCATCGGCGGCTCCGATCTCGGGCCGCGCTTGCTCTACGACGCGCTGAAAAGCTTCCGCCGCCCCGGCGTGACATTGCGCTTCGCCGCCAACGTGGACGGCGCTGAAATCACCGATGCGCTGGAAGGCCTCAATCCCGCGACGACGCTCGTCGTCGTCGTCTCAAAGACGTTCACGACGCAGGAGACCATGGCCAACGCCGACGCCGCGCGCGCGTGGCTCATCGCAGGCGTCGGCGAAGCGGCGGCGAAGGATCAGGTCGTCGCCGTGAGCGCGGCGCCCGAGCGCGCGGAGAAGTGGGGCGCGGGCGCGGTGTTTCCGTTCTGGGACTGGGTGGGCGGACGCTATTCGCTGTGGTCCGCTGTCGGCATCTCCTGCGAGATCGGCTTTGTGGACGGCGCATTCCAGCAACTGCTCGACGGCGCGGCGGAGATGGACGCGCATGTGTTCGACACGCCGCTTGATGAGAACCTCGCCTTCCGCGCGGCGTGTGCGCAGAGCATGAGCCGCCTATACGGCATGAAGACCTACGCGCTCATCCCGTATGGACGGCGCCTGCAATTGCTGCCGGCGTTCCTGCAGCAGCTTGAAATGGAATCGAACGGCAAGGGCGTGGACGCCGAGGGCCGCACGCTGAAACGCTCGAGCGCCGCCGTAACCTGGGGCGATGCGGGCACGAACGCGCAGCACTCATTCTTCCAATTGCTGCACCAGGGTCGCGATGTGACGCCGGTGGAGTTTCTCGTCATCGAACGCGGCGGCGAAGGCCCGTCATCGCATCGAGCGATGCTGCTCGCCAACGTGCTTGCGCAGGCGCAGGCGCTTTACGAAGGCAAGACCGAAGGCGCCGCGAGACAGGAAATGATCGACAAGGGCGAAACGCCCGAACGCGCGAGCGCACTCGCGCCTCACCGCGCCTTTCCGGGCGATCGCCCATCGACGATGGTCGGCCTCGATGCACTGACGCCGAAGACACTCGGCGCGCTGCTGGCGTACTACGAACACCGCACGGTGCTGCAAGCCTGGCTCGCCGGCGTGAACCCGTTCGACCAGTGGGGCGTCGAGCTCGGCAAGCAGATGGCGGCGGGTCTGCTCCCGGCGTTGCAGGGCGGCGCGCTTGGCGAAGTCGATCCCGCGACGAAGGCGTGGGTGGAGAAACTCGGCTAGTGTCCCGTCTCAGAAATTTCTAGCCTCAACGCCGGTGTTCTGATTCTTTGACGTAGTCACTGATTCGGAGCGGCGAAATGGCACGGCGGATGTCAGCGCGTGAGATCTCCCTCACCGATGAGGAGCGCAACACACTGGAGCGGCTCGTGCGTCGCCGCAAAGTCTCGCGCGGCGAAGCGCAACGCGCCGAAATCGTCTTGCGGGCGGCCGACGGGATGAACAATTGCGAGATCGCCGATACGGTCGGCGTCACACGCCAGACGGTGCGCGTCTGGCGTGAACGCTTCGCCGAACATCGCCTTGATGGTCTCGATGACGAGCCGCGCTGTGGGGCGCCGCGCAAGATCGGCGACGATCGCATTGAGGCGATCGTCGTCAAAACGCTCGAAGCCAAGCCGGTTGACGCCACACACTGGAGCACGCGCGGCATGGCGAAGGCGTCGGGCGTCTCGACGTCGACCGTGCACCGGATCTGGAAAGCGTTTTCGCTACAACCGCATCGCACCGAGACGTTCAAGCTCTCGACCGATCCGCAATTCGTCGAGAAAGTGCGCGACATTGTCGGCCTCTATCTGAGCCCGCCGCAGAATGCCCTCGTCGTGTGCGTCGACGAAAAGAGCCAAATCCAGGCGTTGGATCGCACGCAGCCGGTCTTGCCGATGCGCATGGGGCAAGTCGAGCGGCGCACGCACGACTATGATCGCCATGGCACGACGACATTGTTCGCTGGCTTCATCGCGGCCGTGACCGCAAAGGCCGCCGTGAAGGCCGGCTCCGTCATCGGAAAATGCATGCCGCGCCATCGCGCGCAGGAGTTCCGGGCGTTCCTCCACGAAGTCGAGCGCAACGTGCCGAAGGGCCTCGACGTGCACGTCGTGATGGACAACGCCTCGAGCCACAAGACCGAGATGATCAAACGCTGGTTCGCCAAGCGCCCACACTGGCACGCACATTTCACGCCGACGTCGTCGTCATGGATCAATCAGGTCGAGCGATTCTTCGCGCTGCTGGCCGACAAGCAGATCAAGCGTGGCGCGCACAAATCGGTGAAGGCGCTGATCGCCGACATCATGGACTTCATCGCCAAGCGCAACGCCGATCCGAGACCGCTGCGCTGGACCAAGTCCGCCGATGACATCCTGGCATCGATCGAGCGTTATTGTCAGCGCACGCTCGAAACTCAGGCCAACCCTACGCCGGGTGGCTAAAAACTTCAGAATCGGGACACTAGCC
>Ga0247843_1009933_pt1 | contig 10330 bp, 8 predicted proteins | sample LaCruzMarch2017__FD_192420 | JGI IMG/M metagenome (GOLD analysis project Ga0247843, IMG submission 192420) | Freshwater microbial communities from meromictic Lake La Cruz, Castile-La Mancha, Spain - LaCruzMarch2017_8m | ecosystem: Environmental > Aquatic > Freshwater > Lake | place: Spain...
TATCTCGCCTTGGTCATATATTTACGGACTTGGATGTAACGTAAAGAGCAGCATGTCATGAATGATAATAGCATGCAAATTATCCCCAGTACGCGAAGAACAGTTTCAGCAGAAGTTTGCAATTCGATGAGTGAACTAGTAGTCGTGGTAAGGGAGCTGATGAATGTTACCGATGATACGAAGAGGAAAAGGTATGTATCGTAACGAGAGTGAGGCGCTTGCGAGCTGATACTGTTGTAATCTACAGCAAAATATGCAAGCTTAGGATCTACGCTCTGATCCAGCTTCTTCTTGTTATGTCGTGTCCCTGTCGTAGTAACGTAGTGCATGGTTTATTGTAGATTGTGGTGACGCTGACAAGGTTTTCGACTTTACATTGCGGAATAGAACGATGTATCTGGATGTTCATGACATTGATGCTCAAACAGCAACGAGACAGGCTACGCCAGCTAGCATTTCAAGCTTGACGTAAAAAGGCTAAGCCAGTCGTCAACCAGATTCTTCTCTCTTCCAAAACATTCACATTCATAAATTTTAGACTAGTCTGCTTAAGAGGAACGACCATACCACAGTGACAGCACCGCTTCCTGTCTGCTCAGCGACGTTAAGCACTGTCGGGCCCAGTTACTACTACGGTGGGGGACCACGTTGGAATCCTGGGTGTTGTTCTTTTGCATATCTGAGATTAAATTTACATTGCAATAGTGACAATGAGAGGAAGAGGTATTGATTATATTATGGTACCATTTATGGTGAGAATACGTTACATATTAGAATTGAATTTCTGTGGCTTAGGTTTCTTAGTTTCTTCCATCGTATCGTCTCTTCAATGTCGGTTGTGCACCACCCTCGACGCTTATTCCTGGTATGCCTGTTAAACCCATCTTGCCTACCATATTTTTTGCCAGAGTCGGCGGGCGTAGAAAGCCCATGGCTGTGGAGAATTCGTTTACAATCTCTACTAGAGTTTCCTTCTTGTTCATATTCAATCTCTTCATTTGTCCCAGGTAATATCCCAGAAATGCTTGATACGCGCCTTCTCCGCTCTTAGCGAGATCGTGATCCTTGCTATTCCCGATCTTATTCTTCAGCACTTGCATTAATTCCTCATTTTTATCATCATCATCAAGATGCAAAACATCTGTCAATGCCGAGTTGATAGGGACATCAAATTGCTTCAGCTCTCCCAAAAATGGTGTCTCAAACGGACCACCGAGGATTAGCCATCCTTTCCCAGCTGCTCCTGCTCTTCCAGTCCGCCCGAGTCTATGGACATACTGCTCTGTACTTGAGGGCATACCAAATTGAACGACGTGTGATACGCCAGGATAGTCTACACCGCGTGCTGACACATCGCTCGTGAACAGTATCCCAGACTTTGCTTCTCGGAATTCGGAGCTAACTCGATCACGATAACCCTGTGACTTCCTCGAGTGAAGCTCCATGACTGACAACTTGACAACATTATTAAACAGTTCAGCGAAGAATCCAACCATGCGTGCTGTAGGAAAGAATACGACGATTTTGTTATTTGCGTCGCCATCCTTTACAGCTTCTCTCACCACACGTATCACTGATGACACGTACTGAGCAACACATGGGATCACGGCGTGAGATTGCTTCACGTGGATATGTGTCTGTGTATTCGTTCCATCCGCTCCTCCGTCATTATCTTGGATGCAATCTACCTCGACATAATGTGGTTTCATTGTCTGTTTCATAATCTCCTTGAGCTCTTTCGGTATAGTCGCTGAGAATAGCAACATCTGTCGTCGGTCACTACGAGGGACGTAATGTAATATATCTTGTATCTCACGTCTAAATCCCATGTCGAGGAGACAATCCGTCTCATCGAGGACAACCACTGGTGTTCGAGACAAAATATTAGAAAACTTAATACCACCAACACTTGCAGTCTTTAACAGATCTTTCAGTCGGCCAGGAGTCGCAACAAGGACTGTCGGTATACGTTTGTTCAGCCTCGATACATCCCTCGTTGACTTGGTCCCACCGAATACTACTTGAACTGTCGTACCTTTATGATATGTCAATAATCTAGTAGCCTCGACGCCGATTTGTGTTGCAAGCTCCCTCGTTGGCGAAATCACGAGTACCCCAACGTCAGATCCGTCGACATGTCCCGACTTACTGCGTAGTACACGCTCGATAGCAGGGAGTAGGAAAGCAATAGTCTTGCCAGTCCCAGTTCTAGCACGACCGAGCACATCTGACCCGGAAAATGCAGCATCAAACGTTTTCGACTGGATTTCGGTCATTCGAGATAGGCCCATTTCGATGAGTGCACGTTTTGTATCTGGATGTAGGTCGGACCGTGTTGCGAATTCGATGTTCGATAATAGGCTTGCATCCTCATCGACGCTTTTACCGCTGCTAACAAAAGTAGGAGCGCTTGTCCCTTTCGTCTTCATCGTCGTAGCCGGCTTCGATGGCGTGTGTAATTTAATGTCATTGATCGATTTCTTTTCTTCATCATCGACATTGATTACTGATCCAAGTAGCCAATCAATGTGACGCACCATCCTCGCTACTTCATCCCTGCCCACCTTCATCTTTGAGGACGACGACAGAAGCCGGTGACGACGTCCGGCTAATAGCTCGAGGACTCTCTCGGGTGTTTCACCCGTGGCCATAGCAATTTCAGACAATTCCCTCCTCTTATCCACGGCATTTTTACTCGTCTCCTCGTCCTCCTCGATGATGGCGTTGTTATTCAAACCGGTGTTACACACAACATCTAGAACGGTTGTGTGTCGACTAATAATATGCGGATGATGTTTCTTCGACGCTGTTCGACAGGCGAACGCGTCTACAACAGAGGCGAGGGCAGTAGTCGCTACGATTATTAAAACGACGACGAACGCCGGTGGCGAGGATGTACGCATAGTCGTCTTATCGAGCGAGAAGATGAATGAACTTCAGTGGGTTGTGGAAATTTCCATTTTTGATTTTTGTTCTTTGATTTTGTTTGGTGGTCTGTCCGACGCCCCTCCTCAAACCATGCAACACAACACAGCTTGCACTTCTGTTGCTTGACCTCATTGTAATATTATCATGTCCTCGAAACTAGTCAAGAAATTGCTTCAAAGAGCAATGACAGCAGATGCAGGAAGCGCAGTGACGACACCAGCCTCCACTCATAAGAATGAGTTATCGGTCAACAAAAGGACAGGGTCGCCATCAACAAGGCAGGATACAGCAGTACAAGACCAAATCAGTCGTATCCTCAGTCTTGACGCGGCAGTATCTCGATATGCATCATCGACGGCACGTAAATCATTCGACCGACGTTCAGATGATATCAAACGAGAATGTAAACGTCGACGCGATGCTACTGGTGGTGCCAAAGGAGTAGTAACGGCATTGAGTAATAGTCGTGGTACTGCGTCGGCGATTGCACAGAAGCCACATGAGAGGCGGTATGATAAACAAACGGTCAAACGACAGAGAGAAGAGGGGTACTTTGAGGATTTAGCACGAGCGCTGAAAAAGGGAAGGAAGGGCGAGCTGAAGGAGAAGAAGGTGAAGAAGATGAAGAGTTGATAGAAGGCGAAGAAGATGAAGAGTAGATAAAGGCGAAGAAAAATAGAATCAAAACATTTGTAACAAATTTCATCAACTCTCATAGTTGTTTTATCTGATCTAGCGAGATCCATCTGATGAAGATCATCAAGATTTATAATGTATGGATGATGGTGGGCGTATAAATTTGCGAGTTGCATGGACATACCCCGGGCGACCTCATCCGCATGGGCAATAGATATAACGTGGAAGGCCAGATGATGACGACGTCCACCGAGAATTTGTACATTCCAATCGATATTATATTATGATGTAAAGACTGACAGATAAATTTTGGTTAATTTCCTATTATTTCAACTAGATATAATCCTAGTGTATAAACAAACATAACGTGAAGCATATACTCTTTCTCTTTCACCAGCAGATTTTAATGACAAACAAATACAGTGTTTGGTACAGGCATAACATGCATTAAAACCGAGCCGTCAGCTCGGGTGTAGGAGAAAGATCGCCAAGCGATGGAACCTTCTTCTGTCCCATCTTCATGGCTTCGTCCATGGCACCAAATCCTGTCGCCATCATAACTCGTGGTACAACCTCCATCATGACTGGCTTGACTACCATCTCATTCACAGGCTTGACGACATAGTCATCGGCGGCCCCCACAGCTGGCTCAACAAAGCCCCATACTGCCGAAATCGCCGGAGTAAGATATGCATCATCTAACTTCTCCACCTGTGTTTTAATCCCATCATCGACATTCACAAAGTCCATGGCAACAACATCGAGTGCCTTAAGGGCAACGAATTCGGTCATCCCGAGTACATTCGATACGACCGGAACGGTCTTGCCCCATGACCATGCATCCTTGGTCGCGCCGTAAATATTCTGGGCCACATCGAAATGAGCCTCCTCGTCCTTCTTCGGCACGGCTGTGCGCACGGGCGCTGCCGTAGTCTTCTTGGCCGGAGTATTCAGCATAGTAAGGAATTCGTCGTCAAAGCTGCTCATCTTGATATCTTGATATTGTCCTCGTGCTAAAGGTTAAGTATGATCCAACAATGAAAAGAGTGCACCACTGGAACCAAAACACGTCGTCTCCCCGGCTCGGAGTGTCTTCCTATCCTTTCCCGATATTATTTAGGCGGGAATTAAGAGGAGGTACTAAAAATGAACTTACGTCGTCGTAGGGAAAAGCTCGACTGCTTGTTCCTTTCAATAGGCCTGTTGTTTACATTCTCAACATCCATCGTCCTGCTATCGTGGCACGATGATGCTCTGGTTGCCCACGATCCGTGGTCGTTCTTACCACCACACAAGATTAACATGGATTGGCCTCCCGTCCTTTCAGCGTACGTCGAGCCTGCAACCGCAGACTACTGGTATGATGCCACCAATGATAATAAGCCTATATTTCCACTGCCAAGAAGGCGTGTCGACAAACAAAATCTTACACGTATTGCATTCCCTTCGAAAATTGATTATTCTACCGCCGAATCAACATATAGAACATGTAAGAATGTACCCTCCCTCCTACCCGTGGATGAATTTGGATCAACAATCTTAGACCCCTACCTTCCGTGGTTGCATGATATATTCGTAAATGACGATGGAACACAAGTGAATGTCATTGCACAGAATCGACGACGATGTCACAAGGGAAAGCATCACATTGATGAAATGAAGTTTTGGGAGGGGCAGGTGGCATTATTCCAACCCGTGGCGATCCGGAGATTGATGACAACTAACAATAATGAAACAATCGCACGTCCATCACGGACCAATGTTCGATATCAACTAAGCACGCATGAAGATGCCGATACTGATGGTATTGAAACACGCTTTATATGTGTATTCAAAACATTAGACTATTCGAAACGAACTATCACGTACGCTGGAGAAAGTTTATCTACATATCCGTTCAATTATGAATTCGTTAATTGGCGTAAGCAGAAGAATAGTATGGTCGAGGATGGGAAGGAGCAGTCTTATTTCTGGCTATCACCTTTGATGTTTCACTGTCCAATACCCCCTGAATTACAGCAGCAGCAGCAGCAGCAGCAGCAGCAACGACGACGTTCTGATTTGGTGTTGGATATTGTACCAATACGTACACCCGTAAGAAGAAATGATCGTGATGGATTCTTCTTTCACAAAGGACATGGTGGACCGATGACTTTTGATGCCTCGAAAAATTGGGGTACAGATCAAATAATACCTAAAATAGTGGATTCAGGACGGTGGGAAAATTTGCCTGTTTGTCATCTACCGAAACCCAAATCACCGCTACTTCTGGAGCAGTCACTTGACCATGGTGGTCACATAAAGACAAAGCCACATCGCCTAGTAGCTTGCACATGGACATCGGCACTTCATCAACGACGTGGTAATGAGCGTCGGATTACTGATGGTAAAGCACGTCTTCGTGAATGGATCATATTTAATCTTGAGGTGGGTGTGGATCACATTTACGTCTTTGACAATACGAGAGCCAATGCGACAATATTCCGCCTCAAGAACGAGGTTGATCCAGATGCAGACAGGAATGTACTAGTACAGCATGATGATTTGAGCTCTATCACGGATCTCTTCCCTCCTTCTCGCGTGACACGTATCGATTGGCCTGCCACCGTATGCAACAATAATCGTCCAGCGCACGATGATCCAGGCGAGCGATCGAGTCAATATGCAGCCGAAGCTGCCTGTAGGAGCAGATATGGACCATACACCGACTGGATGGCATCGATCGACCCGGATGAATACTTTGTACCCATGGGTAATTACACGAGTTGGAAACAAATACTAGACAAAGTGGATCGCGAGGAGGGTAGGAAGATTCTGAAATTTCGTAGTACAAGAGCGAGACCAGTTTTGAGCACTCTTGTGCCAATATTTGACGACACGGTGGAAGAATGCACTCACGAAATGGCAAAAAAACACAATCCGTGTCTAACAAAAAGTGATGACAAGTCGTTTTTAGATACGTACAATTGCGAATACATTAAATCTCCCAAGCCTGATAGATTTGCAAGAGCCATGAAACAAATTTATAGGCCTGATTTTGTACTGTCGCATTTTGTCCACTACTCGACTGTGACTGCCGATCTTGCGACTGAGAAGCAAAATACTCAGGGCGAGTTTATCCGATTGGCTACGAACAATGATAAAATGGAGCGATGGGTCAATGAATTGGAAGAGGGGGTATTGATACATGCCAAAACTACCGTTCCTGTTGAGACATTTTCTCGTGAGACTATGTGCGTATTGAACGCTCCGTCAAATTGCCTTGTAGGCATACCTTGTCCGTATGATCTTCCTTTTAGTGATGCATTGCATACGAAGAATGTCTTTCATGATGATGATGGAAAGTACTGCAACTGCTGGAAAAATCGCAGGGTGGAGGAATACTGGCTTCCAAGACTGAATAATGCATTGAGTAAAATTGAAGATATTCGCGTTCAATAGCACAACATACAATTAACAGGAAACATAACAAAATGTTCCTAGTATCGTAAGTCTCACAATTAATTGTCGTATCTACTTAGAGATCATTCGCTACTTTTCATAATACTCCTGTACTCATCGGAATTGAACCATTTTTCAAGTTCTGCTAATCGTTTGACGGGCAATGGATGTGTCCTTTGCTGCATACGAATCGAAGCTTGGATCATTGGATTTGATTCCTTGAGAAGTCTTTCGTACTCTTTTGCCTGTTCAATGAAAGCATCTGTATTCGTAGCTCTCGACGTACCTGCAAACAATTTGAGCATGGCACCTGCTACCACATTAACATCCTGAGCAACCAACAAAGCAGCACGATCGCAGGAGTATTCAGCTGATAATCGCCACTGCTGGAGTAGGTCCTCTACCTGTGAGCCAACGATAGGCAACGCACGCAAAGGTGCCGATGCTAAACCACCAACAGTTAAATATAAAGAATGTGAGCACTTGATATGTCCTAACTCATGACCAATAATTGCCTCAATTTCATCATTTGTGCACCTATCCAAAAGTGCAGAAGTCACAACAACGATAGGAGCTTTATTGTCTTCATTCTGAAATGCCAAAGTAAATGCATTAGCCTGTCCACTCGACTGAACGTACAATTCTGGAGTAACACTCATATCCAGTAGTCTAGATGCATCTTCAATGGCCTTGTGTAATTCAGGCATTTGTTGAGGTGAGACTTTCACAGATGAGCTCAATAGATCAAGCCGAGTAACCTGTTCCGCAATGGACAAGGCTGATCGAATCGCATTCTCAGCAAGAAATGAAAGTGGTGCACCCCGAACGAAGGACGTGAGATCACGATCAAGGGGATGCCGAAATTGGGATGCATCGATGCCTTTGAGAAGTATCCTCGACTTGGGCACTACTACTGACTCGGACGCCGCGGTGGACAAAGCCAACGCGGAGGCTATGGATGAGAAGAGGATGAAGATGATAATATTTAGAACCCAGTAGACACCGAAAATCCAGTAGACTTGTCGGTAATTCATGAGAGCCGCCATAAGAAGACTGTATCGGAGCGTTAGTAGCACAGACGGCTAATTGCATCAGCTTTGCATCTGCTTCTCTGACTCGCACTCTTTGGCAATATCCTTCGTGGTGTGACACACTGCTACGAGGGATATTCAATCTGAAGCGAAGGGAGAAGCGACATGCACAAACACATCATGTTCAATGCACTGTCCTTGTTGTTTATAGTCTCCACTGCAGCAAGCCAAGGCAGCATCCGCCGTGTCGATGACTTGAGCACAGATGCTGTCGACACAACGAGCCGGAACCTTTTGACACACGAAGAGCATTTTCGAATTAATACTCGAAGTAGCAAGTCTGACTGCGTTGCCCGATCATCATACCTCGGCTGCTACAAGAACAAGAATCAGAATAGGGCATTGCCATATGAGGTGGGTCGAGGCTATAGCGCCAACGAATGCGAGACTGCTTGTACCGATAAGGGTTATGTGCACTTCGCAAGGGAATGGAAAGGACAGTGCTTCTGTAGCAATGGATTGGATTACGATATGCATGGTAGTGCAACCGACTGCGATTGTTGTGGAAACAACGTTGGTGAGAACAAGATGTGTGTTTGGATGGCAGGTCCAGCGGCACCAGGGTGCGATGGCAGTGGTGCACCAGCTGCTCCCTACCTTGGGTGTTATAATGATAAAAACATGAAAAGGGCACTGCCATATGAAGTTAGTGGTCGTGGGCACAGTGCAAAGGACTGTCAGGATGAATGCGCCGATAAAGGAATGAAGTACTTTGCAAGGGAGTGGAAAGGACAGTGTTTCTGCAGTGAAGATGATGATTTTGGCAAGCACGGAACTGCCAGCGATTGCGACTGTTGTGGCAATAATGTCGGATTGAAAAAGATGTGTGTTTGGGCTGTTGCTTAATAGATCTATTAGGAAAAGCAGGATTAATATTCCTTTTATTAATGTTACTGCATGTGGTATTTTGTCACTTCATATGATTGTCGAAGTGATTAATTCTTCACAAAATTGCATGTGCACATTCAACGTCGATTATATTGAAACACAAGCATCTTTCAATGGGATACAAGCCCATGAAAGAAATCAAGTACTGCCGTCTCAAACGCAGAAATTATTGTCCTCTTGACAGCTTTGCTTACAGGTTTCGGTAGCCAGACCAGCAATTCCCCATCAAAAGACATCTTCACTGATGAACGTTCGCATTGGCGTTTGTACCCCCATACATTGTTGGCAACGTCATCTAAAGACTTAGATATCAAAGTACATACAACTCTCGAACAATCAACCCAACGTGATCCGTTGTGATATTGAGCAGTGCATTCCACGGTTGCTGTTTGACCATCAGTAGATATTGATATAACTCGAATAGTCTCACGAAATCGAAAACCATCTTTTTTGTATGGTAAAAACCAAAGTTGGGCAAGATACTCGATGACAGTTTCATGAAATCCTCTATCACCACATCCAGGAGATTTGATGCCTGAAATCCAGGCGGAAATTCCCAACTCGGAATCATTTCTATTAGATATTGAATAAGTAGTATGCTGACACGACGAGGCCGTTACCGAGTGAGTCCAGCTCTTGATATCTGTAATATCCTTCATTTTGTAGCTAGTTAGGTGAGATATAAACTCAATGCTATTTATTGCAACTGCAGCGTCCATCGCCGAATGCGTCATGCGGGTTGGTACATCCATTCGTTTTTTCTTTAGTTGGTCAAAATTAGTTAATGTGGATGCTTTTGATCCGTATACTGATGACAACCCCGAGGTCGTCGCCATGCACCAACATAACAAGGAATATCGAACGGATTTGAGCATAATTTAATAAATAGCTGTATCAGCTCCTCCTGAAAATCCTCTCCAGCGTACGAGGCGCCGCCGTCGAGAACCGTAATTACGATAGCCAAGACCAAAATAGCATGCCCTATTGGGTAAGCCCACTATTCTACATAAATAGTTTTAATTGGTCTTAGCTTCCCACTGAATCACCTTGCGTCTATGTATGTACTTTCACTTCTTCCAACTTTCGCTTTCCTTTACAACAATACGGATCAATACTCAAGCAATGATACCGAAATCAACAAGTAATTTAAGAAGAAGTTGACACACTACGACATCTTAATCCCCAAGACTGAATTCCAACTCGCAAATGTGCCAAATATCATAAGCAAAACACCACCCAACACTTCTGGTTGATTAAAAATAATGGCATTGACCGAAACAGATGACGAGCTTAACAATAGGAACGCTAACATGATCATTCCACCCACGCCTAAACACCCCAATCCA
>Ga0247843_1009937_pt1 | contig 10329 bp, 7 predicted proteins | sample LaCruzMarch2017__FD_192420 | JGI IMG/M metagenome (GOLD analysis project Ga0247843, IMG submission 192420) | Freshwater microbial communities from meromictic Lake La Cruz, Castile-La Mancha, Spain - LaCruzMarch2017_8m | ecosystem: Environmental > Aquatic > Freshwater > Lake | place: Spain...
ATTTTTTCGGGGGATGGGGTATCGGGACGGTAATCGGCAACGGCGGCAGACATGATTAATCCGTCGGCGTGTTCAAATTCAATTTCGCAAGCCTCCAGCATAGATTTTGCGGAGATCACGGAAATTAGTTTCACTTCTTTTCGCGGTTTTAGCGAAGAAGGTCCCAACACCAAGGTTACTTTCGCTCCTAAATCAATCAGTGCATTTGCAATGGATATTCCCATTTGTCCAGTACTGTGATTTCCTATAAAGCGTACTGGGTCAATGGCTTCAAATGTTGGTCCGGCAGTAATTAAAATGTGTTTATTGTTCCAGTGAGACGGTTTGGGGGCAAAATAATCATCTAGGGCAGCAAACAGCTTTTCTGGTTCAGCCATTCGACCTTCTCCCAGTAATCCGCTCGCAAGTTCACCAGTTTCTGCTGGAATAATGTGGACACCACGGTTTTGTAAAGTATTGAGATTGTCTTTTACCGCGGCTTGTTGGTACATGTCTAAATCCATGGCAGGTGCTATCCATACCGGACAACGTGCAGAAAGGTATGTAGTTAACAATAGGTTATCGCACTGACCAGTGGTCATTTTGGCAATGGTATTAGAGCCACAGGGAGCGATGATAAGAGCATCGGCCCACAATCCGAGGTTTACATGGTGGTTCCATGCGCCGGTTTCAGGTTGAAAGAATTCGGTGATACAGGGATTTTCAGAAAGCACAGTGAGGGTTTCTGCCGTAACGAATTGTAGGGCAGCAGGGGTGCATATTACCTGAACTTGGGCACCTGCTTTTTTAAACAGGCGCACAAGTAAGGGTATTTTATATGCGGCGATACCACCGGTAACGCCAATAATTATTTTTTTAGAGTTTAACATTGTCTGGAGCTTCAGGAACTCTCCAGTAGGTTTTATCGTCGATGAATTCTTGGGTAGCCAACAAAGTAGGTTTTGGCATTTTTTCGTACATCAATGATATTTCAATTTGCTCACGGTTTTCTTGGATTTCTTCCAAATTGTCGGTATCGTGTGCAAAAGGTTCAAGTCTGTTTTTGAGTTCTTCTTTTTGCTTTTCTGCAATTTGATCGGCTCTTTTAGAAATAACAACGGCAGTAAGGTAAACGTTGTTTGTTTCATGTTCCATTTGGCGCAAATCGCGGGTTTCGGCGTGACTTTTATTTTTTAAATGACTCATAAATTTTCTTTTAATTTTTTTATTTGAACTTTTGAATCCTCAAACATGCGCAATGCTTCTGCATAATGTTCACTGTTTTTGGCGTTGTTGTATTTGTAATCTTCAAAGTTAACCAACACTTCTTGAAAGCGTTCTAAACGTTTGGCTTCGATGCTGTTTTTGGCGTATAAATATTGAGATTTTACGGTTAAAAATTCCAATTCTTCACGTTGCTGAATGTCGGGATACATTTTAATGCTATTTCGAGCAGCCGTTACCACCGATTTGTATTCACCCATATTATAGTATTGCACGACCCTTTCATACTCTTTTTGTTGCAAACGATGACGCATGTCGTCTATATGTTCATTGCATTTTTGAGTGTACGGAGAATCAGGATAATAATTGGTAAAGGTTTGCATGGCGTCAATCACGTTTTTGGTGTCTGATTGATCTAAATCCAAGGGACCAATGCCCATATAATCACAATATAATCCAAGGTAGGCGCATTCTAGTGTCCGCGGGGTTTTGGAGAAATTGTCGGTATAGTCTTTAAAAAACATGGAAGCATAAGTATAGTCTTCAAGTTTAAAATAACACATGGCAATGTGGTAATAAGTCACTTCTAAACTATCGGTTCTGCGGTAAATGTCTTTGAGTTGTTCTAATAAAACGACGGATTTGGCGTAATCTTTTTTAGCATAAAGTTGCATGGCCTTTTGGTACTTTACCGTAGCATCTTTAGACTTGTAGGCCTTTTGATATTCCCCACAAGACTGGAATGCCAAAGCCATGATTACTACAAAAAGCCAATGAATTCTGCGCATTTAATCCGCAAATATAGCGAAAAAACAGAGGATTTCAAAGGATTTTCATCGGTTTTATTTTGTTGTTTAAAGCAATTTAACCGGGCGTTTCGACGCTACTCAACAACCCGCTTCGACGCCACTTTAAGCGAAAGAGAGCAAGCCACGCTAACCCAATCTCATCCTATACATCCTCCCATCCTGAGTATCTTGATCCTGACAAGATTTGCACTCAAATTCATACCTGCAAAATAAACCACACTTACCCAATACCATCCTATATATCACCCATCCTGAGTATCCTGATCCTCACAATATTTATCTAAAATATCTGCATAACTTATTCATAAGTTTTGCCTGTTCTTCCTTGGGTTTGTCTTTTTATTGTTTTTAAAAAACGTAACTTTGTGGCTCTATGATGAATAGCCAAACGTCACTGACTACCGTCGCAACTCAAGTTAGACGCGACATCCTCAGAATGGTTCACGCCGTAAATTCAGGTCACCCAGGTGGGTCTCTCGGATGTGCCGATTATCTCACCGCCCTGTTTTTTCAATACCTAAAACACAATCCCCAAAAATTTCAAATCAATGGGAATAATGAAGATGTTTTTATTTTAAGTAACGGACACATTTCACCTGTTTATTACAGTGTGTTGGCTCGCAGTGGATATTTTCCAGTTCCTGAATTGGCAACTTTTCGCAAACTCAATACCCGTCTTCAAGGACATCCAACCACACACGAAGGATTACCTGGTGTGCGCGTAGCGACTGGTTCTTTGGGACAAGGACTGAGTGTGGCATTGGGATTTGCTCTTCAAAAGAAATTAGACAATGACAAAAGCACCGTTTGGACACTCACTGGCGACGGTGAGTTACAAGAAGGTCAAATTTGGGAAGCTGTGATGTTTGCTGCCCACAATAAAATCGATAACCTTATTGTTGCCGTTGATTTTAATCAAAAACAAATCGATGGAACCACCGGAGACATCATGGGCATCACCGAACTAAAGAGTAAATTTTTGGCCTTCGGTTGGTCTACCCTTGAAATGGATGGAAACAATTGGGACGATATTCACAATGTGATACCCCAAGCGCAGGCTTTATTAGGACATGGGAAACCCATTGTTATCATCATGAAAACCGAAATGGGACAAGGTGTTGACTTTATGATGGGAACACATGCTTGGCATGGAAAAGCGCCCAATGACGAACAATTGGCCAACGCCTTAAATCAATTGCCAGAAACCGAATTATTGGATTACCCACTTTAATTTGTTATATTGTTAACCATGAGAAAATTAGCAGCGTTAGGGTTGATTTTAATAATGTCTTGTTCTTTGCAAGCACAAGTGGTTAACGCGTTTAAAGGTCGTAAAACAAGGATTTTGTTTTTGTTGGATGCCAGTGGCTCTATGTTGGCCGAAATGGAAAATTCCAATCGCTGGTCCGTGGCTGTTACCTTAATTTCTCGAATGGTGGATAGCATGCGGTCAGTGAAAGATGTGGAAGTTGGATTACGGGTATTTGGTCACACCCAACCAAACGAAAAAAGAGATTGCAACGATACCAAGTTGGAAGTTGCTTTTGGACCATTTAATCACAAAGAATTCGGACGTCGGATTCGTCAAATTAAACCCTTAGGTTATACTTCAATTACGCAGTCTTTATTGGCAACGGCCAAAGATTTCCCAGAAGACAAAACCGCCAGAAATATCATTATTATTGTTACTGATGGGGTTGAAGAGTGTCCCGGAAATCCCTGCGAAGTCAGTGCTATCTTGCAAAAAAAAGGCATTATTTTGCGTCCGTTCATCATTGGTTTAGGAACCGATTCAGAATTGTTTAGAAAATCCTATTCTTGTGCTGGAAAGTATTTCAATGCCGAAACACCCACCGAATTTCAAAAAATCATGGGGGTTATTGTAAATCAGGTACTGAATAACACCTCTGTTCAATTTAACTTACTCGATGAGCAAGGTTTGCCACGAGAAACAGATATCCCTATTACACTTTACGATGCCGATAACGGTTCTATTGTAGAGAATTTTGTTCATACCATGAATGGAAAAGGAATTCCAGATACGTTATATCTTGACCCAATCCGCCGTTACAATATGGACATTCACACTTTGCCTAAAGTGACGAAAATGGAAGTGGAAGTGGTTCCAGGTATACACAATACCATCGCAGCATCTACGCCAAGGGGGGATTTAGCGCTTAAAATTGGTGGAATTACCAAATATAGAGACTTGCAAGCCATTGTAAGGCAATCAGGTAAGTGCGAAATTGTAAATGCCCAATCCTTCAATACAACAAAAAAATATTTAACTGGAAGTTACGATATTGAAATTTTATCGACCCCAAGACTTGTTTTTAACGGAATGAGCATCCGCCAGAACAAAACAACGATATTGGAAATTCCCGCCCCTGGTAATTTGCAACTCAGTGTTTCAAGGGATATTTCAGGCAGCATATTTCAACAGAATAAAGGTAAAATGGAGTGGGTAATGGACATACCAAGTACCGCAGGAACACACAACATTATCCTGCAACCGGGAGAATATAAGGCAGTTTACAGGCCAAAAAGCGAAACGCGCACCTTGTATACTAAGAACAAAGACTTTAAAATATCAACAGGAATTAACACGACATTAACATTATAAAATGAAATCTTTCGAAATTTTGGGCAATAAAGACACCCGCAGCGGTTTTGGTGAAGGGCTTTTTGAAATTGGAAATCAGAATCCAAATGTAATAGCCATGTGTGCCGATCTTACCGGCTCATTGATGATGGATTCATTTAAAAATGCACATCCAGAAAGATTTTTTCAAGCAGGTATAGCCGAGGCAAACATGATGGGTGTGGCCGCTGGTTTGGCTCTTGGAGGAAAAATACCCTTTGTTGGAACTTTTGCGAATTTTGCAACAGGTCGTGTTTACGATCAAATTCGTCAAAGTATCGCTTATAGCAATGCCAATGTGAAAATTTGTGCTTCACATGCCGGATTGACCTTGGGCGAGGATGGTGCAACCCATCAAATTTTGGAAGATTTGGGATTAATGAAAATGTTGCCCGGAATGACCGTTATCAATCCTTGTGATTTCAACCAAACCAAAGCAGCGACCATTGCCATTGCAAATTTCAATGGACCTGTGTATTTGCGTTTTGGAAGACCAAAATGGCCCGTTTTTATGCCCGATAATCAACCTTTCGTTATTGGAAAAGCCATTACATTAAGCGAAGGAACGGATGTCAGCATATTTGCAACCGGTCACTTGGTTTGGAAAGCCATTCAAGCAGGACAAACGTTGGCAGAAAAAGGTATTTCCGCGGAAATTATAAATATTCACACCATAAAACCTTTAGATGTAGAAGCGGTATTGGCATCAGCGAAAAAAACAGGTTGTGTTGTAACCGCTGAAGAGCATCAAATGAACGGTGGCTTAGGAGATTCTATAGCTCAATTATTGAGTCGTAAAATGCCTACACCATTCGAAATGGTAGCAGTAAATGACTCATTTGGCGAAAGTGGTAAACCAGAAGAACTTCTTGTGAAGTATGGTTTAGAAAGCAGTGACATTGTTTCTGCTGCAGAAAGAGCAATTGCTAGAAAATAACACTGTGTCTTTTTATTGTCGTTTAAACGACGGTGCTTAACTTTGTAAATCTCGTTGGAAAGCTGAGTGAGATGGCATGAATACCCGTGAACTATTAAATAAGGTTACTACTCTAGAACCGCTCGATGAAATCGTTGCTAATTTATTGTCAAACAATAAAGTTTATTTGCAAGGTTTGTCTGGTTCTGGGGGAGCGTTGGTCGCAGCAGCACTGTTTGTGCGCACTGGGAGACCCATGTTGGTATTGTTACCAAACAAAGAAGAAGCACTGTATTTTAAATCCGACTTAGAGAATTTCTTATCAGGTGAACACATCTATTTCCTGCCGGAGTCATTTATGAAACCGTTTCAACAGCATCGAGAAAATGCAATGGCTGTACAGGAACGAATAGAAACACTCAATGGATTAAGAAAAAATAACCGAAGAATCCTGGTTTCTTATGGTGAAGCTTTAGCCGAATATGTCGTGGAACAGCGGCAGTTGGAAATTAATTCCTTCGACATACAAAAAGGACAAAATTTGGATGTTGATTTCCTCAGTGAATTTTTATTTGAAAATGGTTTTGAGCGGGAGGATTTTGTTTTTGAACCCGGTCAATTTAGTGTGAGGGGTGGAATTATTGACTTATTTTCCTTCGCCCATGAATACCCATTCCGCATAGAACTTGATGGAGACATCATAGAATCCATTCGGGCATTTGATGTGAACAATCAATTGTCTATTAAAGAAATGGCTCATTTTTCTTTGGTACCCAAAATGGCTGGGTTGCAACATGAAGCCACCCGAACGCCGTTGTTTGAATATTTTGCCGATGACTTACTTATCTTATCGGTTGAACTGAATTTGCAGCTAGAAAATATTGCCAAAGGCTGGGAGAAATCGCTGCAAGAACACCAAGCTGCCGTTGATTTGTCGAAAGAACATCCCCCAAAACATCCAAAAGAACTGTGGTTAACACCCAAACAATGGATGAGTGGGATAAATTCATTTCACCATGTTATTTTAGGTGGAGATAAACCAGTCGACAAACACAAAGTGGTTGGATTTCAGCAAGAACCACAACCCATTTTTAAGCGAAACATAGAAATGTTGAAACAATGGATGATTGAAAACCACGCCAATAAATACGAAACCCTCGTTTTTAGCGACAATCACCGTCAAATTGAACGCCTCCAAGTATTGTTAAAGGACACCCAATTGGAAAATGGGTTTTCTCCAGTTTACGTTGGATTGTCGGGTGGTTTTGTGGACCGAGATTTGAAAATTGCGGTTGTTACGGAACATCAACTTTTCGATAAATACTATAAACCCAAGTCGCGACAAGTATATTCAGGAAGTACTTCTCTCACGTTGAGAGAACTGAAAAACTTAAAACCTGGTGATTTCATTACCCACATTGACCATGGAATTGGTCGTTTTGCAGGCTTAGAAACCATGGAAATAAGTGGGGTGAAACAAGAAGTTTTGCGCATTGTATACCGAGACAACGATTTGTTGTATGTCTCTGTGAACAGTCTACATAAAATTAGCAAATACAGTGGCAAAGATGGCACCGAACCGCGCATGCACAAATTGGGTAGCGCTAGTTGGGACAAACAAAAGAAGGCGACCAAGAAAAAGGTAAAAGACATTGCCCGTGAACTGATAAATTTGTACGCTCAACGAAAACAGGAAAAAGGATTTGCATTTGCTCCAGATAATTATTTGCAGTTAGAATTGGAAGCTTCCTTTTTTTACGAAGATACTCCCGATCAAGGAAAAGCCATTGAACAGGTAAAGCGAGACATGGAAAAGGAACAGCCTATGGATCGTTTGGTTTGTGGGGATGTTGGATTCGGAAAAACAGAAGTGGCCATGCGTGCCGCTTTTAAGGCTGTCTGCGACAGCAAACAAGTTGCAATATTGGTTCCAACAACTATTTTGGCCCAACAACATTACCGTACGTTTAGCAAACGTTTTGCGGGATTTCCAGTTACCGTAGATTATCTAAATAGATTCAAATCGGCCAAAGAACAAAAGGATGTGATTCAACGCCTTGAACAAGGAAAAATTGATGTCATTATTGGTACACACAGATTAATTGCAAAGGACATTAAGTTCAAGGATTTGGGATTGTTAATAATAGATGAAGAACAGAAATTTGGGGTAGGAGCGAAGGAAAAACTTAAAACCATAAGGGTAAATGTTGATACACTCACGTTAACTGCAACTCCCATTCCAAGAACATTGCATTTCAGTTTAATGGGTGCCCGAGACTTGAGTATTATTAATACACCGCCGCCGAATCGGCAGCCTGTTCATACTGAGTTGTCTACGTTTAGCAAGGAAGTATTGATCAATGCGGTTTTCGATGAGGTGAATCGTGGTGGACAAGCGTTTGTAGTGCATTCACGCATACGAGACATCCATGAAATTGCTGCTCTCATTACCAAAGAATTGCCAGAAGTACGGGTTTGTATTGCTCATGGACAAATGGAAGGCCATCAATTAGAAGATGTGATGGTGAAGTTCATTGAGGGCGAATTTGATGTTTTGGTGGCAACCAGTATCATTGAAAGTGGATTGGACATTCCTAATGCAAACACCATAATCATCAACAATGCACACATGTTTGGCCTTTCCGACTTGCATCAAATGCGTGGCAGGGTAGGCCGTTCAAATATTAAAGCGTTTTGCTATTTATTGTCTCCCCCAATTTCAACGTTGCCTGAAGATTCTCGCAAACGATTGCGCACTTTAGAAGAATACAGCGAGTTGGGAAGTGGATTCCAAGTTGCCATGCGCGATTTGGATATTCGGGGTGCAGGAAATTTACTTGGGGCAGAACAAAGTGGCTTCATCGCCGATATGGGTTTTGACATGTATCATAAAATTCTAGATGAAGCAGTGCAGGAACTCAAACAAGAGGAGTTTGCCGATTTAATTGAAGGCAATGAGAATATTGAAAGCAGAGATTGCCAAGTAGATACCTATTACGAAATATTAATTCCAGCAGATTATGTCTCTCAAACATCTGAACGCATTAGTCTGTATAGTGAACTTTCTACCATTAAAACGGAATTAGAATTACAGCGTTTTTTGTCTGAACTGAAAGACCGTTTTGGGAAACCACCCGAAAAAGTGCTGGCTCTAATCGATTCTGTAAGATTGAAATGGGCTGCGAAAGAATTGGGATTAGAAAAAGTTTCCTTGTTACCCACCAAATTTCGCTGTTATTTCCCCAGTGATTCCTCTGCTGCCATATATCAAAGTGCGGCTTTCGTAACATTGATGGGTTTTGTTGCATCCAATCCAGATAAGTATATGGCTAAACAAACGGAAAAGGCCTTTATCATAGAAGTAAAAGGGGTAACGGACGTATTTCAAGCCCTGTATATTTTGAACGAATGGCACGATGCCATCCATCCATATAAAAATTATGCCGAAAATCTTTAAAACGGTTCTGTTTGTTACTACACTATATTCCATGAAGTCAAACGCACAAACCACACTGCCAATTACGAACGCCAAACTAAAAGTACATCCTCTTATGACCGACTCTTGGTCTGGCAATCCACTTTTAAAAGGCCGATATGTGAATTTGGAATTCCAAACACCGCCTAGGGGTTTTGGTGACGTGATGAAGTGGAAAAGAATGAAGAATCCGTATGAGGCCGAAAAGAAAATAGACCAATTTAAATTGCCCATTTCCGATAATTTAACAGATCTAAAATCAGATAGCACCAATGGTATTTTTTGGTTGGGACATGCTACATTTATCATTCGCATGAATGGTGTGCAAATCATCACAGACCCGGTATTTGGCAAAGCAACAGTGGTTAAAAGAATGTCCGATTTGCCCTTGCCAATTCAGGAAATTCCACCCAGTAAAGTATTGCTTATGAGCCATGATCACCGGGACCATTGCGATAAAAAAAGTTTGCAGTTATTGCAAAAAAAATCAACAGAATTGCGGTATTTCTCTGGATTGAATATGGAGGAATTATTGAATGGACTTTTGAAAAAAGGAACAGTTGGACAAACAGCAGGTTGGTTTCAAGAGTATGAAGTGGATTCTAGCTTGGGATTTAAACTGTGGTTTTTACCAACGAGACACTGGGCAAAACGCGGATTATACGACACAAACAAACGATTGTGGGGATCCTTTATTATACAATTCAACTCTGGGTTGACCATTTATTTTGGTGGTGACAGTGGCTATGGAAACCATTATAAGAAAATCGCTACACTGTTTCCAAACATTGATTATGCGATACTGGGAATTGGGGCCTATGAACCGGAATGGTTTATGGAGGAAAATCATGCATCTCCAGAGAAAGCCTATCAAGCGTTTATAGATTTAAACGCTACCTATTTTATTCCCATGCATTATGGTACTTTTGACTTAAGCGATGAACCAATCGGTCATCCTGAAAAAGTGCTAAAACAAATAAAGCAAAGAGAACAAAACACTGGCATTATAATCCCTGTGTTGGGATCCAATTTGTTGCAAAAAACACAATAATAAAACAGATTTATTTTAGCATTATACGCGTCATCTGACTCACATAATCCATTTCACGCGTTACATCAAATTCTTTATATACATAATCTTCATTGAAGATCATGTTAGAGCGATTGATTTTCTGTTTTTTTGGCTTGTCCTTTAAAGGTGAATCATCCTTTTTTTTTTCAGTAATTACACCAGTGGTATTCGTTGTGGTATCGTTTACAAAAGTGGATTCAACCTTTTTTTTTT
>Ga0247843_1009938_pt1 | contig 10327 bp, 9 predicted proteins | sample LaCruzMarch2017__FD_192420 | JGI IMG/M metagenome (GOLD analysis project Ga0247843, IMG submission 192420) | Freshwater microbial communities from meromictic Lake La Cruz, Castile-La Mancha, Spain - LaCruzMarch2017_8m | ecosystem: Environmental > Aquatic > Freshwater > Lake | place: Spain...
ACAGAAGAGACGCTCATCACAATCCTTAAGGCTTTGAAGGGTTTCGCGCTTGAGTTTAACGCTACCGGCTATTTTTCGCAGGCGACCATTTCATAGGTGTGAAGTTGATAGACTTCCCCCCAATGACCGAAGACGCAAAGCAACACACCCCCATGATGACCCAATACCTGGGTTTGAAAGCGGACTACCCCGATACCCTGTTGTTTTATCGGATGGGTGACTTTTATGAAATGTTCTACGAAGACGCCGAAAAAGCAGCGCGGCTCCTAGACATCACACTCACCCAACGCGGCCAAAGCGCCGGTGTGCCTATCGCCATGGCGGGCGTTCCGTTTCACGCGATGGAGGGTTACCTTGCCAAGTTGATTCGCCAAGGGGAGTCGGTTGCGATTTGTGAACAAGTCGGAGAAGTCGGCGGCAAAGGGCCGGTGGAACGCAAAGTGGTTCGGGTGGTCACCCCTGGAACGCTAACGGATTCCGAACTCCTGAGCGAAAAATCAGAATCTCTTTTGATGGCGGTACACCTTGGCCCGCGCAACCGATGCGGCCTGGCTTGGCTGAGCGTGACCCAAGGCGTGATTCATCTGGCCGAATGCGCCAACGACGAAGCTACCGACTGGATCGCCCGAATCGCTCCGAGCGAACTGGCATACAGCAGCGCGGTTACCAACGCTTTTGAAGATCGCCTTAAACGTCTGCGCTCGGGCAGCAAGTTATACCTGACCGCCCGCCCGGAGTGGCAATTTGACAGCGCCTTGGGTCAGCGTAAATTGCTGGAAGTTTTGCATGCGGCCAGTCTGGAAAGTTGGAATGCCCAAACACTAGACATGGCCCACGCGGCAAGCGCCGCGCTGCTGGCCTACACCGAACACACCCAAGGCCGAGCACTGGCCCACATCAGCGCGATTGAAGTTCAACGCAACGGCGAACTCATCGATTTACCGGCAACCACCCGGCGCAATTTAGAGTTAACCCAAACCCTGCGTGGCGAAGACTCACCCACCCTTTTTTCGTTGTTAGACACCTGCATGACCGGGATGGGCAGCAGACAACTTAAAAGCTGGCTTTTAGAACCCCGGCGCGACCGTGCCCAAGCCCAACTGAGGTTGGAGGCCATTGAAGCCCTGCGCGGGGAAAGCAGCGTCAGCGCGCTTTTTTCAACGCTGCGCACCCACATTAAAGGCAGCGCTGATGTGGAGCGCATTACTGCCCGCTTGAGTCTGCGCCAGGTTCGCCCGCGCGAGTTAGTGGGTTTGCTTCAGACCTTGCAAAAAACCACTGCGTTGTCTCAAACTTTAGAAGAGTTTCAAACGTCGCAGGGCTTGCTTAGCCGCATAGCGGCACATTTACATCCGACTCCCGAATGCGCCCAACTTTTGTATGCTGCTATTGCGCCCGAGCCTGCTGCGCTGGTGCGTGATGGGGGTGTGATTGCCAGTGGTTTTGACGCCGAGCTCGATGAGCTTCGTGCGATTCAGACCAACTGCGACGCCTTTTTACTCGACCTTGAAACCCGTGAGCGCGAGCGCACAGGAATAGCGAATTTGCGGGTGCAGTTCAACAAAGTCCACGGGTTTTTTATTGAAGTCACCCAAGGCCAAGCCAGCAAAGTCCCCGAAGACTACCGCCGCCGCCAAACCCTCAAAAACGCTGAGCGTTTTATTACCCCCGAACTCAAAGCCTTTGAAGACAAAGCCTTAAGCGCCCAAGAACGCGCTTTAGCCCGCGAGAAGTGGTTGTTTGAAAACCTGCTTGATCAACTTCAAGTTTTTGTTCCCGCGCTGACCCGACTCGCGCGTGCGCTCTCTGCGCTTGACGCTTTGTGCGCCTTGGCCGAGCGGTCGCTTACTTTGGGATGGTGTGTCCCCCAGTTTGTGGACCAGCCTTGTATTGACATTGACCAAGGCCGCCACCCCGTCGTTCAAGCCCGTTTAGGCGAACTCAGCAGCGGCAACTTTATTGCCAACGACACCCGCTTGGGGCCCAAGCAAAGAATGCAAGTCATTACCGGCCCCAACATGGGCGGTAAATCAACCTATATGCGCCAGGTTGCGATCATTGTCTTGCTCGCCAGCGTGGGTTCTTATGTTCCCGCAAGCCGCTGCAGCCTAGGGCCCATTGATGCGATTCACACCCGCATCGGCGCTGCCGACGATTTAGCCAATGCCCAATCCACTTTTATGTTGGAGATGGTAGAGGCCGCGCAAATACTTCACAGCGCAACACCTCAGTCTTTGGTTTTAATGGACGAAATTGGCCGTGGGACTTCCACCTTTGACGGCCTGGCGCTGGCCAGCGCCATCGCTACCCAGCTGCATGACAAAACCCAAGCCTTTGTGCTGTTTGCTACCCATTACTTTGAGCTCACGGAGTTTCCTGCAACCCACCATGGCGCAGTCAATGTGCATGTGAGCGCGGCCGAATCAGGGCGAGATATCGTCTTCTTACACGCCATAGAGCCCGGCCCCGCCAGCCGCAGTTACGGGATTCAAGTAGCACGACTGGCTGGCATGCCCGCTGCCGTTCTAAACCAAGCCCGCAATACTTTGCAGGCGCTCGAACAACACGCCTCGGCGTCTCAAGCGCAGGTGGATTTATTTGCTCCCGCGCCCACCGCCGAACTGGCAGCGCCTAGCCTGCTAGAAACGATGCTCAGTAGCATGAACCCGGACGGCATGAGCCCCCGCGAGGCAATGGATGCGCTTTACCAGCTCAAAGCGCTCCAATCCAAGTCATAAATCTTTCATCCCCCTCCTTTCAAATCGACTGCATGATCCCCATTGTTTTTTCCCACGGCAACAGCTTTCCAGCCAGTACCTACAAGCAACTTTTTAAGCATTTACGCGCCCGAGGTTTTAGCGTCAAAGCCATCGACAAACTCGGACACGACCCGCAATATCCTGTCAGCAACAATTGGCGGCACTTGGCAGAACATGTTTCCGACTTCGCCCAAGAGCAATGCGAAAAAGCAGGCGAACCTATTTGGCTGGTCGGCCATTCTTTAGGTGGATTTTTAAGTCTCATGGCTGCGGCAAGGCACTCCAAAATTGCCAAAGGCGTCGTGCTAATTGATGCGCCCTTGTTAGGCGGTTGGCGCTCTACCGCTTTGGGCATGATTAAAGGGACGCAACTGGTTGGCTCTTTATCACCTGGCGCAGTCAGCCACAAACGACGCAATAGCTGGCCGAGTATCGAAGCCGCTTTTGAGCACTTTCGCCATAAAAAGGCATTTGCGAAATGGGACCAAGACGTTCTCATGGACTACGTGAGCCTGGGAACGATTGAGGAAGACGGTAAACGCGTTTTAGCTTTTAACCGCGAGATTGAAACCGAGATTTACAACACGATTCCCGACAACCTAGACCGTCTCTTTAAGCGCTACCCACTTAAGTGTCCGGTGAGTTTTATTGGCGGACGCCAATCGGTGGAGATGAAACGCGTCGGAATGACCTTAACCGACCAACTCACCAAAGGCCGGACCATGATGCTTGACGGCAGTCACCTCTTCCCAATGGAGAAACCTCTGGTAACTGCCGCTGCGATTGAGGCGTCTTTGCGAAATATGGGCGCTTGAGTTTTAAGAATCAGGCCGCAGTCTTTACTGTCTGTGCAACTAAACGCACGCCAAGCGCGGCGCAAACGCGGTTGACTGTATCGAAACGTGGTTCACTGCCTGGGCGAAGTGCTTTGTATAAAGCTTCACGGGTGATCCCGGAATCTTTTGCTACCTGCGTCATTCCACGCGAGCGGGCAATATCCCCAAGCGCAGCTGCCAAAAGTGCAGGGTCGTTCTCTTCAAGAATAGACGTGAGGTAAGCCGCTACATCTTCTTCGCTGTTCAGGTATTCAGCCGCATCGAACTCTGGAAGCTCGGAAACTTTGATTTTTTTGGTCATGGTTCAATCCTCCAAATATTTGGCTAACTCGATGGCCCTTTGAATGTCAGCCTGCTGGGTTGATTTAGTCCCGCCGCCAAGCATCACAATGAGCACGTCACCTCTAAGCACGTAATACATTCGCCATCCAGGCCCGAAATGTTCGCGCATCTCAAACACACCTTCACCCACCGAATCCACGTCACCCACATTGCCGAGTTGAACTTTACGCAAGCGCTTAACGAGTCGCTGCCGGGTCAATCCGTCTTTAATTCCTTTGAGCCAGTCCGAAAATTCTTCAAGTTGTTTTACCGTGAATGACATATCGCAAGTGTAATCGAATGATTACATATTGAATAGTACTATTTAAGCCGCCCAAGTCACTGCGCCGCTCCACGCAGTTGCCAACACCACTATGCCAAAGGCAATGCGGTAGTAGGCAAAACCGACCAAGCTGTGGTTTGAGATAAAACGCAGCAACCAGCGCACGCACAACCAGGCGCTAAGAAATGAAAAGAAGAGACCTACGCCAAAGAGGGGCGCATCGGCCATGCTGAGTAAGGCGCGTTCTTTGTACAGGCTGTAAGCCCCCGCACCTATCAAAGTCGGCATCGCCAAGAAGAAAGAAAAATCAGTGGCCGCTTTGCGCGACATACCAAGCAACATGCCACCAATGATCGTAGCGCCGCTGCGGCTGGTTCCCGGCACCATCGCCAAGCATTGCACCAAGCCCACCTTGAGTGCGTCCCACGCGGTCATGTCATCCATGCGATTCACGCGCGGAAACGTGCCTAGTTGCGGGTCCACCGCGGCGGCGTGACGGCGCTCAGCCCACAAAATAATGAGGCCACCCAAAATGAAAGTGGTGGCAACCACTTCAGGGGTAAATAAATACGTCTGGATGACTTTTCCGAACAGCAAACCCAAAATGACCGCGGGTAAAAATGCGATCAGGATGTTGATGGCAAAAGTTTGCGCTTGGCGTTGGACCGGCAAATCGATCAAGGTGCGTTTGATCTTATCCCAGTACACCAAAATCACGGCGAAGATGGCACCGGTTTGAATCGCAATATCAAAGACCTTGGCTTTTTCATCATCAAAGCCCAAAAGCGCACCCGCCAAAATTAAGTGGCCGGTAGAAGAGATAGGAAGAAACTCGGTGAGACCTTCGACCACGCCCATGATGGCGGCTTTGATTAACAGGGTGGTATCTAGCACTTCAAAATCCTTTAATTAATCTCGTATTTTGTCACTCGTAGCGCAAGGCCTGAATCGGCAACATCTTGGCGGCTCTTTGCGCGGGGTAGTAGCCAAAAAACACCCCGACCAATCCAGAAAATCCCACCGCCAAGACCACAGAAGCCCAACTCAAACTCACATCCCACCCCGCAAATGCGCCCACGGCCCAAGTCGTTAAAGCACCTAAGAGAACGCCGATAGCACCCCCAATCAGGCTGAGCGTTACGGCTTCAATTAAAAACTGCGCCAAGATGTCGCGGCCACTCGCCCCTACGGCCATCCGCAGGCCAATCTCTCGGGTTCGCTCGGTCACGCTCACCAGCATGATGTTCATGATTCCGATGCCCCCAATGACCAAACTGATTCCTGCAACAGCGGCCAGCAGCAGCGTCATCACCCGGCTTGATTCTTCTTGGGCTTGCAAAATTTCAGTGAGGTTACGAACCGTAAACGGGTCATCGGCTCCGGCTTGCACCTTAAAGCGTTGGCGCAATAAATCTTGGATGGACAACTCAACCTCTTTCATATCTTGCCCGTCGCGAACCTTCACTGAAATCGCGCCGACCCGCTTTAAACGGCTTGTTGCGTCGCCGCCCCAGATGCGATTTCGCAACGTTCCAATAGGAATCATCACTACATCGTCTTGGTCTTGGCCCATCGAGTTCTGGCCTTTGGGGCTTAAAACTCCGATGACCGTAATCGGTATCCCCCGAACCCGAATGACTTGGTCTACCGCGTCTTGATCGCCTAACAATTCGCGAACCACAGTGGCCCCCACCCACGCCACCTTGGCTGAGCCCGCGAGTTCTGCGGCATCAAACATGCGACCACTTTGCAGTGGCCAATCCCGCGCTTCCAAGAAGTCATTGTTTACACCAATGATGGTGCTGCCCCAGTTGCTATTGCCCCACACCAGTTGCCCAGTAGTGCGCGAGGTGGGCGCGGCCACCTGGACTTCGGGAATCTCCAAGGCAATTGCCTGCGCGTCCTCTTCGGTTAAACGTTGGCGGGTTTGCGCTCCCAAGCGAACGCCCGCCTGCGACACGCCGCCGGGCAACACCAGCATGATGTTGGAGCCCAAGCCCTTCATTTGTTCTTGTACGCGTTGGGTCGCGCCCTGCCCTACGGCGATCATCGCAATCACCGCAGCCACGCCAATGATGATTCCCAACATGGTGAGTACGCTGCGCAAAGCGTTGGCAGATAACGCCCGCAAAGCACTTCGAAAAGCTGTCAGTGCGTTCATGTGGCTTGCTCCGCGTGCGCGGGGTTGGCTGAGTCTTGAACCATGGCGCCGTCTTTGAAAACCAAGGTGCGTCGGGCCCAAGCTGCAATGTCGGGTTCATGGGTCACGATCACCACCGTCATGCCTTGGGCGTTGAGTTCACTGAGGAGCTGCATGATTTCGGCGCTGGTTTGTGAGTCCAACGCGCCGGTGGGCTCATCGGCCAAGATCAACTGCGGCGCGTTGACCAAAGCTCTGGCAATCGCAACCCGCTGTTGCTGCCCGCCCGAAAGCTCAGAAGGCGTATGTAACAAACGCTCGCCCAAACCGACCCGCTCTAAAGCAGTCTTTGCTCTTTCGCGGCGAACTGGGGCTTTAACGCCGCAGTAAATCAAAGGCAACTCTACGTTTTCTAGTGCGGAGGTTCGCGGTAACAAATTGAATTGCTGGAACACAAAACCAATGTGTTGGTTACGCAGTTGCGCTAACTGATCGCTGCTCATTCGCTCTACCGCTTCACCACCCAAGCGATAGCTGCCAGCGCTTGGGGTGTCTAAGCAGCCCAAAATATTCATCAAGGTCGATTTACCCGAACCCGATGCGCCCATGATGGCTACAAACTCTCCTCGGGCAATATCCAAGCTCACACCGCGCAGGGCGTGAACGGTTTGTCCTGTCCCTAGGGCGTGGTCTGCAGCAGAACCCATGGCATAACTTTTAGCCAAGTCTTTGGCCACGATCAGTGGCGGCGTGACGTTTGTCATGGCGGCTGAGGGCTGCGTTGCGAACTTAAAACGGCGAACGCGGACCGGTGGGTTTAGCGCCTGGGCCCGATGCGCCTGCCGACTTCACCGCTACCAACACCTCCATGCCCTCAGTTACCGGGGATGCGTCTGCGCCCTGATTTGAAGCAGGGGAAACGATCAATTCAGTTTGGGTTCCGTCAGTCACGCCCACTTGAACCGCAATCGCTTGAGGTTGGCCTTTGGCGTCTTTCACATAAAGCCGCCCACGGCTGCTGGAGCGAGAAGCGCCATCTCCTTTTGGGGGCTCGACGCCGGCAATGCGCAAACGCAACGCCGCATTAGGAACTTTTAAAACTTGTTTGCGCTCTTCGGTCACGATTCTGACGTTGGCGGTCATGCCCGGCATCAATCGACCGTCAACATTAGAGAACCGGATCACCGCCACATACGTCACCACATTGGCTACGTTAATCGCCGCTTTGCGAACCTGCTGAACCGCCCCTTGAAAAGTTTGGCCTGGAAACGCGTCCACCGTAAAAGTGGCTTTTTGGCCTAAGACCAAACGGCCTACATCGCTTTCGTCAATCGCCGCCTCCACCTGCATATCGGATAAATTTTGCGCAATCACAAACAATTCGGGGGCTTGCAAGCTGCTGGCAACCGTCTGCCCACGCTCAATCGTCCGCTTAATCACGATGCCGTTCACGGGAGAAGTAATCTTCGTGCGGGCCAAATCGATACGGGCTTGGGCAAGCGCCGAGTCGCGTTGCGACACATTGGCTTTAGCCGCGCTGACCTGCGCTTGGGAAACGCCTACTTGGGCCTGAGTCGCTTTTAAAGCCTCCGCGCTGGTGTTCACCAAAGCCCGGGCTTTGTCGCCCTCGCTTTGGGCGATAAATTGTTTTTCAACCAAACTAAGAGTGCGATCCTGCGAGCGCTGTGCCTCGTTTAAATCCACCTGGGCCCGCGAGACCTGTGTTTGGGTTGCCAATAGGTTGGCCTGTGCGGTTAACACCGCAGCCCGAGCCGCATCGACATCGGCCTGCGCCGAGCGAACCCGGTACTCAAAACTCTCCGGGTCAATTTGCGCCAGCAACTGGCCCGCTTTAACTTCGGTATTGAAATCGACCAAGACGTCACGAATCTGTCCGCTCACCTGCGTCCCTACGGTTACCAATGACACCGGAGTCACCGCCCCGCTTGCTGCAACACTTGCCAGCAAATCCCCCCGCTCAATTTTTACGGTCCGGTACTGCACCTCGGCGCTCCCGCCGCGCTGCGCCCACCACGCGCCGCCCAGGGCAAGCAGCACAATCACCAAACCAATCGCAATCCGGGTTTTTTGTTTCATCTGGGCATTGTAGGAAAGACATGTGAAGACCCTATGGCGCTGGCACTTAGCCTTGACCTCGCTGGTTCGACGGGATGCGCCTCTCTTTAGCTTCGGTTGATAGAAGGAGTTTTTGCGACTTTTTTACATCACTTTATTAAAAAGTCGCGACTAAATGATAATTTAATGGGATTTGGTCGCAAAATAGCAGGTATGAAACGCTACCTTGATGACCGTGTGCGAACAGACTTGGCCCAAAAAATGGTATTCCTGACCGGCCCACGCCAGGTCGGTAAAACCACGCTAAGCCGTGAACTAATCGAACAGCAAGGCGGGCAGTACCTGAACTATGACGTGCCTGCGGACCGCGCTCTGATCCTTAATCAACGCTGGAGCCCACAAGCGCCGCTTTTGGTGCTTGATGAAATCCACAAAATGCCCGACTGGAAAGTTTGGCTCAAAGGCGTGGTCGATGGCAAACCTAAACCACAGCAACTATTGGTCACCGGTAGCGCTCGCATGGACACCTTCAGGCAAAGCGGAGAGTCTTTGGCTGGCCGCTTTTTTGGCCTCAGACTGCATCCGATTTCGGTACGCGAATGGTGTGAACAAACCCGCGCCAAACCTGAAGCAGCGTTAACCCATCTGCTCGAGCGCGGTGGTTTTCCAGAGCCTTGCTTGGCCCCAGATAACGAGCAGGCAGAGCGCTGGCGCAGGCAATATTTTGACGGATTGGTGCGAAACGACGTGTTGGAGTTTTCTCGCATCCAAGAGGTCAACGCCATCCGTTTGTTTGCCAACATGTTGCGCTCTCGCGTGGGCTCACCCCTTTCGCTTGCCAGTATGGCGCGTGACCTAGCGGTATCACCCGTAACGCTGAAGAAATATCTCGATATTTTGGAAGCGCTTTACATCGTATTTGTGGTGCGACCTTGGCATGACAACATCGCCCGCGCAGTTTTGCAAGCACCCAAGGTCTACTTTTACGATACCGGTTTGGTCGATGGCGACGAAGGGCTTCGCTTTGAAAATCTAGTTGCAACCGCACTACTCAAGCATGTTCAGTGGCAACACGACGCGCAGGGCAAAGAGGTCGGGCTGCACTACATCCGCACCAAGGATGGGGCCGAGGTGGACTTTGTCCTGAACGAAAAAAGCCACCTCACCCAACTAGTCGAGTGCAAATTATCGGACGAAAAACCGCACCGCGCCCTACAACGCTTTGCCTTGGAAAAAGGGTCCGTTCAAGCCGTCCAGGTGGTGCGTAATGCCCGGCACAGCTACCCGCTCGGGGATATTCAAATCGCGCCTGCCGCTTTATTTTTGAATCAACTCGCTGCTTGAAGGAATGAAGGCATGAAGGCAAAGACGGTGACTGTCGTGGTGGTGTCATGCCAAAGTCGTGCTACTGGCGTGCCGTGACGTGTTCAACTCTTAGACAAAGAATTAAATTACGCCCATCGGCAAACAGGGACCTTATATGTTGATTCAAAAACTCAGACTCCAGCGCGGCTGGTCGCAACAGCAACTGGCTGACCTTAGTGGTTTAAGCGTGCGCACCGTCCAACGCATTGAACAAGGACAAGTGGCAAGCACTGAATCTTTGAAGTCTCTGGCTGCCGTGTTTGAAATTGATTTCTCAACACTTCAGGAGCCCGGAATGAACACGACAACAGCACCCGCATCCCCCGCAGCGTTTGACGCAGACGAAGCCTTGGCCTTTGCCCAAGTGCGTAAGCTCAAAGGCTTTTATCTGCATTTGGCCCAATACGTCGTCGTCGTCACCCTTTTGCTGGGCATCAATTTGTGGACACGCCCCCAATACTTATGGGTGGGGTGGGTAGCGATGGGCTGGGGCATTGGCGTCTTGTTTCATGGGTTGCGCGTGTTTGAACGCTTCAGCCCATTCGGC
>Ga0247843_1009940_pt1 | contig 10325 bp, 3 predicted proteins | sample LaCruzMarch2017__FD_192420 | JGI IMG/M metagenome (GOLD analysis project Ga0247843, IMG submission 192420) | Freshwater microbial communities from meromictic Lake La Cruz, Castile-La Mancha, Spain - LaCruzMarch2017_8m | ecosystem: Environmental > Aquatic > Freshwater > Lake | place: Spain...
TTCCTTGACGAAGTGCCGAAGTTGCTCCAGATTTTGCCTGACCTCCACCCGCAGTAATCGGATACATTACCTGTGCCCAGGGAAGTTGATCCGAATCTATTGATTCTTCTTCTTGATCGTGAAGACCAATGATACGAACTTTATATCTTCTTCCCCATCCAGGAACATTATTCTTATCATCAAATTTACCAGAAACAATATTATCTCTCCAATAAGAGTCATCGGCAATCTGTCCGATCCACCAATTAAAACTTGCTCCTAAAAATCCAGAGTTAAATAATGTTCCTTCGGTCATTTTTCAAAAGTTTATTATAATGAATATAATCTTTTGATTATTTATGCTGGTATGGGAGATCCTTTTCTTCCGATAGAATCTCTACATAAAACTAATTTAGTGTAACCACCGGATCTTGGACTAATGTAATGACACAAACTTCCAATCACATAAAATCCACCAAATTGAGAATCCATATCTTTTACATCTTTTGAGGATGTTTCTGGAGAATCAACGTAAATATAATCACCTGCGTGTAAACTAAAATCTCCTGTAATTGTAATTTCAACTTGAGTTGAAAAGAATTGATTGTATCTCATTGAAGATTGATTCAAGATATTTTTTGGATCAAAATTTTGTTCTGTAGATTTTGTAATTTGTCCTTTTGAATCTCCTGTGGGTAAAGTTCCTCTATCAATTATCATATATTGAGTTCTTGAGTAATCTTGATTTCTTCCTTCAATATTAAATTCTTTATTATATTTTGGTAGATTTTTTCCTGCCTTTTGAAGAGTTTTTTCTTCACCTTTACCTTCTCTAACATTCGGAGTTATAACCTCATAGTAACAATTAAAGGGATCAAAGAGTATTGTTCTTGTTGAGTATGTTCCAATTTGTAGTTTTGATTGAACACTTCCGGCAGGAGTAAGAACGTCATATTCTAATATTTTTCCATTATATTCACGAGGAACAGTTGTTCCTCTCCCATCTGGAGTATCATTATAAACAAAACTTTTATACTTTTTTTTACCACCACCAGGTTCATTTTCTGAAAGCAATCCTTCTACTGATTTAAACTTATATCCTTCAGAAGTCTCAAAGAAAAAGAAACCTGCAGTATTACCTTTGGCATTTGGAGTTTGAGGAACTGATTTTCTTGCAAGTTGTAAAATAGTAGCAAATGGTCTCATATTGTTTCCAATATGATTGAGAGTGTTTTCTGTTGTCTCAATATCCAATTTTTTCTTTTCACTAACTTTTAAGGTTTTTTTGAGTATACGAGTGATGTGATCTGATATTTTTCCATCCATTCTAAAATTTACAGCAGTCTTATAATTCATAATAGATTCTTTAGATACAAAAGGTATAGAAATTAAGGACTTTCTAGATTCTTTTGAAACAGGTGCTATTGCATCAGAATATAAAGTAACAGATATTTTCTCATCATTTGGGTCAGTTATTTCTAATTCGGCTCTTTCGGTTCCAACCAATTGAAGAGCATCCATAACAGTTTTTAAATCACCATCTTTTTCTACTGTTCCAGTATCTGCAAAAAGAACCTCTACCTTTAAGGTAGGACTCAAAACATCTTCATAATAATATAAATCTGTAATTAATGGTGAAATATCTGCCTTTGTTTTTTCGTCATTAGAAAACACCAAACATCTTTTAATATCAAATTCTTTGGCTTGTGCTGCAGTGATTAGTTTATCTGACATTTTTTTAAACTTTTTCTTACTACTATTTACCTCAATTCAAGACCATCTAGAGAAGGGTCAGGGTCACGATTTCCACCACCACCAGAACCAGAAGAACCAATTGGAATGGTTGATCCTGGTATGTATATGTATTTTGGTGCAGGAATTTGGTATGTATAATCATCCTCACTCTCAACAAATCCATCTTCGGTATATTGTTCTAAAATTGATATTAAACTTTCAGAGGCATTTTTTCTTTGAAATGCTGTCTCTGTTTCGTTAATTATATCATAAAAATTAATTCCTAAAAATTTTACAGAATCTGCATCAACAACATATTCTCCTGGGTGAGTTTGTGCATAGTCAGTTTTATTTACGGGACCACCTTCTTTATATGCAACGTGAACGTGATCTCCATGACTACCTGAAGATGGAGTTCCTGGTTTTCCATAAAGAAGTTCTACTGGTCTAACATTATTTTTTTTATTAAATTCTTCAACTTTTGCTAAAATTTTCACTTGATCTTTTGGCCAATATCCACCAATATCAACAGCACGATCTACATTATGCCAGGACTGATAAGATCTTCTAAAAGATCCTCCAAAATTAGGATGTTCAGATACTTGACTAAAATCGTCACCAGATCTTAAAGCTTGATACATATATCTACCAAGATCCCCCGCAGTTTTAGTTCCTTGTACACTCCTCCCATAAGTTCCTCCAGTTCCTGAATCTGGTGATTGACCCTCCGATCCTTTTGTTGCTGTAGTATCTCGTGCTTGTTTTGCTTTAAGATCTGAATAATCTTTTGGAGTTCCATGAACTCCATCAGAAGATCCTTTATAACCACCATAAAAATAGAACCCGTTACTCTTCACCATTTGATCCAACTTTTCATTTATTCCATTATTTTTTTTACTAAATGGATCAGCAACACCAAGAACTCGAACTTTTGCACCTATTGATTTTAGGTATGAAAGTTGTTCTTCTACAGATTTATAATCTTCAAGAGAATTTGCAATACCTGTTGATAAATCAATCAACATTCCTTTGAGTTTATCTCCTCTTAATTTAAGTATTTTTAAAACATTTGCTGCACTTCTACCAACCATAGTATCTTCAGAATCAGAACCATTTCCAGATCTTCCGGCAAATCCGTGAGCAATACTATCACCAATTACAAATTGTGCTTGCCCAGCAAACTCTGCTAAAGGATTATCTCCTGCCCCCTCACCTTTTTGTGCTGATGGGTTTACCTTACCAGTTACTCCACCAGACTTGAGCATAAATTGATTTTTTAAAGACTTTATCAAATCACTCACAGGAGTAATCATACTTTCTTTTATAGAATTCGCAGCCCAACTTAAGATATCAATCGGACCAAGTTCATCTGCTAAAGAAGTTTTCTTTCCTGGAACTAGAGTTCTTCCTAATATATTAACAAATAAATTATTTACTGCTGCTGCGAGTGAAGTATAATCACCTTCTGATGAACCATCTCCCATAATCATTTTAATTGGCATCTGTAAAAATGGTTTTAGAAATTCACCAGAAGATGCTATACTATATGAATTGGTCAAGTAAGAATATGGACTTACATATTTTGGATCTTCTGGATTTGGGAAAAATGTTTCTATATTAGAAGTTTCTGTTGGTTTTTGTGTAGTCGGATTCACATAGATCATTTGCCCATCAGCATCTGATCCAGGATTGAGTGGAGATATTGGAATCTCAATTGTTCTTGATGCTGCTTTTTTAGGTAAAGTCCGACCAATCACACCACCAATTGCTTCTTCACCTTCTCTAGTAACTGCACCACCAGAGGCATATCCCATTGCCTTTGTTGCACCAGTACCATATAAACTTCCAAAGGAACCTTTTTCTTTTGCAAGTGTTCCTAAACTTAAAGTATTCACATACTCTCGGATTTGTTCTCTTATTCTTGCATCAAATTTTCCAAGATTTTCTCTTTGTTGTTTAATTCCCTCAGCATCTCCCGTGAGAGACATTATACCAAGATTAACAAGTTCACTCAAATACCTAAAAGGAGCACCGATAATATCAAGTAATGTTCCAAGACCAAGAGCAGCAAAATTAAAAAACTTAAGTCCGGGCAGAGCAGCATTATAAGTTATCAGTTTAAGGACTTTTGTAATTGGATTTTTATCTGATTCTGCTTCTTTTAATAAATATGCAACATCATTTTGAAGTTTTTTTGTAAATTTCCTTAACTGAAATGTTAGTTCTCCTAAAATAGAGGACGCAAGACCAACAAGAAGAACAACCCCAGCACCCTTTGCAAAATTTCCAATCATACGACCGGCATTTTGAATAGCTGCTCTAAATCCTTGTCGTTTTACTATTTCCTCCGTGACTTCTTTTCCAATATCACCTACGGCACTTTGATTAGAATCTACCTGGGCTTTTGTAACAATCAAATCTGAAAATAACATCCCAGCAATCAAAACAGCATTAATAACTTTGTTAGCCGTTCCCAACATATTTTCGTAACTCTTAACAGCTTTCTCACCACCAAGAAGTTTTATTTGTTGTTTACCAAAATCAATAATTCCATATACTTTATCCACAAAAGTTACCATCGCATTTAGAATTGTTCCGGCAAATTCAATTGCAAAGTTTCCAATTTTCAGAGTAGTAATTAATACTCCTTTTAATTGTGGTAAATGTGGTAATAATTTAAGAGCTAGTGCTCCAAATAAAACATTGAATAAAAAGTTCTTTATGAAATCAAGAAATCCAAGTCGTGGAGTAGTAAATCCTTTTGTTTTGCTTTCTTTGTCTTTATATTTTTCAAGATCTTCTTCTTTTTCAGTTCTACGAAGATTTTCTGTGAATTTTATTTTTTCTTTGAGTGCAATATTCTTAAATTTATTTCTTTGCCCTACAAGTTTTTCTACACTAATAACTTGTTTTTTAATTATAAAAGAAGTTGGGTTTTTTGGTTTAATATAACCCATTTTTTATGCCCTCAACTCCAGCATATTATATTCCCAATTAGATTCACCACCACCAGAAGAACCTCCAGAAGATCTGAAAGCAATATAAGTCAGTGGACCTTGAACTATTATAGGTTCTGGTTCTTGAATGATTATTGGTGGTCTTTCATCAATTTTTCTTCCAGTATATTTACTCAAATGTTGAATCAATTGAGAAGATCTCTCCGACCTTTGCCTTTCATTTTCAATTCCGTTGATCATATTAAAGAAAGGATTCCCACCAAATAAATCAACAGAATCTTTATCAATTACATATTCACCTTTGTGTAGTTGTCTTGTACCACCAAGTAAAGTGGAACCACCAGTGATTCTTCCTGTAGATGCGTTAGTTCCCAAGTGAAATAGTGCAGTTTTTCCAGATCCCGGAACAAGAGCATTAATACCTTCTCCTTTATTTGGAGTGTTTCTAACATCGGTAAGTGGAAAAGGAACAAGAGGAAATCCTGGTGTATTAACATCAAATCTTGGTCCTGCTCTGTGACCGTGCTGTTGAATTCCACTTTTTATAATCTTAATATAGTAATCATTACTCTTCCCTGCAAGAATAGGAGTAGCATTAGCAAGTTCTGGTTTTAATCCAGAGGCTGCCATTTTTTTCAAAAGAGGAATTGTATCTCCTATGATAACATTTTCAGGAGTTCCCTGCACAGTATCAAAGTGTGCATGTCCCCAACCAGCAGCCACACTCATACTTCCAGTACGACCAATTCTTAAATTTCCACCACCAGGTCCTGGATCTCCACTAATATTCAAATTACTTGCATTGGGAACATCTGGATCACAAATACAAGGATCTACACTTCCTGCAGGAGAACTTGGGGAGATTGGTGTGGATGAAGTTGCCCCCAATTCATTAAGTTTTTTGTTATAAATTATTAAACTTGTTTTGGCAGTTCGATTAGTTTGTCCGTAATGTGGTGTCAATCCAGCCCATTCTTTACCCAACTTTTCCATATCAGAAAGAGTAATTTGTTTTGAGGGATTAACTCCACGACCTTTTGCTAACCATAAAGCTGCTTTATCCTGATTTGCAGGAGAAAAATCAGATAAACCTAATGCCTTTACACAACCAGCCCAAGTATCCGGCATAAATTGATATTTACCTGCTGCTGCACTCGCATAACCACCAGATCTAACAACGGAATCCGGGTGTTTCCAGGGTGGGGCCTGAAATTTTCCACCACCAAACATTGTTCTATATCCATCAGGGCCCGCAGTTCCTTCAACTTGTGATATTGTTTCCAATAAAGCCTTCTCAAATACATTACCAGTTGCTACAAACTCACCGTCAGATCCTTCAGGACAAGGGCAATCATCACCATTTCCACCAGAAGGACCACTTTCTAGTGGTATTGGTAAAAGTCCAACTTGAGTTCTTAATAAACTTATCATACCACCAAGTTTATCTTTCATTGATCTCATTAAAAATTCAGAGATTATTCTATTAAATTGCTTAACCTTAATCAAAGATGAAAATTTTTGATATGCTGCCGGATTTGTCTTATACAATCCCAACAACATAAAATTACCCAATTCCACAGATGCATTATCATAATCACCTTTTGTGACTTGATCTCCCAATAAAGTTTTAGTTGTAAGAGCAAATACTGAACCTAAATTTGGAATACGACTAATTGTTCTATGAGAATTCACCATATAATCATAACGATCCATTTTAGTATTGTCTCTATCGTATGCAGCAGAGAAAACTTTAGTGTAATTTTCTGACCCACCGACCGCAGCACCAGGATCTAAAGGTTTTTGTTTGATACCTTCATCTCTTGGAATATCAACTTCCTTTACTTCTGTTCGTGGAATATTAACAACAGAACCACCTTTAGCATATTTTTGAATTGGTATTACTCTTCCACCACCACTATATCCCATATCTTTAACTGCTTTCTTACCATACAAACTTCCAAAAGATCCTGGAGTTGATAATTTTTTAGCAGTATCTTCTTGGCCAAAAAAAGTAAAGGCAGGTGCAAAAAGTCCAGCAAATCTTCTTATATTTTCTCTTACTCGTGCATCAAACTTACCAAGATTTTTAGATTGTTTTTCCAATCCATCTTTCATATTAAACACCTTCATAAATCCGGCACGTATCAACTCAATACCATATCTAAAAGGAGCACCGAGAATATCAAAAAGAGTTCCTGCTCCCTCTAGAATAGATATTGGAATCTTAAAAAAGTCTGATATCGCACCAAATCCCTTTAGATTCTTTGCCCATCTTGTGAGTTGAAATACACCTTCACCAACAGCAGATAAAAGCAATCCTGCTCCAATAATAATTCCAGCAGATGCTAAAGGACCGAGTGCGACTTTTGTTGCTGCATTTGTTGCCGTATTTTTTGCTGCATTTGCAACTTCTCCCGCAACTTTTTCTTTAACAACATCAACACTTTTTTCAAATATTTTTGGAGCACCACTCAAACCCGCAAATGGACTAAAATCACTGAATAACATCCCAGCAACTAAAAGCAGATTTATTACTTTGTTGCTTTCACTAGTTGCTTTGTCTAAACCTGCGATTGCCTTTTCACCACCTACCTTCCCTACAATTAATCTTGCGTGATTATATGCCTGATATCCGTAATCAACAAAAGTAACTAAACCATTTAATATTTTTCCACCAATCTCTAGAATAAAGTTTCCAACTTTTAGAGCAGTTTTTGTAAATTCTAATAATTGTGGAAGATATTTAAGTAATCTCAAAGTAATAAAACCAAGTAAAACATTAACTATAAAGGTTTTGAGAGTATCCAAAAATCCCAATCGTTTTCCCACAACACCTTTTACACCTCTTCCCAGAGAACGTAGAGGTCTTTCTAAAACATTTTCATAATTAATAAATTTTTCTCTTTCTATATTAATTCTTTTTGATTCAATTCTTTTTGATTGAATTTTAACAGAAGATTTTAACAGTTTCTCTTTACTGATAAACTGTTTTTTAATGGACAATAAAGTTCCATTTAAAGGGGAAATTATTTTTGCCATCACTTAATACCAAGTTGTTTAGCAGTTTTTGAGTTGTTTTTAGAAGCATTAAACTGTGGTATCGTTGGTTTTGCACTAGAACCACTTCCCATTAACTGCGACTTTGTGCTTGCTCCACTTCCACCAGAACCTGCACCATAAATGACCCTTGGTGCTGGTCTTGGTGTTGGAGTCGGTGGTGCTACACGAGATCTTTGCACTGTAGATATGTTTGCAGCAGAATAATTTGCCATTCCTGCTGCTTTATATTGTGCGATTTCTTGTTGTCTTCTGGTACCAACTAGTTGGGTTGGTTTAGATTTTCTATAGTTTAAATCGTTTTGTGTATCTTTTAAATTTCCCCCCAGTTGTTTCATCATTTTTTGTTGCGTAGAAACACTTGCACCCCTTTTCTGTAAGGATTCTAAAGAATCTACCATTGCAATTTTTTGTTTTTCCCCTGTAAGTTTTGCATCATTATTTTTATATGCTCCTGGATTAACAAATCTACCAAATGCCTCAAGTGGATTTGATGTTCCTGTTCCTGGTTGAGGACCTCTACTATAATGCAATTTTCCATCTTTCATTGACTTATAACCAACAAAAGGTTTTCCTTTGTCGTCAGTCATAATTTGAGTCTTGGGGGCATCTTTGAAAGATTGTTCCTTTAAACCATAACCACCCTTGATTGAACCACCAATTCCACCACGATTCTTTCTTTCATTTATAGCATTTACTCCGGACATATCATCAGCAAGTTTTCCACCCAAGGAAGCCCCACCATAACCACCAGCAACACCACCAATAATTGCACCAATAGCTGCTCCAGGTGCCGCACCAACACCACCAAACATTGCACCAATTCCACCACCAATTAATGCACCAGCTTTTGCCCCCGCCATCCAACCAACACTTCCTCCAAGAGTAGATCCAGCAGAGCCTAATCCTGCTTGTATTGTGGTTTGTCCTGCTTGCTTTCTGTCATTAAATTCCATTGCTGCAAAAGCAGCTGTGAGTGGACCAGCAGCACGAATTCTAGGACGACCACCAGGAACATTCATATTTGTGTTTATTCTTTGTGTTGGTGGATTTACATTTGTAGAAAGTCCTGCACCAGGAGATCTTACCATAGATGTTGGTGGAGGCTTTGGTGGTGTATATCCAGGAGAAGATGTTGGTGATGGTTTATATAATCCTTTGTTAACTACTCTTTTTTTAAATTTTTCATATGCATTTGTATGCTCTTTGTTATTTGGATCATAAGCAATTTCTTTAAGATTTGCTCCTCTATTATAATTTGCAGCTTGTCGATAAAGTTCCTCATCACCAACAAAACCACCACCATACGCATAAATTCTTTTTTCAACAATCTTGGGTTTATTAGTTCCACCACCAGCAGCATTCATTGCTTCAAGATTACTTACACCAAACTTTTGAACTGCTCCACGAGACATTACAAACTCACCATCTGTGAGCATTGCAGGAACTTTATCAATACCTTTTGGTCCAGATACAAATCCGGGAACACTATTCATCAATCCTGCAAATCCACCAGACCCAAAAAGTTGTGCAAAGATACCTAACTTGGAATCAACTTGCCCACCAGAGGCAGCAAGCATCGTCTTAAAATCAATAAGACCACCACCAAACATTTCTGGGGTTGGTATAGGTGCAGGTTCTGGTACTGCAACTTGTGGTGCATCTCCCCCACCCATCATCTTATTTGCTACTACTGCAGTGCCAGCAGTGGCCAGCAATCCAACTCCCATTCTTGCCAGAGATCCTTTCCACCCACCACCACCAAGAGCTGACATCGCAGCACCTGCCTTTTTAAAACCAGTTGCAGTAGCAATGGCAGCACCAAGTTTTAATATTATTCCACCAAGAGCACCAATTGCTCTTATAGCAATACCGGCAAGATTTCTTACTACCCTACCAAATCCAGTACCAAAAAGTATGTAAGCAGCAACAAGAGCAGGCCACCAATCTTTTAAAAATCTAGCAATTGATCTTACCTTACCTTGATTTTCTTCTTTGGAAAACCAATCCAACAAATTTAATATTGCTTTTCCTAAAAATAAAGTCAGAAAAAATTGTATAATTGAATCAAGAATATTTTTTACAGGTGCAACAACTGCCTGGGCAACATTTTTAACAGCAGCAAAACTATTTTCTAGACCAAGTTCTATTTTCTTTCTTCTGGCATTTTCTTGACTTTTTCTTTCTTGAGTTGCTTCTGCAGTAACTTGTGAGTTTTGTTGATTAAGAAGTCGAATTATTTGTGTAAGAGATCTTGATATGTCCTGAAGAGTTGCAATATCAGCAGGAGCAGCAATTAATTGTTGTTGAGGTTCAATAGGAGGACCTGGAGGACCTGGAGGACCAGAAATCAATTGTTTCTGTGGTTGAACATTAACAGATTTTGATTCTATTAATTTTACTTCTCTTATAATCTCAACAAGTTGTGAACTTTGTTGATTGAGAAGTTGAGTAATTTTTGCGAGAGACTTTAATATATTTTGCGTAGTAGCAATATTAATAGGAGAAGCAATCAACTGTTTCTGCTGCTCATCCACTTCAGATTGGATTTTTTTATTCCTCCCCAGTAATTTTTGTGGATTTGCTATTGCCATTTTA
>Ga0247843_1009941_pt1 | contig 10324 bp, 8 predicted proteins | sample LaCruzMarch2017__FD_192420 | JGI IMG/M metagenome (GOLD analysis project Ga0247843, IMG submission 192420) | Freshwater microbial communities from meromictic Lake La Cruz, Castile-La Mancha, Spain - LaCruzMarch2017_8m | ecosystem: Environmental > Aquatic > Freshwater > Lake | place: Spain...
GGCTCAGATGCATTCTGGCTAACCTTGGAGCCATTTTTCGCGCGAACGCCAGCCAGCGGTCAGTTTACGGGCTGAGCGGCGAAAAGCCCGAAGATCTGCAACAGTCTGGAAGCGCTTCCGCTACGAGTAATGCCGGAAGCGGAAGCACTTCCGCTACAAGTGAAGTAAGATATGGTCTTTCAGAGCATCGAGTATCTCATCTTCCTGGTCTGCGTCCTCGCGATCTACTACTGGCTGCCCAAGAGCGGCCAGAATTTAATCATCGTCGCGGCGAGCTATATTTTCTACGGGTGGATCCACCCCTGGTATGTAGGCCTGATCGTTCTCATCACCCTGATGGATTGGATCTGCGCCATCGGCATGGCGGACAGCCCGACACCGCAACGCAAGAAGGCATTCCTCATCACCGCGATCACGGTCAACCTGGCCGTCCTGGGCGTGTTCAAGTACTTCGGATTCTTCGCGGAGAATGTCACAGCGGTCCTCACCAGCATCGGCCTGATGCCGTCGCCCTGGATCATCCGGATTGCCCTGCCTGCGGGCATTTCCTTTTTCACTTTCCAGAGTGTTTCCTATGCGGTCGATGTCTATCAGGGAAGGGCCAAGGCTTGCCGCTCCCTGATCGACTATGCCACGTTTGTATCGTTCTTCCCGCAGCTGGTGGCCGGTCCCATCGAACGGGCCGCGCACATGCTGCCGCAGTATGCCACCAGGCGAACCATCAATCTGGAACACTGGCGCTTTGGCTTGCTCCAGCTGTTATGGGGGCTGTTTCAGAAAGTCGCCATTGCGGACAGCGCCGCGATGCTCGCGGACAAGGTCTTCTCCCTGGGCGATCCGTCATTCCCGATTCTCTGGGGCGGCGTGCTGGCTTTTGGTGTGCAGATCTACGCCGATTTCAGCGGCTACACAGCGATGGCACGAGGGTCGGCCCGGTTGCTCGGGATCGACTTGTGCGCGAATTTTCATCATCCGTATCTCTCGCAAAGCCCGCCTGAGTTCTGGCGCCGGTGGCACATCAGTCTTTCCACTTGGTTCCGCGACTATGTTTACATTCCGTTGGGAGGCTCTCGTCAGGGGCAGATTCTCATGGCGAGGAACCTTCTCCTCACCTTCTTCCTGAGCGGTCTCTGGCACGGTGCCGCCTGGAATTATGTAATCTGGGGCACCTATCACGGAATCCTGGTGGCGCTCTGGCCCATGCTAACGCGGATGCTCCCTGGGCTTGGTGAGAAAAAGACCGGGGCTTCGATCTTCGGCGTGGTGGCGCGCACCCTGATGACCTTTGCCTTGATCCAACTCGGATGGCTCATGTTCCGGGAACACAACGTTTCCATGCTGATTGAGCATCTTCGTCTCAACCCGTTCGCCGCGAGTGCCAATGAGTGGCGGATGGGAGCCGCCCTGGCCTTGGAAGCCCTTTTCTACGGAGCGCCCCTCATGGTCCTTTTGCCCCTCTTGGAACGCTGGCGCCTCTTGGCTCCGCCGATGGACCAAGGAGAGTCTTCCTGGAAATGGACTCTGGCGCAGGGAATCGCCGCCGCCGCCTGTCTCTACGGAGTGATCAGTCTCCGGTGCGAAGTCGGCAGCGACTTCATCTACTTTCAGTTCTGAGTGGGCCCCGCCAGAGACCCGGGAACTTCAAAGAGATCGGCCATTCCAGAGGAGAGGGAATACATCCCGCCAATGATCTTGATGCGTCCCTCGCGTTCCAGACGACCGAGAGCCTTGCTCTGGTCCCGGATCAACCCGACCGTTCGGATCACGTTGGCCCGCGCCACCTCATCGACATACTTGGACTTCGCCTCCCCGCCCTTGGCGAACACCGATTCCCGCTCGGAGGCATCGACGGACCGTTGCAGGTATTCGACCAGCGCGCTCAGGTGATCACAACCGGTGGCCTCCTCGGGACTTTGGGCACCGCCAAAAAGGTCGACCGCAGCGGTTACGGCACCGCACGAGGTGTGGCCGAGCACGAGAACCAACTTGGCTCCTGCCACGTTGCAGGCATATTCCAAACTGGCGAGGACCTTCTCCTTGGCCACGTTACCCGCGATCCGCACAGAGAAGATATCGCCCAGCCCGACATCAAACACCATCTCGGCAGGTGAGCGGCTGTCGATGCAACTCAGGATCACCGCCATCGGATGCTGGGACAAAGAGGTGAGATCGACTTGGCGCCGGAGATCACGAGTGATCACCTCGCCGCGCTGGAATCGATTATTTCCTTCCCGAAGGAGCTTGATGACCCGATCCGGAGTCAGAGTGGACTGCACCTCACGGGAAGTGAAGTCCTGATACTGGATATCGTCCGCGATCTTGTATTTCTCGCGGAATCCCTTGAGACTCAGCTCCACCCCGTGAGCCTTGGCACCGCTCACCCTAAAATCGTCGATCAGGTCGAGCACGTCTGGATCGATGTAGTCGGTGCTGGAGGCATCGAGGAGCACGTGCCCGCCCTGGGGGACGGCATTGAGCGCGCGCTCGAGGGCGGGGCGGTTAAGAAAGCTTACCTGATTGGCCAGCTCAATCCTTAGGACATCTCCGCCGACATGATGCTCTACGACCCGGTGGATCGGACGCCGGAAATTGCTATGAAGGATGAAGAGAATCGCCACGGCCAACCCGATGAGGATCCCGATGAGCAAATCAGTAAAGACGATGGCCACCACCGCGATGGCAAAGGGAAGGAATTGGCTCGGGCCCTCCTTCCACATCTGCTGAACCAACTTGGGACTGGCGAGCTTGAACCCGGTGACGAGCAGGATCGCCGCCAGCGCCGGAAGTGGGATGAGGTTGAGGATTCCCGGCACCAATGCCACGCAGGCGAGCAGGAGGACGCCGTGAGTCACCGCTGCCAGCTTCGTCTTGCCGCCGGACTGGACGTTGACCGAGCTACGGATGATGACGGAGGTCATGGGGAGCCCCCCGATCAGCCCCGCCGAGAAATTCCCAATCCCTTGGGCGATCAATTCGCGATTAGCCGGCGTGACTCGCCTTTCGGGATCGATCTTATCGACGGCTTCGATGTTCAGTAACGTCTCCAGCGAAGCGACGATCGCGATGGTCACCGCAGCGACATAGACCCCCGGATTGACCAGTTGGCCAAAGTCAGGAGTGACAATGAATCCGCTCCAATCTCCTCTAAAGAGTGGCACTTGCACCAGATGAGACGGCTCGATGAGCCAGGGTGCCCCAAACTGCCGGAAAAACTGCGAAAGCGCCACACCGAGAAGCACCACCATGAGAGGGGCTGGCACTGGCGATTTCTTCAACCAGCTGGTGCGATCCCAAACGAGAAGAAGCAGGAGGGAGAGGGCTCCCACCACTGCCGCGCCGGGGTGGATATCGGAAAGCGTCTTCAGCAATTCCGAGAACGTGTTCTCGTGGTCGACCTGTTGGAAACTCATTTCACCGACCGGGTCGGGATCGTGGCCCACCACGTGTGGAATCTGCTTGAGGATAAGGATGACCCCGATGGCGGCGAGTAGACCCTTGATCACGCTCGACGGGAAGAACGATGCGATGAAACCGGCTTTGGCGAAGCCTAAGGCGATCTGCAGCACTCCGGCCAGCATCACTGCCAACAGAAACGCCTCGAAAGAGCCCAGGCTTGCGATCTGCGCCGCGACTACCGCAGTGAGACCGGCCGCCGGTCCGCTGACGCTGGTCTGAGATCCGGACAGCATTCCCACGAGGATTCCGCCGATGATGCCGCTGACGATCCCAGAAAAGAGGGGCGCATTGGAGGCCAGGGCGATCCCCAGACAAAGTGGGAGTGCCACCAGGAACACCACAAGACCAGCCGGGAGGTCTTTGGAGAGATGCTTAAGGGAGAGGGAGGACATGAGTGATAAAAAAGTATTCTTCGCCAAAAACTAGAGACTTACTTGCTTCATCAGATAAAACATTTCCCGAGCGATCTCCCGACAACGCTCATCGTAGGTCGCCGCTTCCTCTGCGGTCCCATCTGAGGCCTTCGGATCAACGTATGGAATTGAGATCCGCAACGCGCTCCCGAAGATGAAGGGGCAACTTTCGTCCGCGTGATCACAGGTCATCGCGGCGACGAACCCTGCGGCCGGATTGGCTTCGGCGGAATAGATCTTGGAGAAGACCCGCATCGGTTCGGCCGCTTCGCTGTAGGTCACCAGGTAAACCGGGTTGGTGTCCTCGGGAGTCGAGTTCGTGATGCGCAATCCTGCGCGAATCAGGGCGGCCACGGTGCGTTCGTTGCAGGCCGTCGCCTCGGTGCCACCGGAATAAGTCCGCACTCCAGAAAGCCCATAGTAGGCTGCCGCAGCCTGCGCCCAAACTTGCCCCAAATGACTCCGCCGACTGTTGTGCGTGCAAATGAAGGTGATCTCGGCCGGTTTCTCCTCGCGAAGTTTGGCGCGCAAGGAGGAAGCGGCCCCCTCGAGGACCCGCCGCCGCTCCAGCGGGATTTGGTGGAACTCGCCGGTGACCTGGCCAATGAATGGAAGCAATTCGGGGATGATCTCGCTGCCCTGGGAGGATCCGGAAGCGGTCAACGCTAGAATCGCCGCGCCGGTCGCGATAGGAAGCCTGGAGTCTTGCATGGCAAGGGAGACATGGCAGAGGCGAAATCGGTCGTCAAGCGTCGCGAGGGGAAAAAGGAGCCGCGATCCGGCTGCGTGTCCCTCTCGTCCATCCCGTGCTCATCCCCCGCCCTCACCTCCTGATCTTCGCCAGCCTCTGGCTCCTTGGCTGGGCCCAGGCCGCCGAGCCTGCGGGAGGCGCGGCCCATTGGGCATTCGAACCACTCAACTCCCCCTCGCGTCCCGCCATCACGAACGTCTCCTGGCCGCGCAACGAGATCGACCGCTTCATCCTTGCCCGGCTCGAAGCCTCGGGTCTCTGCCCATCGCCCGAGGCGGACAGGGTCACCCTGATCCGCCGCGTCACTCTTGACCTCACCGGCCTGCCGCCCTCGCCCGAAGCGGTCGATGAATTCGTCCAGAACGATTCGCCGGACGCCTATGAACATCTCATCGATCGCCTCCTCGCCAGCCCGGCCTACGGGGAGCGGTGGGGAAGGCATTGGCTCGATCTCGCCCGCTACGCCGACAGCAGCGGCTATCACAACGACCTGGACCGCCCTTACGCCTGGAAATACCGCGATTACGTCATCCGCAGTTTCAACGAGGACAAACCCTATGCCCAGTTCGTCGCCGAGCAACTCGCCGGAGACGAGATCGATGAACCGAGCGAAGCGAGCTTGATCGCCACCGGCTTTGGCCGCAACGGCCCGAGTAACTACCGCTTCAATCGCTGCGGCCAGTCCGGAATCGAGATCGCGGAAACCTTCCCGAATCTGGCTCGTCATGCCGACGACCTTTGCGTGATTCGTTCGATGCAGGCGGACAGCAACAATCACGGCCCCGCCCTTTTCCAGATGAACACCGGGTTCATCCAGGCGGGCCGCCCCTGCATGGGATCCTGGGTCACCTACGGATTGGGATCGGAAAGCGAGGATCTACCGGCCTTCGTGGTCCTGCTGGATCACCAGGGCGCGCCGGTCAACGGAGCCATGAACTGGTCCAACGGCTTCATGCCCGCAGCCTTTCAAGGCGTCCCCTTTCGCACCAGCGGAGAACCGGTCGCCTACCTCAGCCCGCCTCCCGGCGTCTCCCCGTCCCGGCAACGAGCCCGGCTCGATCTCCTCCAAAAATGGAACGCCGATTTCGCCGCCGCCAATCCGGCGGAGAGCGCTCTCGCGGCCCGGGTCAACGCCTACGAGCTCGCGTTCCGCATGCAAATGAGCGCCACGGAGTGCACCGACTTGAGCCGCGAACCGGAAATCACCCGTCGCCGCTACGGACTGGATGAGAAGGTGACCGCTCATTTTGGGAAGAGTTGCCTCCTGGCCCGCCGCCTGGTGGAACGCGGGGTCCGTTTCATCCAGGTCTACAGTGGCGGCAACGAAGGGCCCAAAGCCTGGGACGCTCACGATGATCTCAAGAAGAATCACGACCTGCACTGCGCGGAAACGGACGGCCCGATCGCCGCACTCCTCGACGATCTCAAGGCGAGCGGTCTTCTGGATACCACCTTGGTCGTTTGGGGCGGCGAATTTGGACGATCACCCGTCGCCGAGAACGGCAAAGGCCGGGACCATCATCCCAAAGGCTTCACCATGTGGCTGGCTGGAGGCGGCATCCGCGGCGGCATGATCCACGGGGCGACCGATGAATTCGGCTACCACGCGGTGGAGAAAAAAGTAACGCTCCCCGATCTCCACGCCACGATCCTTCATCAACTCGGCCTGGACCACGAGGAACTCACATTCCGCCACAGCGGCCGGGATTTCCGTCTTACGGATGTCAGCGGCAAGGTGCTGCGCGAATTGCTCGCGTAAGCGGTCGAGCGATCACGGGGAGACTTGGAGAAGCGGAAATAAGGCACGGCCTATGGCAGGGGGCAATGCCCCTCCACGGCAGCGATGACGCCGGGCCTTTCGACCAATTTCCGTCAATCAGGCCCGCCCCCGGACGGTGTAGACACGCTGGCGAACCTTGGACAGCATGATCGGCATATCCTTCTGGAGATTCTGCTTCACCAGCTTCTGGGGAAAGCCGTGGCCCGGATCGATGTGGAGTTCGTAAAAGAGCACGGTGCCTGGCTTTCCGATCAAGGCCGGCGCGTCATACATGACCCAGCGTCCCGCAAAGGCGCGCACATCCCCACTGACCCGGGTGAAATCAATGCGCTCCAGAGGTGTTTGTTGCGTGCGGTAGCGGTAGGACAAGGTCATCGGCACCAGACCGACCTTGACTTGGTGATCGACCAATTGGGAACGGCTCGATGTCTGCGTCACTTTGGACCGCTTCACACTGGAGAGGAACTCGGGCTGGGCGCCGGGGTTGCTGATGACCGCCCAAACGTCTTCTCGGGAAGCCTCGACGTAAATGGCGGCGGCGAGGCGGGCACCGTTTGCCGGACTCTGGTTCGGTTGAAACACGACAGAGCTTCCAGAGCTGAGTCGCTGCTTGTTGGCCGAGGTCCAGCTCGGTGAAATTTCGGCTTGCAGGGCTCCGGAGAGCCCCAGCGAGAGGGTGACGGAAGCGGCCGAAGCCAAGAGGAAGCGGAAGCGGTTGGTCATGGAATCAGAATAATAGTTAAGATTCCTTAATCAATCCCAAAAGCACCTCATTTCATCACGGTCAAGCGCCCCCCTTCCCTGCCCGGTCGCGAATTTCTAGCAAACGCTTCATGACGTGGCCGAGCGCTCCGGTCCAGGTGGCGGTTCCAAACGCATCGTGAAGCGTCCGGTAGAGGGCAAAAATCTCGTTGTAGACCACCTGATTCCCCGGAATCGGCTCGTAAACCCGTTCACGGTAGGCGCAGAGCCGGGCTTGGGCTTCCTCGATACGGATCTGTCCGCTCGAAACGGCGCCCAGAATCGCCGCGCCGAGGGCACAGGTTTGGTCGCTGGCGGCGACTTTGAGGTGCTTGCCCAGGATGTCCGCGTAAATCTGCATCAAGGTCGCGTTCTTCACGGCGAGTCCACCAATGTTCACCACAGTGTCGATCTTCACGCCGTGTTCCTCGACACGCTCAATGATGGTGCGTGCGCCGAAGGCCGTCGCCTCGATGAGGGCACGATAGATCTCGTGGGCCTGGGTGTGCAGGGTCTGCCCGAGAATCAATCCGGTGAGCCGGACATCGACGAGAACGGTGCGGTTGCCATTGTTCCAGTCGAGCGCCAACAACCCGGTCTGGCCTGGAGCGAGCGGAGCCAGGCGTTGTTCCATATTGACGAATTTTTCCTCCATCGTGGCACCATAGCGGTCCGGGACGAGTTGATTTACGAACCAGAGAAACAGATCCCCTACCGCAGATTGGCCGGCCTCGATTCCGTAATATCCAGGAAGCACCGATCCGTTGACCACTCCGCATACGCCGGGGATATCCGCAACCTCTGCCGCCACCGTGATATCACAGGTGCTCGTGCCCAGAATCTTTACGAAGGTGCCTTCCTTCACTCCCGCCCCGACCGCACCCATGTGCGCATCGAACGCGCCCACGGCCACCGAAGTTCCCTCACGCAAGCCCAACTTCGCCGCCCACTCTGCGGTAAGGCCTCCGGCCGACGTATCCGCCGTGACAGCTTTGGTGTAGAGGCGAGAGCGGAGATCTGCAAGAGCAGGATCCAGCGCGGCGAGGAATTCCACATCTGGCAATCCTCCCCATTCCTCCGCATACATCGCCTTGTGCCCAGCGGAGCAAACGCCCCGGGCCATCGTTTCCGGCTTGGTGTTTCCGGTCAGCACGGCGGGCAGCCAATCACAATGCTCCACCCAACTATACGCAGCTTCGAAAATTTGGGGAGCGGCTTTGCGGCAACGCCAAATCTTGCTCCACCACCACTCCGATGAATAGATCCCGCCGCACTTTGCCAAATATTGGGGACGGAGTTGGGCCGCAACTTCCGTGATTCGCGCCGCTTCGGCGTACGCCGTGTGATCTTTCCAGAGCCAAACCATCGCCGCCAATTCATGACGAAACTCCGGTTTGAGACCGAGCGGCGTGCCCTCGGCATCGACCGGAATGACGGTGCTCCCGGTGGTGTCGATCCCGATACCGATGATGTCCGCAGGATCGAACGAAAGGTCCGCGGCTTTGGCTTGAGTGACCGCACCAGTGACCACCGAGATCAGGCCGTCCAGGTAGTCCTGCGGATTCTGGCGAGCCACGTGCGGATCTGCGGGATCGAGGAGAATCCCCATTTCGCCGGATGGATACGGAAAGACCTTGGAGCCGAGTTCCTGGCCGGTATCAAGGTCAACAAGCAGGGATCGGCAGGAGTTTGTGCCATAATCGAGGCCGAGGGCGTAACGTTTCATGGGATTGGGAAAGGGATTCGACAAACTGAAAGCTGCCCCCTAGCATCTGGCCGCACCTTCGACAAGCCTCATGGAACGCAAAGCCATCGCCCTGATTGCCCACGACCAACGGAAACTCGACATGGCGATGTTCGCCCGGGATCACGAAGCGTTGCTGGGCCGGTTTCCTCTCATCGCCACCCGGACGACGGGCACGCTCCTGAACGAGCGAACCAAACTCACCGTGGAATGCCTCGCCTCCGGGCCGATGGGCGGTGATCTCCAGGTCGGTGCCCGGATCGCCGAAAACAAGGTCGAGGCGGTCATCTTCTTCCGCGATCCGCTGACGGCGCAACCGCATGAGCCGGACGTGTCGGCGCTCTTGCGGATTTGTGACGTCCATCAAATTCCGTTGGCGACGAATTTGGCCACGGCGAAGGCGATCGTCAGTTGGTTGGAGACGATCCAATTGTAACCAAATCGTCACTTGTGAGGAGGGCGGAGAAAGGCATCCTGACATGAACACAGGAAACAACATATCCATATGCCAGATTTCAATCGTATCTCCGCCAACCTCAGCGAACAGGATGAGAAGGATTTCCAGGAAGCCATCGCCACCATCCGGCGGGTTCTTGATTTCCAGGTGACTCTCACTGCGGAGGAACGCATCGAAGGGCTCAAGCTGGGGGACAAAACTCAGGCGTTCGATGACAAGTGCGCCATCTACATGGACTCCCGTTCGCAGTTCCTCCCCGGCTTTATCTCCGTGGCGGAAGTGAAAAAGGATCGTGCTCTCCGCGAGCAACTCCGTCCTTACTTCAAGGATATCGATGCGCTCCAGAAGCTGATCGAGGATATCGATATCGTCCTGGGCGGAGAGATCTATATGGCGGACCTGGCCTACTACCAAAGCGTGCGGGAAGCCGCCAAGCGCGGGATCGAAGGCGCCGCTCCGGTCTACGAAGATCTCGCCACACGCTTCCCCGGCAGACCCCGCAAGGGTGACGCCGGTCCCGGGAAGGAGTAATTGCTCCCTTCGACGTCCGGGTTGAGAGCCCGGAGGGGGTAAGTGGGGCCTCGCGGGTTCGACTTGGTTGCTCCGAGGTGCCAAGTGCTACCTCGGAGGGATCAAAAGAGACCTCTGGGGGAGCAAAAAGGGGCCTCCGAGGTATCAATAACTACCCCTGGAGGTAGTTATCCTAAAAACCGAAATGCTGAGGCTCGCACAAAGGCAAGGCACAAAGAATCAGGTTGGAAATGAAGGTTGGGAAATTCAACGACTCACCCGTGGGGTTTGTTTCCAAAGCAATGTCCAATCACGGTCAACCCGCATTGGCTTCGTGCCTTTGTGTCTTGTATGTGGGGGAGGTGACGATTCTGAACCGCATGTTAGGATCATAATCGCCAACCAAGTCACCGCTTTGGAATGCAATCCAAAGCGGTGGGAGTCCGGTGAGATCGATTTGTGCCAGGATCTT
>Ga0247843_1009944_pt1 | contig 10319 bp, 16 predicted proteins | sample LaCruzMarch2017__FD_192420 | JGI IMG/M metagenome (GOLD analysis project Ga0247843, IMG submission 192420) | Freshwater microbial communities from meromictic Lake La Cruz, Castile-La Mancha, Spain - LaCruzMarch2017_8m | ecosystem: Environmental > Aquatic > Freshwater > Lake | place: Spain...
AATCCTGCGTCTCCGCCCCATGCTAACCACATAATTCTTCCATTAGATGGATTTTCTGAGTTATCCCAGTCTTTACCCTTTTTATCTACTTCATGACGAGAAAAAAATGAAAACATTCTTTTAACAGTATCAAGAGACATAGGTGATCCATTAACAATATCTGTTGCTCTTCCCCAACCAACTGGCGTACCAGCACCAGTTGCCTTGCCATCTTCTTTCCACTTCAAAGCACGTCTTGCTGCAGCCTTCATTCCAGCATTAGGCGTATATGTTTCTGCCATTACTTATCCTTCTTTGGATGCTTTACTTCATATGGACCAAGAATAGATTTAACTGTACCGTTTTTATTCATACGAACAATCATTCCATCTTTAATCTGTGTTGAATTAAATGATTTTGCTTTTTTCTTTGGCATTATTTTACAAATGGGTTTAGATCAAAGATTGATCCACTCCATTGCCCCATACCCTTTGTTGCATTATTGCGCCAGTCTTCAGGAAGCATGTCCATCATACCAAGTGCTCGTGCACGGCGAACAATGTGTTCTTTTGCAGCAGCATAATTTGATGCACGTCCTACAGACTGAATTGCATTTTGTAAATCTCCACCATTTGCAATTGGGAATGATCCATCTGGCATTGCCATTCCCGATGCAGCCATATCTCTACGTGCATCCATTGAATAATCTCTCTTGTCCATATTTTCTCCCTTATAGGTACCACCACGACGCTTATATTCCTGAACTACCCAGCCATTTGCAACGGCAGAAGGATAAACATCAAACTTATCTTTTGCTTCTCTAACAACTGCTTCATAAAGTCTTGGATTAGAAGGAGTAGATCCGCTTCTGCGTGGCTTAATCATGTCCTCATAATTTGGCTTTGCCTTATCCATATCTTCTACGTCTTCATATGGAGCATTAGCCATTTCTCTTTTACCAATTGATGAATCATACATTGCCATCATTGTTTCTGAGTCCATCTCTTCTGATTCTTCTGTTTTTAATGGTGGAATTTTTACCATTAGTCCCATGCTACAAGCGCTATAAAGTCTTGTTGCTTCCCATGTTCCATCTTCTTCTTGTTCAAATAATTGAATTAATACCGCTGGATTTTCTGGTGTTGCCTGTAATGCATACTCTGTACCAGTATTACCAAGCATACCCTCGTACATAACGTGTACAACCTGACCAATGTGGAAGTCACCTTCTCCTCCATGCTCAGTCATACCAAAGTCACCTTCTACCAAGGAGGTAGCAGCCTTTCCTATGTTGCCTTCGCTTCTATTGATTGCATAAATCTGTGCAGCGGCTTCTGCTTTTGTAGCGTGGCAGCCCATTACTTCGTTTGTTCCATCTTTAAGGGCGGGAAACCCAGAACAACCGTACGAACCCTTTTCTCCGATATGATATGGCATAGTTAGATTATATCAGACTTCTCGCCTTTTAAGGAGTCTCTTTATTTCCTCCAATGACCACAATTCTTGTTTACTCAACTTGTCTAGTTCCTTCTGTATAAAGGCTTTATCTGTTACAGTTACCTCTGGGTCATCTGCTAGAAAATCGACATTTAGATACCCTTTTTCCCAAAGAACCATTATCTCAGAATTAACAAAATCAAGGTGATCTTTGTATAATTCTGGCATAACCTCTTTTATTTTAGGGGTAAATGCATACAAAAATTCTCCATTTGATTTATCAATACCTACTACTTCTAGTGCATTTTCTAGTAGCAGTTTGTCAATAATTTCTTCTTCATCAGAATTAAAACTACTCATATGATTACTCTTCCACTAAGTCAATAAATGACTCTAGTTGTTCTCTTGTTTGTGCTCCAGTAGTTCTTTTAATTTCTTTACCGTCTTTAGTTAATATAAATGTTGGAACAGAACGGATCTCAAACTTTTTAGTAAGTTCCATTTCTAAATCAACATCAATCATTTGAAATTTAGTTATACTGTCTTTATTCATTTCCTCAACAATTGGCCTTACTTTCTTACAAGGATTACACCAGTCTGCTGTAAAATATAAAACGTGTAACATTACTTACCTGACTTTACTCTAGCCTTTTTCAATGCTTCAAAGTCTTTAACTTTTGCATCTCCCATATAGCCCCAAGCGTATCCATCATTAATCATCTTATCATTGAGTGATTCTGTATCTCCATTAACATATACCCAGCCAAGAATGCGACCATACTTCTCAGATGAATCCATCTTCTCGGTCTTAATCACGACTGACTTTGCATCTTTAAGATACTTCTTAAGATATTCCTTAGACTCAAGACCAAGAGCCTTTTCTTTAAGATCTTTTGTGCGAGACTCGGGGGTATCAATACCCGCAAGTCTTACTCGTGACTGAAATAAAATATCAAAGCCTAAGTCAATAAGAACGTCAATAGTATCTCCATCTACAACATTGTCTACTTTTCTTACATAGTATTCATACATTAGTAGGATTCTCCTTTAGCCCTATTTTCAATTAACTTATCTCTTTCATCAATAACAGTTAATGCAAAAGACATCATCTTCTTATATCCTTCAGGATTATCCATGATTTTATTGTAGTGGTGTCCACAAAAGATTAGGTCTCCAGATAGTCCTGTGACCTTTACCAAGGCTTCTGCTGCACATGAATCACAGCGATCAGTTGCACCTAGTACCCATTCTTTTGACACAATCTCTTCTGTAATCATCGTATTCATAGTATACTCCTACTTTCTATTATCAGTTGAATAAAAACCTGTACCGTTAAAAACTGCCGTTACATTAGAGTATATACGTTCCATAGGTAGAGTGCAAGTTTCACACTCATACCCTGGATCGCTTTCTTTTATGGAACGTTGTTTGATTACAATATCTGTACAGTTTCCAGTACACTTGTATTCATAAACTGGCAATTACTTAACCTTTGTTCCTTTACCCCCACCAGAAGACTTATTTGTAACTGGCTTAATTGTTTTAGGTGCTGCTGATTTCTTTGCAGCGTCTGGAGATGCAGTCTTAACTGGAGTTGCTGGCTTGTCTGCTAACTTATTAAGTAGAGGAGCATTTTCTTCACCAGCATATACTGGACGACCCCAACCAACAACAGCGTTAACTAACTTCTTCTTGTTATTCTTTACATATGCACGAGTCTTTTCTACGCACATACCGCCATTGCGCTGATCTCCTTTTGCAGTTCCTGAAGTATTTCCTTCAATAACTTGGATAGTTCCGTCACCATTGTTCTTAATGCAAATACCAACGTGTGAAATACGATTTACACCATCATCTGGAAAATCAAAATAAATCCAGTCTCCTGGCATTGGATCATCATTACGAGCATCTGACCAACGTCCTTCTTTCTTAAACTGATCTGATGCTGCAACAGTTGACGCTGACTTTGGGAACTTTGCTACACCAGCGGTGTAAGCGCACCAAGAAACGAATGACTGGCACCATGGTTGGAAGTTTACCTTCATCCACGCACCATACTTTGTTTCATTATCTTTAGGACCTTCAATGGTTCCTAATTCTGCTTTTGCAACCTCAATGATTGCCTCTAAACTACCTTTTGCTGCCATTTTTTATCTCCTAATATTAGTGAGCAGTTTAAACACATGCTCAGGTGCTTATATCTATTATATACTATCTGTTACTTTTTAGCAATCTTGATAGCGATTTCTTTTGGCTTCTTCTCTTCTGGAACGACACGAACTACATCAACATACAGCATACCGTCCTTCATTTCTGCCCCAGTTACTTCCATATATTCTCCAAGAGCAAATGATCGTACAAATTTACGACCAGCAATACCCTTGTGAACTACTTCTGCATCTGTTACCTCAACAATCTCACCCTTAATGATAAGAGTTCCATTATCTACAGAGATTTTTAAGTCATCTTTTGTAAACCCTGCAATTGCAAGGGATAGCCTATATGTATCTTCATCTAGTTTAAGAAGGTCATATGGAGGATATGATTGTGAGTTTGTTTTATGTGCTGTGTTTAGTCGGCTTAACTCTCTGTTAAAGCCAATAAAAAAAGGATCATTGAATAGATCCATGGAGTACTTTGTTACCATTTTATTCCCCTTTCAAGCGAATAAGTTAGTGCACCCCCATTTGGCAGGTGCACTACCTATTATATCACTATCCTACAGATACCACCAAATTGGTAGATACCGACTTTAAATAATCATAGGTAGAGTTATGGCTACCCTTGTAGTTTTTAGCCCAATGCGCTGCAAGGGCTGCTGTTGCAGGAGATGTTCCCATGATGCGTTGTCCTAAAATATCATATGTGCCAAGTGCAAAGAAATCAATCTCTGGCGCCTTGTTACTGTATAGTTCAACTCTGTTGTCTGCGTTTGATGCACCCACTGCAATTGACTCAGCAATGCAGGCAGGGTATCCAATCTGAGTAGTCTTATAGTCATTTCCAGCACTAAAAAATACACCAACATTTAGACTTTGTAGTGAAACAATAGTCTTTTGTAGACCAGAATTTACTGGACAGTAGTTAGCACCCTTCTTAAACTTTGAGTACTCAGAAAAAGATGTAGAAGTTGCTACAATATTAAACTTTGTTTTATTCTTAATGACCCAATCAAGTGCTTGCTTAACTGTGCTATTTGAATTTACTGCAGCAAACATTGGATTCTTGTCATTTCTATCTGCTGGAACAATACGAATAAAAACAATATTCATATTTGGATTGATTGTTTGTGCAACCTTTACCATATTTGTTCCATGCTCAAAGCCATTAATAGCAGCACGATGTGCTGATCCTGGACCTTCCATAAAGGTTTGCTTATTTGGACAACGCTTTTCTTCCATTAAACATACTTCATGATAGATGCTTACTTGTGATGTATCTACTCCTGTATCAATGATTGCAATTGCTGGCTTTTCTTCAGCGTGTACCGCTGGTAAAAATGCAAGACCAAATACAACTAAAAATAACCCCACTACTTTTTTCACTTATATCTCCTTTATTTTAAATACTACTTGACATGGGTCGCCCCCTGCTTCCCATTCTGCTTCTTCTTCTTCACTCATATATGGATCACCATCATGAGTATTACAGAACGGTTCTGTTATCCATCCCCGTTCAATTCCATTTTCCATCCAGATTTCAAACTCATTAAAATCTGATTCAGTTTCTTGAATTTGTTTTAATATCTCGTCAAACTCTTCCATATATTTAGTATACCCCTATACCTGTAAAAAGTCAATTGGACCAATACAAGATGAACTAAATTGAATAGCACACCCTAAAGCAAGAGCAAGCCTACGCTTTGGATCTTTATGATTTTGGGTAGCATGAAGAGACCCAATAGCGTAGTCTGCCCCTGATCCTATGGCAACATAATCTCTGTCATAGGAAATCATAGTAAGCCCATCTGCTTCATGCTCATAGAGTTTACCTTTAATACCAATAAGAAGTGATATCTCACTATCTTTTCCACCAATATCCCATTCATTATAAAATTCTTTAAGGGATTTTAAAAACTTTCCATGCATGAATTTATCTATGTTGCCCTCTGGTGTTGGCGGTATAAAATTATATTGAATAATTTGTGCATCAAATGTACCAGAATATCCAAAAATATATGGACCAGATTTCCAGATTTTTGGTTTATCAATAGATACAATGTAACTGCCTTCAGAGGCACCACGTTCACCAGCAAGATGAATCTTGCCGTCTTTCATTATTCCTGCAATACAAGTCATGCCTACCCCTAAGTTTACTGTATTACCAGTATATCAGAGGTAGGCACGAGTGTCAAATAGGGTGTATTAAGCCTTAGATGCTTTTGCTCTGCGTATTTCTACAGCAGCGTCTTGTACGGTTTTTGCATTTTTATCTGTAGTAGAAAATGCTGCATTAATCTCATCTGCTGTAAGTCTACCGTCGTCCATAAATGCACGAGCCAACTTCTCAACTACAACTGCAACCGCACTAAGTCCAGCCACAGTCATTGCCTTTGCTACTGAAATTCCTGCTATTGCACCAGCGCCAATTACAGCAAGGGCATTTGCTGCAAAGACTGCTAGGATACGCATAAGTATATTCCAAATATTTTTTACACCGTTCATATTACTATTCCTTTCGTAGTGGGATTGTTATTAACCAAACCACCGTTGTTGCTAATACAGCAATACCAACAATGTCTCTGGCCGATCCTGTTAATGTTAGCCATGCAATAAAGAAGCCAAGGAGAGTAAAGGCTTGTGCGATTACTTCAACTCCAGCATCTTTCAGCCATGTGAAGAATCCCTTCACAACTTTTTTGATGATTTTCATATTATCTCCTCATCCCAATCATTACATTAGCAATCTGTGAAACAATGATTACTGGAATAATAACTTCTTGGGCCTTCTCTCTCTGATCGTCTGTCATATCCATACCTAATTCAGAGAAATTAGATAGGAGTTCTGTAACATCCACTTCAAATAATGCTCCAAGTGGGTCTGCCAAGAATGCTTCTGTTTGTACTTCTGTTACTGCATCTGCTAATGTAAATGGCATTGGTGTTTCTCCTGCATCTCCTGATCTTTCTGAAAACTCAACAAATGCTGAAGCAAGTGCTGGGTTAGATTTCATTTGCTCAGCAATCTGTGCAACTTCTGAAGCCTTAATACCAAGATCTTGTGCAACCTCTGACTTTGCTTCTTGTGTCAATGCTCTAAGTGTTTGACTAACTGCTGTTATTTGCTCAGCAGAAAGAGTAACTAACTTATTATCTTTGCTTGTAAGGTTAGCAATAACTCCAGATAAATCTTCTGAGGTTCCCGTTCCTTTTTCAGGAATAAGTGCCGCTAAAACTTCATCAGTAATTTCTACATCTGGTTCAGTCCAAGGATTTTCTTCAGGCTTTGGTTCTGGTCCAGGTTCTGGGGCAGGCTCTTCAGTTGGTTCTGGAGTTGGTTCTGGGGTAGGTGGTTCCTCTGGGGTAGGCTCAGGTGTGGGCTCGTCTGTAGGGTCTACTGTAGGCTCTGGAGAAGGCTCTGGTGTTGGTGGTTCCTCAGCAGTTGGTTCTGGGCTTGGCTCAGGAGTAGGTGGCTCTTCAGCAGTTGGTTCTGGGCTTGGCTCAGGAGTAGGTGGCTCTTCAGCAGTTGGTTCAGGACTTGGTTCTGGGGTAGGTTGGTTGGCTGCAGCATTGGCTGCTGCTTGTGCAATAGCAGCATTAAGTTCTCTTTGCGATTGCTCATCATAGTAACGCCATGCGTCATCAATTGCACTATTAACATTATTAATTGCTTGATTGTATGCGCTGATTGCATTATTTTTATTCTGTAATGCTGTGGCAACATTCAAAACTGAATTATTATATTCAGTTGTTTTATTATTTAGTGTTTGATTGTAACCATTAAGTGTTGATACTGCTTGATTATAAACATTTAATTTATCATTGTATACATTTTGGGCTGAGGTCTTTGCAGCAAGTGCATTGTTATATTCATTGGTTTGCTCTTGAGTTGCTCCAGGTCCAGAGGAAAATGTGTTTAAATTACAACTAAAGTTTTGTCCCCATACTCTTGGATTTCCAGCATAGTCACAGCCTGCTCCAGTCCATCCTCCAGGAATTCCCCATCCAAGAAGATATGAGCCTGGTCCTCCACCGTTGTACCACCATATCTCTACATCAAAAACTTTATCTGTTGTTACGTCATAGACTGGAGAGTAATCGCTCCAAGTTGTTCCTTGCTCTACCCAGTTGTCTATAGCCAATGATCCATCAATATACATTCTAAAGCCATCATCTGTGTACCCTGCAAAGTATGCCTGCGTAAACCATGAAGGAACTGTTATCCGACCACTAAAATTAACTATAAAGTTTTCATATCTATTTCCACAGACTGGAAGTTGCATAGAATTTGAGTTCCATGTCCCAGTACATATAACAGATCCAGTGACTGCTTGGCTACCATTTCTTAATAAGGTATAAACAGTATATTCCAGTCCTGCTCCACCAGCACTATTTAGGGCTTGCTGGGCTGTTTGTAGATTAATATTGGCTACACCAAGGGCATCATAGGCATCATTTTTATTAGTTAAAGCAGTGGCCACCTCTGCTGTTTGTTCATCTAGTGCTGATTGGGCTAAGTCTTTTTCTTCAAGCGCCGTGGTTTCTGCGTCAAGGGAATCATCATATAGATCATAGGTTTGAATCTGAGTTTCTTTTGCAGATACCGCAAGGTCATACTTATCTTCTGCTTCTTCAATTAAGGATATAAATTCATCTTTGTAGCCAAGATCATTTATGCTGTTATTAAGTTCCTGTATTTCTTGGGCTGCAACCGTTAATGGATCGTCAGAGTTAGCCTCTGTTGGTGCTATAAATAACCATCCAAAAGCAAGTAAAATAACCGTAGATATACGCAAGAGTTTGTTCAAGTAGGGGACTCTCCTCTTGCCTATTATATCAAATTATTCAGTTAGACATAATAATATAACAAAAAAGGGAGCCAAATTAATGGCTCCCCTAGTTGTTGGACTAATTACTTAAGGTAAGTAACCTTAGCCTTTGGATTCTTTGCATTCCACTTCTTTGCAAGTGCATTGAAAGCATCCTTAATTGACTTAAGTGCAGCAGCATTATCTGCTGTTAACTTAGCGATAGTTGCATCCTTAGCAAGGACAACTGCATCTGAAGCAGCCTTTGCATCAGCAAGAGCCTTAGCAGAAGCAGCCTTTTCTGCTGCAAGAGCAGCATCTGAAGCAACCTTAGCAGCAGCAGCATCTGAAGCAGCCTTTACGACTGCAGCATCTGCAATTGCCTTAGCAGCAAGTGCTGCATCCTTAGCAGCGGTCTGAGCAGCAAGTTCTGATACTAGATCACGAACTGTTACCTCAGCAAATGGAGCAATGGTGCGAACAGTTAGACCAACTACGTCTGCTGAGTTAGCATCTGTTGATGTAGTTGGAGCAAACATAATGAGTGCTCGTGTTCCAGTTGTTGGAAGTGTTGCAGTAAACTTTGCAACTCCAAAGTCTGAAAGTGTAGCACCAGTTGATGCTGTTGCTGAATCTAGTGTCGCTGTAGCAGCAAATACTGTTGCAGTAAGTGACTTACCAGAAACCTTGTTTCCAAATACGTCTGTTGCTGTAACAAGAATGTCTTGCTTTGTACCTGCAGCACCTGTTGCTGGAGCAGAAACGGTTAGATTGTTAATCTTACCAGCAGTACCCTGTACGTAATATGTTAGTGTTGTTCCACCGTTTGTAATTACAACTGTACCAATTGCTGTTGTCTTTGTGTAGACATAGAATGTTGCAGTTGTTCCTGTACCAGTTGCAATTGTCAAAGATGATGATCCTGATGTTGCTGCTACTGGTGCAGCAGATGTGTGTAGTGCAGACACGATTGTTGCGTTTGTTGTTACTACAGAAACAATTGTTCCTGTGTCAACTGTTGCCACGAACTTTAGTGCGTCAGCAGCGTCAACTGTGTTGTCTGCAGGGACTGGCAATGCAGCAGGTGTAGCAATTGCAGAAGCGGTTGTATTGGCCGTTCCAGCAAGATCTACAGCGACTGTCATTACAGCAGCACTTGCAGGTGTTGCTACCATTGTGCCCAAAGTCATGGCTGCAACCATGGCAAGAGCGATCTTCTTAAATGAATTCATTACTTCTCCTTGTTTGATTAAATTAATTTGTATTCATCTAGGAAATCTCTGATATCTTCAGGAATTTCCCTAGTTTCTAATTCTACCATATCCCTTTGCTTTTGTGCAAGTCGGGATGCAGTAGACCAAGTATGGATGTCAATTTCTAGGTTGGAATCCTTACTGGTATGGGATATTGCCCCAAATACCGCCCCACAAACGGCATCTGCCAAGTCCTTAGATTTCTTGCGTGGATGGTCAACCTTGTTATTTCTCATAATCTTAAGTTCACTCATCTCTTCAAGCAACAAAGGAATCATTGGCATAGCAACTCTTTCTTCATATATCATCATTGCTAAATCCTCATAGTGTTTTTTAGCAACAGAAACAGTATCAGTTCTTATACCAACAGCCTTTAATTCATTTTGAATATCAAAAGACTGCCATCTATCGAACGATACCATTCCAATATTAAATCCTTCTCTGCGAAGGTTTTGTATCCATAGTTTTACCTCAGATAGGTTGACAGGGCCTTCTACCTTTGGCTCCCACCAAGCAACGGCATCAACAATTACTATTGGTGCTACCTGCTCATAATCTTTAATAACTTGAATATTAACCCACTTATCAACATGGGCAATAGCAACTGCACACTTGTCATGCTTTTGTGCAAGGTCAGCATGAACATAGTATGTTTTTTCTGGATCTGGTGTAAATCCAGGATC
>Ga0247843_1009949_pt1 | contig 10317 bp, 17 predicted proteins | sample LaCruzMarch2017__FD_192420 | JGI IMG/M metagenome (GOLD analysis project Ga0247843, IMG submission 192420) | Freshwater microbial communities from meromictic Lake La Cruz, Castile-La Mancha, Spain - LaCruzMarch2017_8m | ecosystem: Environmental > Aquatic > Freshwater > Lake | place: Spain...
ATCAATTAGGAGACTAATAATCGATGTCGACCTGAGAGGATCGATAAGTCCTGAGGAATTCGAATCTTCGTACCGAAAGACATAAAGGCAGAGAATCTCACGTAAGGAGGATTAGTAGAGTTGTTTCTGTAATTTTTTCCAGCCTCAGTCACACCTACTGATGACGTTGGAGAAGTTGCGTGAGGCGCACGGTGGTAGACGAAGTAGCAAGCGGAAGCTACTTCACAATGCCACTACTCCTTCGAACTCTGCCTTACGTGGTGGACAATTCAATCAACGCAACAAATCAATTTTTCAATATCATTTAGAGCATGCACTTGACAAGTCGAGCGCTTATGGCAAAGTACTTCACTTGGTCGAAACTGCAACGAATGATGATATAAATGATATTAACTCATCGAATTGGACTCCACTCGTGGGTATAATATTTTGTCTTGGCAGTAGTTACGCCACAGCCAAGGGCAATACGACCAAGTCAGAAGAACAATTACTACAATTTGTACGTGTTTGTCTGAATCGTGGTATATACCCAATTCTATTGCATGGTTTGGTGGCAATTATCATCGACCATTAACAGTTGCTGCATATTATGGATATCATTCTGCAGTACAACTACTTATTAATTATGGTGCCTTACCGGATTTAGTGGATGGTCACGGTCACAACACTTTGTATAATGCATTCCAATGTCCAGTGGGGAGTAATACAAGACGTATGCGCGAATGTGATCAACGCACAGTAATGGTACTAATAGAATTGGGTGTCGTTACTTCCGATTTACAAGTATGGAAAAATTCTCCCGTTGGGACCATGTGCCATGTAAATGATGAACAAAGTCAACAACCGCCATATCGTCGATCATTATTGTCACGTGCACTAGAAGATAAGAATATACATGCAGTGAAACTAATAGTGAATAATGCCGGTGCTATGATAACAGATCGAGATTATCTATATATTAGATGTCATGGATTGGCAACGTTGAAATCAAGACTGTTGAATATGGTATCTAAAGTTATTGCTGCTGATAACAACAGCCAACAAACAACGATAAGTGACTTGTCACAAGGGGTAAAATCATGGAATCATCTAATTGATTGGTCATACCCACCCACGTGGAAAGTAGGAGTGGCCCTATGTCAAAATAATTGTGGCTTACCATCAACTATTTTCTTGTCTCATGTTGTGCCATATTTAGATCGTGATTGGTTCTATGACGCATCTCAGTTGAAGAAACGACATTATGCCAACTTTATATCACCAAGAAGATAAAAAAAGTTGTTCAATTCTTTACATATGACAAAACAAAATAAACAATCTCACGGAAATGTTTGAAAGTCTCAGGTGGAACAAGGCTTCGCAGAGAAAGCAATCAATTTATACTTGTGTTTGATTCTAGGCTGAGTAGGGACTATCAAACATTCTTTCCCCGGAGATGCGACGTTCCCTTTGCTAAATATGAATCCATAATCGTCTATCAACATTTTCTCCCCTGTCAATATGCTGTGTACCGCCCTTCCGTCAATTTTTACCACCAATTCACTCCCATTCTAGGCATAATGGTACTGTTGACCACCCTGCTGGTAATACATGGCATGCTGCCCATATGGATCATCATGCTGTACATTCGGATCGGGATAGTATGCCGCATTCGGATCAGCGTAGTAGGCATGATGTGCCGCCGCAGCCGCAGCATGGTCATAATGCTGTTGGTGGTGTGGATCGTACATACCCTCGATGCCATCACCACCGTGGGCGGCAGCGGTAGGATCTTCAGGCCAAGTGGGTACTTCAGGTGCATTCATTATGCGATTGGCCTGATATTCCTCCATCTCACTATTGAACCGTTGTTTGTCCTCATGTGCTAGGTCTTCATACTTTTGCTTCTCGGCAGCAGGGAGATCACGCCAGCGTTTACCGAGGATGACGCCCATATCCACAAATTTAATTCCTGGTTGCTCTTTCATAACCTGTGGACGCATGTCAAATGTAAAGAAGACGAAGGATCCACGTGCACGTTTGGGTTGTTCAGGATCCTTATGCTTCTTTAGATACTTCTTACTAATCCGACGATGATTCTCGACTAGGTTGCCAGTGGCATCATATCCCGGTGGAGGGATGTAGGTTGTCATCTCAGCCTCATACCGTGCCTTGTCCTGTGCTGAATGTGCCTCCCACCGTTGCTTCTCCTCCTGTGAAAGACACTTATACATGTAACTGTGTAGATGAACAATGATATGAGACGATGATGACAGTACGATAAATCAACGTAATACACGACGATGAGTCAAGACGTACCTGGTATACTTAGCAAGCTGACCAAAGGTTATACCAGGATTAAGCTGCTTAAACTGTTCTCTCATACAATTCTGATACAGAAGGTAGGCTGACATATTCCTCCGTGGCGCATTAGGATCACGTGTCGTCCTATTCACATTCGCTGATACCTTCTTCACCTTCTTAATCTTCTCGCCAGTACTACTTACAGTCGTCGAGTCTCCCTTGGCATCATATCCCAGGGGAGGGACGTAGTTGGCTAGTTCGTGCATGAAACGCTGTTTGTCAGCCTCGGCGCGTTGATTCCATGCCACCTTCTCACCCGGGGGTAATTCCGAATACATTGCCGATGTGAACTTTGCAAGTTGTCCAAAGGTCATGCCAGGATTCTTATAAGACAGTGAGAATAATATTATGACAGGGGGGGGGAGGTGTGTAGTCAGAGGTGAGGAGATATCAAGGAGCATAGAAAGAGGAAACGGACTTTTATTCCATGTTTTACCTGCTGCTTGAAGGTGTCACGCATGGCGTTCTGATAGAGGAGGTACGCGGTCATGTTCCTGCGTGGTGCATCTGGATCACGGGCGGGTCTGCGGTTGGAGAAGTTCATAGTGGTGCTTAATTTTCAGTTCTAGCATTGGGGGGACCGAAAGAGATCATACAGTGTGAGCAAAAGAGGGAATAATGGATCCACCGTAACAATTAGAGGGACGACCACTCGCCCCCCCCAACGTCCACCCCGCTCCCCTCCCCCCACCAATGACGACAGCAACCGCCGCGTTGTCCAGGTTGTCGCTCCTCCCCACCCTTCTCACCTTGATGGAACTCAATACGAATCGTCGTGGAAATCCCTGCGTTGAAAATGTATGAGGAGTCTTGGGTGTGAGGAATTCGGAGCCATACGTACACTACGTAGGTAGGTATTCGTGGGGAAACTACTTTTTTGTTCCGCGAATGATCCACGCGAAGGACCTTGTTGACGCCGTGACAGTGCCCTCACTCCGCGGATTCCGTCGAGAATTCCAAGGAAATGATGGGCAGTGGGTGTTCCTTACAGCGGACTGGTAGTCGTCGTCAACGCCGAGGATCATCATTGCTACGTAGGAGATGCAGTACTACTCGATCACGTTCCTTATCAAGTGTGCTAGGACGATTCTGTGGAGGAGGGGATTTTTCGCAGGAGCAGGTAAGATACGATACGCCATTTGTTCTATGAATACGTACCCGTTAATTTGATGTCTAATTCGTCTCCTCGTTGAATGTCCCTAAAGGATGGTGGAATGTCCGATAATGAGAGTCAGGCAACTGCAACTAGGGGCGCTGTGAAGCGTGCCGCTCGTCATTCTATTGATGATGAGGTAAATGTCCATTCTATAGTATTATTTCCATTCCAAACTTACAATCCACTAAAAACCTGACTATCTTTCATTTCCATAATCATCATTATCTGTCTGACAGGTGCCCAATCATGCAATATTCAACTCATACCCCTCCGAGGACAACTACGAAGCACACCCCACAGACCCAACATTACGTTGTCCCAAGTCACTAACAGACTTATGCATTGACGTTGTATGCCGTTCTCTCCCCTACCTCGACCATCCTCTACCATCAGGGCTGCCACAGGATGTTGTAGATCGTATCGTTACAAGTCTAACGTCGCATGCGGCATTGAACTGCACAACACTCAAAGCATTAACACAGTGTGAATTGGGTGCTTTGAGTTTGGCAAATTGTCGTGGCGTGAATGACGAATGGTTAATTGCACTCAGTAGCAGCAGTGTTAGTAATGATAGCCATTCAGCTGTTGGTAGGACGAAGAAGGTATCCAAGTCTATTATTGATTGTGATGCTGCCGATAATAATGACGGTACCCCACCCTCCGTCCATTCTCCACCCTTAAGAGAGTTTGCAGTCCCTGGCGAGAACATGCCATCGTCTTCCATGATGATGATGATGGATATGGATGACATTGATGACCTACACACAAACGAACGTAAGGAGAATATGGAGGATGACTGTGACTTTGGATCACGATCAACGTCAAGTTTCATTTCAGCATCATCACGACCGACATCTCCTCGTTTACCAAGCAGTGGCGATGATGCAAGCAGCAGCAGCAATGCTTGCATGAAATTGACATTTTCTTCTTCTCCTGACAAGATACTTCATAACGACGACGACGATGACAACGACAACATGAACTGCAATAACGAAAGTTTTCTATACAACGATGACATAAGTTTTACTGGATCGTTCCAAGCGTCCTCCGCCATAACCAGTGGTACAACAACATCGTCCCTTGCCCTCCTCGATCTACGCGGCTCACAGCGCATCACGGACCGAGGACTGCTTCAACTCTCACATACTCCACTTCTATCACTAGAGGTTGCTCGGTTGGATAACTGCCATGGTATCACTGGACGAGGAATGCTGGCATTCTCTAGGTGTTACCGGCTACATACTCTTTCAATGAGTAACTGTCGTAGATTGACAGATGAGGCAGTTGTGAATGTTAGTCATTTGGGCAATCTCATGGCAATGAATTTAGGTGGATGCCGTTGCTTGACCGATCGTACCTTGCAGGCAATCGGTGAACTACACATGATACGAAAGTTAGATTTATCACAGGTATGGTCTTGATATTATTGATTGTGATTGGTTAGAATCTTACGCTATCTCTAACCGCATGTCAACTCCAAACATTTTAGTGCGACCTCATCACAGATGAAGGACTATCCAACCTCGTTGATCTTTACCTCATCGACGAATTATCACTGGGTTGGTGTCGATTAATTTCAGATGATGGTATTGGAATCTTAACTGGACAGCCTCACCGAGCACAGAACTTACGCACCTTACGCTTGGCCCGGTGCTCAATAACCGATGGAGGATTGTGCCACCTCGAGAAACTAGAAAATCTCGAAGAGCTTGACTTGAATGGATGCGTCAATATAAGCAGTGAGGCATTGGGTAATACATTGGGCAAATTGCTACATTTATCAAGTCTTGATGTCTCATACTGTCCTGGTATACTACGCTCATCGTGGCAAGGGAAAATTAACTCTCTTAAATCACTTGAGCTTTGCTACTCGGACGTACGGGATATACACCTCTCTAAATTGCGAAATTTGCCCAAGCTTGAAGAACTCAACCTCGATTCATGTTCTGTTGCCGATTGGGGAATTGCACATTTTGTGGACAATAATGTAATGCCTAATCTTACCACACTTGATCTTGCTGACACATTGTAAGTATTGACGAATGGTAAAATCATTGTCCTGTGTGGGAAGTCCCATCTAATACACTTTATGTTGATTTGTCACAATATTACAGAATATCAGATGCGGTCATGTCAAAAATTGCTCAGTTTGAGAACATGCGGCAGCTCTCATTGTTTTACTGCAATATATCCAACAGAGGTACGTTGTCTTTGTCTCGCATCGACGACATTATCAATTGTAAACAAGTCTATAACTAACCGCCATCTGTATTGTATCTAGGTTTGAAGTATCTTCAGAACATGAAGAAGTTGGAGGTTCTCAATTTAGACAGCAGAGATATTGGTGACGAGGGGTTGAAGTATCTAAAAGGGCTTCCTTTAAAGTCATTAGACCTGTTCTCTTCTCGTGTGTCAGATCTTGGGTAAGACGTCAAATGTGTCTATGATGTAGCCTTTCAATGTATAATATACTCAAAGCCTGTTATTACTCCATGCAGATGTGCCTACCTGGCCCAAATTACTACCCTCACCACCCTGGAGCTGTGTGGTGGCGGAATACGGGATTTGGGATGTGCACATTTGGCATCACTCTCGAACCTAACGAGTTTAAATCTATCGCAAAATGAACGTATAACAAATTGTGGTGCTAGATCACTCGCTACATTGACCAACTTGAAGGCATTGAATCTAAGCAACACTGGTGTTACAGCTGATGCACTCAGTTACTTTGGTGGGTTGGTGAAATTACAAAGTCTAGCCCTGTACGGATGTCGGTCGATCAATGACAGTCCAGGGTTGAGCTCATTTCACAGTGAGCTACCCTCCTTGAGATGTCTACGATTGAACAGTCCGACGAATGAAGATGGGATTATTGATCTTGGTGAGGTGGAGGACGCAGAGGATGAGTATGATGATGATCTTGACATTGAAGTTGACAATGATGACATTTTTGATTATGATGATGATGATGATGAGGAGGAGGAGGAGGTTGATATTGATGATGACGATGATGACGATGATGATTTAGATCTTGATGATGAGGCCGACGAAGAAGATGATGGCGTTTATGAAGAAGGAGACTTTGATGGTGATGATGAAGAAGAAAATGGCGACTATATTGATGATGATGATGATGATGATGATGATGATGATCAAATGAGCGAGGCCTCTTATCGTCCGCTCAGCGATAATGTTGACAGTGTTGAAAGCATGGGTAGTAGTAGCGAAGATGAGTTTCAAGATGCGTTTAATGACATTCAGAGCTTGGGATCAAATTAGAGTCTACAGAGTAGATGAAGTATGTATGGAGTATGATGCAAGTAATAGCTAACTCTATTTTAAAGATGAATGTGACCATGAGAAGTCTAAATTGCTATGCCTCCTCAATATGCATCCCCTTTTCGGCAAACAGTTGAATCAAATCGACATGACATTTTCGTACTGCCATATGCAAAGGAGTACAGGCCAAGAATTTTCCATCTTTATCCTTCCACTTTCCCACATCGTAATTCTCTTCCTCCAATAATTTCTTCACCATATGTAAGTCTCCCTCATAACACGCCCTTTCCATAATGGCATCTAAATCACCATACATATCAGCATATAAATCTATATGTTGTAGTATGTACTCTATCACATTGGTATGATTAAATTCACGTGCCAATGATAATGATTCCTCATCCACCTTGACCCCACCTTCCTCAACTAATAGCGTAACAATTTCAAGATTGCCCGTCCAAGATGCCCATTGTATGGCGGTATACTTCCCCTCCCCACCAACCAACGTGTTAAGTGTTGTTGTATTGGTGAGTAGTATTATATTCGCGACTAGCTCAACATGTCCATAATCAATTGCAATAAATATAGGCGGGGTCGATAATTCAAGTCCATCGGAATCCAACCATGTTACAGATTGTGTGATGTACTCGTCATTCTGCGATAGTATATCAATAACTGCATTCGTCGATCCTATCATACACGTTTCTGCAATGGCGTCATTCGTTATATCTTTCATCATATCATACTTTTTATTATTCACATTAATTCTCGGATAGTATCCGCCAATAACCGTAATGATATTATTCGTACTAGACATGTTCAAACTTGATGGCGTATCTTCCGGCACGAGCGATTTGCCATTGAATACAAATTCTAATGATTTCAATGGCATACCCTCCACCTCGGAAAACTGTTCAAAGACACCTTGTAAGGGGCGTGACTTGTGTACCTCAAAGTACATGGCAACATCATGTTCGACTGGACGTAGATTACTGTCCCATTCCTCACGCTTTAATTGGATGGTAAATATTGGTGATGAATCTTCGTCAGCCATGATGTTTGTTTGTTTGTTTGTATGTTTGTTTGTTTGTTCGTATGTTGAGAGGAGGCGCGTCGCTATTATTATTTGTCGCCTTTTGCTGTATTTAGTGGTTGTGGATAGAGAATGCTCTAGTGCCGCGAGAGAAGCATCTACCACCGAGAGCGATAATTTGTGGTCTCGTTTTTATGCGGGAAGACGAAACAACGAAGGGCCTGAACCTCGAGGAAACACTCTGTCTTCACTTCATCACGTCATATCTTCAAAAGTTTGCATCCAGTAATTCCGCTACTACATACTACTCCACCATAACATCATCACCATCATCATGGATAACTATCGTAAGAAGTCAGCCATCGAAGCCAAGGCAATACTCGAATCAGGAATCAGTACCCTGGATGCACTCACGTCGGCATTGTCGTCCATGCCGTACAATACCACTGCCGCGGCGGGCGCAATATCACAGGCCGAATCGGCCTTCATTGCCACGATTGGCGGCGACGTCGAGATGGCCAATGGTGTCGTGGATGCCGCGTATAAGATCACGCGCGATGCGTTGGTATTAGGGTCGGCACATACGCGTACATTGGAACGCTTCGTTGGTTTGCACATCCCACAGGTCGAGGTAAGATAAGATATATATATATATATATTGTTTCAACGTATAACTTTATATATCGTCGGATTATTGTTCTTTGCTTGATGTATAAAGGCCGACAATGCCCTATTTTATATATCACTAAACATTCAATCCTAAACCATTCTCTTATTCGTTACACATCATTTTTTTGATATGATTTTTTTTTGTTCCACACATTGTGTGTAAATATAGGACGGAAATAACTTTGGCGTAACAGTGCAATTAATGTTCACGAAGCTATTAAAAGATGAACGTGATAAGATGGAAAAGGCACTGGAGTCATCTTCCAAGTACTACGCGTCACGTGCCGATGCGATCGATAAATTCAATCATCTGCCCAAAACTTCAATCACCGAGACCAAATCGACATCCGCGTCGACTGCCAGGGGGGGCAAAGATGGCGATGAGAATAAGGAGGGGGCATCCAGCATAACCGAAGAGAAGATATCGACCAATGATGGTGGCAAGATCAATGTCCATCGTGTCAAGGCATTGGCGGCGTTAGATGCACAGGTGTATAATGACCTGGTCAGTGCATTACAATCCATGATGGATGGGTATGTCGTGATATTGGATAATCTTGAGAAGAATTGGGATAAGTTAGAAAGTCCACGGGGGAAAGAGTATGGTGGATATGGCAGTGGTGGACGTAGCATGGTGTATTAGTGAAGAAGAAGAGGAAGAAGGAGGAGGAATGATGCCACGGTAGGTATGGGATGTTTGGAGGACGGACGGGTATGCATTCATGGCAAGACATAAGGGCGTGTTGTTGAATTAAGCACTAAACGAAGTGAACGAGTCTTTATAACCAACACTCACCTCCCACTTCTCTGCCTGTATTTATGTAAATACATAAATGCCTTTGCGAACCCGCACTTCCACAGAATCAAGTATTTTTTGCCTTTTTTGCGCGGGATCGATTTCCCACACAAAAACGGAGATATGTGTAGCTCTCGTCCATAGGCAGAGAAATTTTGAGAATGTCGCGATGCAGCATCGTCGTGAATGTATATGCGGCCACGGGTGGTCGGACATTGTCTATCACAAGGATCGTGTTGGATTGACAGGAGATCCCGACCCAAATGCATATGACGGTGGCAAGTTCTCATCAGTCGAAGAAGACAATGAACAGGCACTATCTACGATACATGAATTTAATATACTGCGACATGAAGTGCTTAATCAGCAATTGCTTAATGTCGGAGTACGATCCACGGGGAGGATTCGTCCTGCTAAGGCATTTGCAAAACATCTAAAGTCATTGTTGGATGGGGAACAACAACAACAACGTCCATTGATAATTGCAGTTTTTGGTAACTCCTTTACCATTGGCTCTAATTGTGGAGAATCATCGGTACAGTCCGGCGAGGATTGTGCATGGCCTATGCGCCTATCTCGGAGGTTTGATGAACTATTTCAGCAACGTGAAGGAGGAGGAGGGAAAAACACCTCCTCTTCTTCACTCGTAGAATGGTTCAGCAAGAGCGAGATTGTGAAGCGGGTGGATGATTCTCTGATGACTTTGGGAATGATACTAGCAAGCATTTAATGTATGTAAAAAGTGAGTTACTTTATTCTCGATTACTCATCTACTTCGGACTCATCAATATTGGACGCTTTGTTGTACTAGAAGGACGCGCCGGACACGTAGCCGTCGTCATCGGACCCGTACTTCTTCCAGAAGTCGGGCTCGTACTTCTTCCACTTCTTCTTCTGCGGCGAATTGGTTGTCGGTGAAGCTGGAGGAGCCATCGAGGCAAAGTATCCGGTCAGTGTTTGCTGACCTTTTACCAATTCCGTCTTCTTCATTGTCGCCTTCTTCGTCGTCGTCTTCTTTGGTGGTGGCTTGGTGGCATCAAC
>Ga0247843_1009953_pt1 | contig 10315 bp, 6 predicted proteins | sample LaCruzMarch2017__FD_192420 | JGI IMG/M metagenome (GOLD analysis project Ga0247843, IMG submission 192420) | Freshwater microbial communities from meromictic Lake La Cruz, Castile-La Mancha, Spain - LaCruzMarch2017_8m | ecosystem: Environmental > Aquatic > Freshwater > Lake | place: Spain...
CAGATACAGGATGCCATCGTTGTTTTGCTTGACGACACTGTTTTTGCGACCAAGCATTTTGTCGAGCTTAAGCGAAACACCCTTGACCTCGATGCCATGGTCAACGAAATGATGATTCACTTGCTCATAATGCTCGGATGACTGCAATAACGCCTTGGAGGGAATGCACCCGACGTTGGTACACGTGCCACCCGGTGCAGGACCGCCCTGGCCATTTTGCCAGGCATCGATACACGCTACGGTCTTGCCTAACTGGGCCGCACGGATCGCGGCGATATATCCACCAGGACCCGCACCAATCACCACTACATCAAATTGAGTCGAAGACATAAATTTTCCAGCTTAGATTTCGAGCAGCATGCGCTGCGGATCTTCGAGCGCCTCTTTCATGGCGACCAAGCCCAGAACCGCTTCGCGACCATCGATAATGCGGTGATCATAAGACATCGCGAGATAGTTGATCGGGCGAATCACGATCTGGCCCTTTTCAACCACAGCACGCTCTTTTGTCGCATGCACGCCCAAGATCGCGGCCTGAGGTGGGTTGATGATCGGTGTCGACAACATCGAACCAAACACACCACCGTTGGAGATCGAGAAGGTACCACCCGTCATCTCTTCGATGCCGAGCTTACCCTCAGAGGCGCGCTTACCAAAGTCAGCGATCGTTTTTTCAATTTCAGCAATCGTGAGCTGATCGGCATTGCGCAAGATTGGCACGACTAAACCACGTGGACTACCCACTGCGATACCGATATCAAAGTAACCGTGATAGATGATGTCCTTGCCGTCGACCGAGGCGTTCAAAATAGGATAACGCTTGAGTGCAGCGACCGCAGCCTTAACAAAGAAGGACATGAAGCCAAGCTTGACACCATGCTCTTTTTCGAACTTGTCCTTGTAGAGGTTGCGCAGATCAATCACGCCTTGCATGTTGACTTCGTTAAACGTCGTCAAGATGGCATTGTCCTGTTGCGATTGCAACAAACGCTCGGCCACGCGCGCACGCAAACGGCTCATCGGCACACGCTGCTCTGGACGACCGTCGAGCGACTGCGTCATTGGAACAGTCGGGTTCGCCAGTGCAACCTTAGGTGTTGCTGCAGGCGCGGCGGGTGCAGCAGAGGCCCCAAGCGCGTCACCCTTGGTGATGCGTCCATCACGACCTGTGCCAGCCACTGAAGCGGCGGAAACGCCCTTGTCAGCAAGAATCTTGGACGCAGCTGGAGAAGCAATGCCAGCCGCTGAGGCGGACGCGACAGCGGCGACTGGTGCTGCTGCAGCCGGAGCGGGTGCTGCAGCAGGCGCAGATGCAGCGGCTGCAGGTGCGGAGGCGGCCTTGCCATCGGTATCAATGCGCGCGAGGACCTCGCCTGAAGTGACCATACTGCCATCGCCTTTGACGATTTCAGACAAGACACCTGAGGCAGGTGCGGGAACCTCGAGGACGACCTTGTCTGTTTCGACTTCGATCAGAATCTCATCGGCTTGAACAGCTTCGCCGGGTTTCTTTTTCCAGGTCAGAAGCGTGGCTTCGGATACTGATTCGGACAACTGTGGAACAACAACGTCTGTGAGTGCCATTATATTTTTTCCGTAATAGGAGGAATACGTTTCTCTGTGATTATTTCGTCAGCATAAAGGTCTTGAACTTGCCAAAGGCTTGCTCGACCAGCGCTTTCTGCTGCTCAAGGTGTTTGGCCAGATAGCCAACGGCGGGCGAGGCGGAGGCCGCACGGCCTGCATAGCCAAGCTTTTGACCGCTAGACATATTCTGATACAAGTGATGCTGAACATAGAACCAAGGACCTTGGTTCTGTGGCTCATCCTGGACCCAGACCACTTCCGTTGCTTTGGGGTATTTGCGCAATTCAGTTTCAAACGTTTTGTGTGCAAACGGATACAGCTGTTCGACGCGAATAATTGCAACAGAGTTGTCCTTGCGCTCGCGACGACCGTTCACCAAATCGTAGTAAACCTTGCCTGAACACACCAATACGCGCTTGACCGAAGCGGGATTGATCGCCTCATCGACCTCGGCAATGATCGGACGGAAGCGGCCATTGGCCAGATCCGACAGCGGCGAACCTGCGTCCTTGTTACGGAGCAAGGACTTAGGCGTCAAAATCACCAAAGGTTTGCGGAACTGACGAATCATCTGACGACGCAGCAGATGGAAAATCTGGGCGGCTGATGTGGGCTGAACCACCTGAATGTTGTTATCCGCGCAAAGCTGCAAGAACCGCTCGATACGTGCGGATGAGTGCTCTGGACCCTGACCTTCGTAGCCATGCGGCAACATCATGGTCAAACCAGACTGACGACCCCATTTGGCCTCACCGGAGACGATGAACTGGTCAATCACAACCTGCGCACCGTTTACGAAGTCACCGAACTGCGCTTCCCAGATGGTGAGCGTCCGAGGGTCGGCACATGAATAACCATACTCAAAACCAAGTACGGCTTCTTCGGAAAGCACCGAATCGATCACGGTGAAAGGAGCCTGGCCATCCGCGACGTGTTGCAAAGGAATATACGTACCGTCATCCCAGCGTTCGCGATTTTGGTCATGCAGGACTGCATGGCGATGTGTAAACGTGCCACGACCAGAGTCTTGACCTGTGATGCGGACGGCGTAACCTGAAGCAACCAGGGTGGCAAAAGCCAGATGCTCGCCCATGCCCCAGTCAAGATTCATCTCGCCGCGAGCCATCGCGCGGCGATCATTCAAGAGCTTGGTCACCAGCGAATGAGGTGCAAACCCCTCAGGCACGACCGTCAGCTTTTCACCAATGCGCTTGAGTTCGGTGATGGGCACAGCGGTATCAGCCTGGTCTGTCCATTTAGCATTGAGGTAAGACGACCAGTCGATCGCATACTTGCTCTTGTAATCGGTCAGGACAGGTTCGATCGTGCGACGACCGTCTTCCATGTATTGGCGATAGTCTTTGACGAGTTGATCTCCGTCACCGTCTTTTAGAACGCCCTGTGCCGTCAACTTGTCTGCATAGAGCTTGCGTGTGCCGGGGTGCGCGCCAATCGTCTTGTACATCAGGGGCTGCGTCAAAGAAGGTGTGTCTTGTTCGTTGTGACCGAGTTTACGGAAACAAACGATATCGACCACAACGTCCTTACCAAACTGCATGCGGAAGTCCAACGCCAGACGGGTTGCAAAAACAACAGCCTCAGGATCGTCACCGTTGACATGGAATACCGGAGCCTCGATCATTTTGGAGACATCGGTACAGTAAATGGTCGAACGTGTATCGCGAGGGTCGGATGTTGTGAAACCAATCTGGTTGTTAATGACCAGATGCAGGGTGCCACCTGTACCGTAACCGCGTGTTTCAGCGAGGTTGAGTGTTTCCATCACAACGCCCTGACCTGCAAAAGCAGCATCACCATGCACCAACACGGGCAAGACCTGCTTGTAACCGTCCGCACCACGACGTTCTTGACGCGCGCGCACGCTGCCCTCAACGACAGGGTTGACGATCTCAAGGTGCGAGGGGTTAAAGGCAAGCGATAAATGCACTGGGCCGCCGCGCGTCGACAAGTCACTTGAAAATCCGTTGTGGTACTTGACGTCACCATCGGTCAGACCTTCGGCGTGATGTCCCTCGAACTCGGCGAACAAATCACCGGGCATCTTGCCCATGATGTTGACCAGCATGTTCAGACGACCACGGTGCGCCATCCCCACTACGATTTCTTGAACGCCTGACTCACCAGCATGGTTGACGACCTCATCCATCGAAGCGATGAAGCTATCACCACCCTCAAGAGAAAAGCGCTTTTGGCCGACGTATTTTGTATGGAGGTAACGCTCAAGACCTTCGGCCTCGGTCAATTGTTGCAAAATGTGACGCTTGCGGTCGGCTGCAAAAGTGGGGGCGCCGAGTGTGGACTCGAGCCGTTCTTGAACCCAGCGCTTAACGGCCGGATCCGAGGCATGCATGAACTCTGCACCAATCGAGCGGCAGTAGGTATCACGCAAGGCTTTCAGGATCTCGCGCAACGTCATCGTTGTCGCTTTCGTGAAATAAGTATTTGTTGCGGAGAAAACCTGATCCAGATCCGCCTCGGCCAGACCGTAAAAAGCGGGATCCAGCTCGGGAATACTCGGACGATCCTGACGCTTGAGCGGATCAAGCTCTGCCCAGCGCGAGCCGAGTGAGCGATACGCGGCAATCAGCGACTGGACGTGCACTTGTTTCATCGCCACCGCAAGATCGGGCTCCTGACCGCGCTGTACAAATGCGTTTGCTTTTGCGCGCTGGGCGAAGGATTCAATGATGGGTGCGTGGGCCTGGTCGCGTGTGGCTTCTTGGCCATCCGTTGCCGGCATGTGCTGCAACTGGTCGAAATAATTTCGCCAATTATCTGGAACCGAACCTGGATTATCCAGATAGGCTTCGTAGAGTTCTTCTACGTAGGGCGCATTGCCCCCAAAAAGGTAAGAGTTCTGTAGAGATTCGAGTTCTGATGACATTTTAGCGCTTCACCTATTCGGGTGCTTCACCCGTTACGATGCAGGAATACCTTCCGTTTTCTCGGCCAAACCGATTTGCGGATAGCGGGGCAGAAGGCGGTTGTTTAAAAGCCTTAAGAGCCGGCACATAAGTATAACCCTAAGCTTTTAAATGTTTTGGATAATTCAGACAAGAAATCGCGCCAGACACCTTAAGACGTCAGACGCGCGCCACATATTCTAATACACCTTCAAAATTACGCTGCAATAAACATGCTGCATCGCAAAACCGAAATATGCCGTCATTAGGTGTCAGAACCGGCACTTGCCTGTAAGCTTGGCATAACCGATCCCCCCTTACCTGCTTCGAAGAGATCCATGGACGAAAACCTCTCTAAATTGGCCCTTGACTACCACGCCTATCCCACCCCAGGGAAAATCTCTGTCACCCCGACCAAGCCTCTGGCCAATCAGGACGACTTGTCTCTGGCCTATTCTCCAGGCGTGGCGGCTGCCTGTATGGCGATTCATGCTCAAGGCGACGAGGCTGCAGCCAAATACACGTCCCGCTCAAATCTCGTTGCTGTCATTACAAACGGGACGGCTGTGTTGGGCCTGGGCAATATTGGTCCTCTGGCAGCCAAGCCTGTGATGGAAGGCAAAGGCTGTTTATTTAAAAAATTCGCAGGTATCGATGTGTTCGACATCGAGCTTGCCGAGACGGATCCTGACAAACTTGTCGACATCATCGCCGCCTTGGAGCCTACGCTCGGTGGTATCAATCTCGAAGACATCAAGGCGCCAGAGTGCTTCTACATTGAGAAAAAACTGCGCGAGCGCATGAAAATTCCCGTTTTCCATGACGATCAGCATGGTACGGCGATCATTTCTTCTGCTGCGATTATGAACGGCCTGAAGGTCGTGGGCAAAAAGATGGGTGAAGTCAAACTTGTTGTGTCGGGGGCGGGGGCCGCCTCGATCGCTTGTCTGGATTTGCTCGTTCACCTAGGCATCAAAAAAGAAAATATTTTTGTTTGTGACTCTCGGGGCGTGATTTACGAAGGCCGGGATGCGCAAATGGAGGAAAACAAGAAGCGCTATGCACAAAAGACCACGCTTCGAACACTCGCAGACGCGATGGTTGGCGCCGATGTCTTTCTAGGCTGCTCAGCACCTGGCGTGGTGAATGCTGAAATGGTCAAAAGTATGGGCATCAAACCATTGATTTTGGCACTGGCCAACCCAGAACCTGAAATCAGGCCCGAGATCGCCAAAGCCGCGCGTCCAGACTGCATCATCGCAACGGGTCGCTCGGACTACCCAAATCAGGTCAATAACGTTCTCTGCTTCCCCTTTATTTTCCGTGGCGCGCTCGATGCAGGTGCCAGTAGCATCACCGAAGAAATGAAACTTGCGTGCGTCAAGGCGATCGCAGAGCTTGCGGAGGCAGAACAAAGCGACGAGGTCGCTCAGGCCTATGCGGGTCAAGAGTTGAGTTTTGGCCCTGAGTACATCATCCCGAAGCCTTTCGATCCCCGCCTGATCGTACAAATCGCACCCGCAGTGGCGCAGGCTGCCGCTGACTCAGGTGTCGCGCGCAGACCGATTCAGGACATGGACGCTTATAAAGCAAAACTCCAGGCGATGGTCTATCACTCCGGGCAGCTGATGAGTCCGCTGTTTACGCAAGCTAAGCGTGCACCTAAGCGTGTGATTTATGCAGACGGCGAAGATGAACGGGTGCTTCGTGCAGCACAAACAGTCTCTGACGAAAAAATTGCTTTCCCGATTTTGATTGGCCGTCCCTCCGTGATCAATATGCGGATCAAAAAAATGGGGCTGCGTCTGGAAGTCGGCAAAAATATCGAGATCGTAGATCCTGAGAATGACGCTCGTTTCAACGAGTCTTGGCAAGAGTATTACCGCCTTAAAGGTCGCGAGGGTGTGACGCCTACGGTCGCCAAAGCGATGGTGCGCAAGCACAACACACTGATCGCCGTATTGCTGCTTAAACGTGGTGATGCCGATGCTGTGCTGTGCGGCATTGGGAGCCGTTTCGATAATCAGCTCAAATATGTCGAAGACGTCATTGGCCTACAAAAAGGCGCGTCCACGTTTGCAGCGATGAACGTGCTGATGCTCTCGGACCAGACATTGTTTATCTGCGACACACACGTCAACGAAGATCCTAGCGCGGAACAAGTGGCGGACATGACCATTCAGGCTGCGCATAAAATGCGCAATTTTGGCATCGTTCCAAAAATCGCCCTACTCTCGCATTCGAATTTTGGTAGCCGCCCAACGGCTTCTTCACGCAAAATGGCTCTCGCACGCCAACTCATCAGTGAGCGCGCACCTTCCCTGGAAGTAGACGGTGAAATGCACGCGGACTCCGCACTCTCGGAAGCGATCCGCACCGCCAACTATCCGGATAGCACCTTAAAAGGCAGCGCCAATCTGCTGGTGACCCCAAATCTCGATACTGGCAATGTCACTTACAACCTATTAAAAATGACGGGTAGTAACGGCATTGCGATGGGGCCGGTCTTGTTAGGTGCGGCGCGTCCGGTTCATATTTTGACCAATAGCGCCACAGTGCGCCGCGTCATCAATATGACCGCCCTGGCCGTGATTGATGCGCAAATGGAAGCAGAGCAGCGTTAGAAAGCAGAGCAACTTCAGAAAAAAAACGCCTGAATACATTCAGGCGTTTTTTTCTACAGACGTATTTTTAATTATTTACGCTTTGGAACAGAGCGTGATACTGCGCCTTGATACAGCTGACGAGGACGTCCAATCTTGTACTCTGGATCAGAAATCATTTCGTTCCATTGCGCGATCCAGCCAACTGTGCGAGCCAAAGCAAAAATGGCTGTAAACAGTGCAGTTGGAACGCCAATCGCGCGCTGGACGATACCGGAGTAGAAGTCCACGTTTGGATAAAGCTTGCGCTCTACGAAATAGGGATCCTCGAGTGCAATCCGCTCAACTTCCATCGCGAGTTTAAACAAGGGATCATTTTCCAGACCGAGGGCCGCCAATACTTCTTTGCAGGTTTGTTGCATGAGTTTTGCGCGGGGATCGTAATTTTTATAAACACGATGACCAAAACCCATCAAACGTACGCCTGAGTTTTTGTCCTTGACCTGCTCCATAAACTCGCCAACCTTGGACAAGCCGCCTTTGGCTTGCAACTCTTCGAGCATCTGTAAACACGCTTCATTGGCACCGCCATGTGCGGGACCCCACAAACAAGCAACACCTGCAGCGATCGCAGCGAAAGGGTTCGTTCCTGACGATCCGCATAAACGCACCGTAGATGTCGAAGCATTTTGCTCGTGATCAGCGTGCAAAATAAAGATGCGGTCAAGCGCGCGCTCAACGACAGGGTTGACCACATACTCTTCGCAAGGTGTCGCGAACATCATCCGCAGGAAGTTACCCGTGTATGACAGGCTGTTTTGTGGGTAGATATAAGGCTGGCCTTGTGAATATTTGTATGCCATCGCCACAAGCGTTGGCATCTTGGCAATCAGACGAATCGCTGACACATGACGGTGATGTGGATTACTGATATCAGTCGAGTCGTGATAGAAAGCGGACAAAGCACCAACCAAACCCGTCAACACCGCCATCGGATGCGCGTCGCGACGGAAACCACGGAGGAAGAAGTGCATCTGCTCATTGACCATCGTGTGATGGGACACGAGATAATCAAAATCAGTCTTCTGTTTAGGATCAGGTAAGTCACCATTTAAAATGAGATAGCTAATGTCCATAAAGTCGCAATTGACCGCGAGCTCTTCAATTGGATAGCCACGGTATAGCAACTCGCCCTTGTCACCGTCAATGTAAGTGATATTTGACGTACAAGATGCTGTCGATAAAAAACCTGGGTCGTACGTAAACAGACCAGTCTGCCCATACAACTTGCGAATGTCGATGACCTGCGGGCCGACGCTGCCGTCGTACATCGGAAAATCGACCGAAGGGCTACCGTCTGAGAACGAGAGCGTGGCTTTTTTATCGGACAGTTTCATACGTATTTCCTTCGTTTAATTTTGGTTAGCCAATCAAGACGCTGTCTATGCCGCGCGAATCTGCGCCAGCACCATCTTGACTGCGGGCCGGTCAAGCGCCCCCTCGGGCTCGATGCGACCTAATAGTAAGTCTAACAGCTCATTATCACCCAGTTCAAACAGTTGGGTCAGGGCACCGACCTCGACATCCGTCAACTCTGCTTCAAAAGCATCGAGATACTGGGTGAGAATCAGATCATTTTCGAGCAAGCCACGTCGGGCTCGCCAACGCAACCTCACCCGATCCTGATCTGATAGTGTTCCCATGTGATCTCTGTACTAGACCGTACGACGTACAAGCATTTCTTTGATCTTTCCAATCGCACGTGTTGGATTGAGACCTTTTGGACATACGTCCACACAATTCATAATGGTGTGGCAGCGGAACAAACGATACGGATCCTCGAGGTTGTCGAGACGCTCAGCCGTTGCGTGATCGCGGGTATCCGCGATGAAACGATACGCTTGCAACAAACCTGCTGGGCCGACGAACTTGTCAGGATTCCACCAAAAGGATGGACAAGAGGTCGAACAACACGCACACAGAATGCACTCATACAAACCGTCAAGCTCTTCACGCGCCTCAGGCGTTTGCAGGCGCTCTTTCTCTGGGGGTGGCGTATCGTTGATAAGGTATGGACGAATCGAATGATACTGATTGAAGAAGTGCGTCATGTCGACGATCAGATCGCGAATCACTGGCAAACCAGGCAGCGGACGCAACACAACGGGCTCTTTGAGCTCGAGCATGTTGGTCGTACAAGCCAAGCCATTTTTACCATTGATATTCATTGCATCCGAGCCACAAACACCCTCGCGGCAGGAGCGACGCAATGCCAGACTGTCATCGACGTCCATTTTGATGCGCATGAGTGCATCAAGCAGCATCTTGTCAGTCGGTTGCAACTCAACCTCGAGTTTCTGCATATAGGGACGCTCGTCCTTGTCAGGATCATAGCGATAGATTTCAAACTTCACGATGCGTTTTTTGCTCATGATTTGTTCCAGATATCCTGACTTAGAATGTACGGGTCTTGGGCGGGAAGCTTTCGACGGTGAGTGGCTGCATCTGCACAGGCTTGTAATCCAGGCGGTTGCCTTCGGAATACCAGAGTGTGTGCTTGATCCAGTTGTCGTCGTCACGCGTCGGGAAATCGTCGAGCGCGTGAGCGCCACGGCTTTCCGTGCGTGCGGCAGCAGAATGAATCGTCGAAAGCGCGACTTCGATCATGTTACTCAGTTCGAGGGCTTCGATACGGGCCGTGTTAAAGACCTTGGACTTGTCCTGGTAAGCGATGTTGTCGACTTTTTCGGCCAACGCATCGATCTTTGCCACGCCTTCTTTGAGGGAAGCCATGGTCCGGAACACGCCACAATGCTGTTGCATCGCGTTACGAATCTCGTTACCCACAACCTGTGTCTTTTCGCCTGTTTTACGCTGTTCGAGCTTATTGACGCGGTCCAGAGAAAAGTCGACTGATTCTTGGGGTAAAGGCTGATGCGCATGCTGGCGCTCAGGATGCGCCGCAACGATATGGTTACCTGCTGCACGACCAAACACAATCAGATCCAACAAAGAGTTGGTGCCCAGACGATTCGCACCGTGAACGGATGTTGCCGAACATTCACCGATTGCATAGAGACCATTGACGATCTTGGTCTCTCTACCATCCCAAGTGGTGACTTGGCCGTTGTAATTACAAGGAATACCACCCATCTGATAGTGAATGGTTGGTACGACAGGAATAGGCTCTTTGGTGGCGTC
>Ga0247843_1009957_pt1 | contig 10312 bp, 8 predicted proteins | sample LaCruzMarch2017__FD_192420 | JGI IMG/M metagenome (GOLD analysis project Ga0247843, IMG submission 192420) | Freshwater microbial communities from meromictic Lake La Cruz, Castile-La Mancha, Spain - LaCruzMarch2017_8m | ecosystem: Environmental > Aquatic > Freshwater > Lake | place: Spain...
GGCCGTGCCCAGCGTCTGGATGAAGAAGCCCTCGAGCCGGCTGAAGCCCAGGCCGATGTCGAGCGTGAAGTCGAGGTCGAGCGTGGCCGCACCGCCGAGGGTGATCCCGAGCCCGTCGAGGCCGACGTCGAGTTCCCCCGCGCCGATCTTGATCTGCCGCGAGCCCTGCATCGCGACCGGGATGATCACGCGGTCGCGCAATCCCAGCTGCCCCCAGTTTTCCGGCAGGGCGGTGCCGGCCTTCGTGCCCCCCCCGGACACCTCGATCGTGATGCCGCGGCTGCCCGCCGGAGGATTGACGAACAGGATGGGCGGGCCGTCAGAGTCGATCGGCTTCAGGATGTACGTACCGCTTCCGTCCTTGACGTACTCCTCGCCACCTTTGGGGACGGACTCATTGAGCGATCGGGGATTATCAAAGTCCAGGCCCCGGATGAACGCACAGACATCTTTGAAGAACGTCACCTTGGAAAAGTCGATTCCGCCAACCAACGGCAGCTGCGCGAGCTTCTTCGCCAGGAAGTCGTTCGTGACGTCGGTCATGAACCCGCAGATCAGTTCCTTCCAGAGCTCGGGGTCGAAGTCGACGTCTCTGAAGAGAGCGTCAAGTTTGATGTCGTCGGGAACGAAGTTGGCCGACACGTCGAACGTTGCGGAGCCGGCGGCGGGTTTGGCGAACGTGGCCTCGAGCCTGGCCGTGCCGAGCGGACCATCCGCCACCACCGATGCCGCGAAGAGCGGCAGCACCGCCTCGAAGTAGGCGTTGCTGTCGGCGGCGAGCGAGAAGGTGGCCGGAGTGCCGGCGGGCGAATTCGGCGCGGCCGTGAGCCGGATCGTGGCCGGCGTCTGGGCGGTGCCGATGGAGATGTCGGCCAAGCCGCCGAGCGACGCGGTGAGCGTGAAGCCGGTCTGGTTGACGCTCTCGATCGACGCGGTGAGATCGGCATGTGTAGCCGCCGCCACGAGGATCGGCGAGTGCGTCGTGAAGTCCCAGCCGATCTGGGTCGCGAACGTGCCGCCGAACGCATATTGCAGCTGGCCTGTGCCGGTGATCTCGAAGGGCAGCGTCGCGCCGCCGACCGTGATGTCGAGCGCGGAGAAATCAAACGACCGCTTCACGCCGGCAAAGTCGATCTCGATGTCGAAGAGAATCTGACCGGTCGGGCCGGGGATGCCGCCGCCGGTGTCGTCGCCGCCCGACCCGCCTTTCCGCGGCGTCACTTTCACCTTTGGGCCATTCGGCTCACCACCCGTGCCACCACCCGTGCCAGAATCGTGGCCATCACCGAGTCCGCAGCCGATCGCATCGGCCAGCCGGCCGGCGAATGAGTCGAGGCTGAACTTCAGGCCGTCGAGAACCGTGGGAATCGCCTCCAGGGACGTCCGCAGGTCGTTGAAGTTTTCCGGCAGGCCGGCCATCTCGGCGGTGGCCGCGCGGGTGAGATTGCGGACTCGCTGGAGCAGCCCGAGATCGGCGGCCGGATCGCCCGGCGGATGGTTCTGGATCTCGACGAGCAGCGCCTGGAGCTCCCACGCCAGCGACTGGAGCCGCATGCCGGCCGCCTGAACGGCTGCGCTGCCCTGGGAGAATGTCTGCTGGGCCGCCATGGACTTCGCCAGAAAATCCGTCGCGAGAGCGCCGAACGAGCCGTCCGGCCAGGTAACCGTGTCCGTGGCGGCGTTGATGACTGGCACGCCGAGCGTCTTGACGTCGAAGCCGTCGAGGCATTCGAGGGCGTTGGCAAATGGGAAAAGTTCGCCGAACGAGAGGTCGATCCCCGGCAGCTTCAGGTTCCAAAAGTCGATCTGCCCGAGCTTGTTGAGGAACGCCTCGAAGATCCGGTCGAGATCGGCGAGCGACACGTTGCCGATGCCGGTCGCCAGCTCCGCGAGCTTCTCGCTCGGCTGCACGTCGAACGACCAAGTCGAGCCGGCGGCCGAATCGGCCAGATACAGGTAGGGCACCGTCCTCGTCGCCGACTTGACAGCGGCCAGATTGTCGAGCGGGGCCGACTGGTAGGCCGCGATGTCGATGCCAAGCTCGCCGACCAGGGCGTCGGGTGCGTCGAGTTGCAGCACGCCGGCGTGGGACGAGGGCGTGACGGAGAGGCTCACCGCAGCGGCGCCGGCGGTTTCCAATTCCTCGAGCGTGATCCGGCCGTCCCCCGCCGCGACGGCAGTGCCGAGCGACGGCACGACGGCCACCGTGCTACGGATCGCCACCGCCCCCGGCGCCAGCGGGTGCGTGGCGACCGTGAGCGTGCCCAGCGACACGGCGGCCCGTACGTCCACGTCGAGCTTGATCGCCACCGTGCCCTCAGCCTGCGGCTTGAAATAGAGCCGGTCCCGCAGGGCCGAGAGCTCGAGCGATACCCCCTCGAGCGTGTCGCCTGCCGTGGGAGCGACCGCGAGCCCGAAGGCGAGGGCCGCCAGCGACAGCCGAGTGGTCGTGAGCGGATCGCCACCGGCCACCTTCGTCGGCGTGATCGTCTGCTCCTCGCCGAGGACGACTTTGAAGAGATTCGGACCCGACGTCTTGTCGGTGAACCGCAGCCTGCCGTCCACGAGATCGACGGCGATTGAATCCGGTGCCACGCCATTCAGGAAGTCGCGGACATCACGCATCGTGGCGCCGTTCTGCCGCCAGGCGAGCAGCACGCCGTCGAGGTTCACGTCCACCCGCGTGCCGTTCCGCAGGCCGAAGGAGAATTCCGCCCCTCCCGCCAGGAGGTCGGGCAGGTCGAGGTCCCGGAGCGCGTCGGCGAAGGAGGTATCGAGCGTGACGCGGCGGTCGGGCAGGCCGGCGGCGTCGCGCTTGGTCACGCCGCCGACGAGCGCGAGCGTGGTGGCATCGACATGGACCGTCGCGGTGCCGCGGCCGGTGACGTCGATCGGCACGACCGCCGGCAACGCCGACCGCAGCGCGCCGGCGTCGAAGACGAGCGGCAGGCCGGCGTCGGGCGTCTTGAATTCGAGCGGCACCCGAAACTGCAATCCCTGCGTGGCCATGCTCCACTTCATGTCAAACGTGGACCGGTCACGGGGCTGGCCGGCCGCGCCGAAGAACTCCGCCAATTCGTCGAGGAGATCGTCGGCTGTCTCGAATCGGAAATCGCCCTCCGGCGTCCGCAGGCTGGCGACAAAATCAGAAACCCTGCCGCCGATCTCGGCGATCTCCCCGACCGACTTACCGACGAGCGGCACATCGAGCCGCTCGAAGAGCGTTGGCGCCACCCGTTCGAGCTCCACAAGGAACGCTCCGAGGTCGTTGGCTGACACGCCGCCGAAGGGGGCGAGGCCAAACTCACCAGGGGCGTTGAAAGCTCCCCCTTCGCCGGGCGAGAGGGAGCCCGGCTGCCAGTTCACACCCGCACCGGGATCGGTGTCTTTCAGGAGTGTGAGCGTGAGCGGCGCGACGTCGGTCGCCTCGTGGAAAAACCCGGTGGCGCCGATCCCGACCCGCAACTCGGTGCCGGTCTCAGCGAAGCCGCCGATGCCGAGCGTGAACGGAATCGACACCTGGAAGCGGCTGTCGATCGCGGGAATGACAGTGAACGACTCACGCGCCGGCACGCCAAGTATTTCGCCGAGTCGCTTGGGGCCGCCCGCCAAATCAATGGCGGCGGCCACGTCGAAGTCGACGTCGACATCGGCCGGACCGAGCCGGACGCTGCCGAACGAGGCGTCGAGGTCAGCCAGCGCCGCTGCGCCCGAGTGCGTCGCGCGGGCGAAGACCCGCAGTGTGCCGACATCGATCCGCACTGCCTGCTCGGCCGTGAGGTCGGCAGCGAGATCGATCCCAAACGACACGCGTCCGGCATAGCCGGCCGTCACGTCGACCTCGAGCGGCTCGAGCCGCAGGCCCCGGTCGTAGAGCGTCTGCTGGCCCGGGATCGCCGACGGCCGCTGGCCCACGTCGAGCGTGAAGTCAACCAGCTGCCGGCTGCCGGCGAGGTCGACATCGAACCAGAGCGTGCCGTCGCCGGGCTCGCGGATCGCGACAGACCCGGTCGGCACGAGCCTGTCGATGGCGGCCTGCACCATCGCGGGCGTGATCGCCCCCTGGACGCTTCGGAGGTCCGCTGCCAGCGGCTCGGCGACATGGCGGCGAAGCTCGTCGCCCACCGACAGGATCGTGCCGATCGGCTGCGCGATGCCCACGGCCTGTTCGGCGAGCGCACCCGAGAGCTGCATCGCCGAGACCTGCTCTGTAAAGACCTCGACGCCCCGCAGAAACGCCGCCGTTTGGGCGACAGTGAGATCGGCTGTCAGGACCTGGCGAGGCTCAAGGCCCTCCAGACCGAATCGCCACTGCCACGCCCGCTTCTCAAGCCTCGCGCAGCGGCCCCTGCGCCACACACGCCGATCTTGCGTCAGTCTCGCGGCCATGCAACCTCCCCGTGGTCGGCTCGCCTCCGAGCCGATCGGATACGCGGAAAGTATAGGCTCAACCTCCACGACCGTCAATTATTGGGCCACTAGACACCCACGGGGGGGGTGAACCGGTCTATTCGCGGGCCGTCGGCACCGTGGCATGGAATGCCGTCAGAGGCTGTGGATGTCGATCACGGGCAGCTCGTCGGGCGATGCCTGAAAGATTGCCCGGTCGTCGTGGACTTGCACAGTCGGTAAGCGGGCCCCGGGCGGGAGAGACGGGCGGGCGGCACCAAAAACCCGCCATCACTCACCCCGCCCCACCCAGCCCTCTCGCCCTCGCCCACCCTCTCGCCTCCAAGTCCAGCTTCGCGTGCTCAATTTCCTCAAGGCTGCGCTGGCACTCGTGGATCACTTCGTTCAGGACGCTCACGCCTGCATCCAAATCCGCATGCCTGATCCCGTCGGCGTGAAGCGGGTCGAACTCATAAATCTGCGGCATGCGTCGTGAGTTTGGCCAAGAACTCCATGGAGGGCGAACCGTACTCTTTCTTCGGTCGGCCTGAGTGGTACTTCGGATCCCCAGCCGTCATGCGGCGGTTCTTCCCAATGGCGGCAAGTAGTTCCCGGCCTGCTGGATCGTTAAATGAACCTGCGTTTGACATGGGCATCCTCCTTGATGCGATGGGCGTGCCGGGCTTCTTAGGCCGCGGCGAGAACCCGGACTTTCTGGCAGTACACGTGTTGGCCGACGTCTGAAACCGTGAACGTCCGTGAGGTTTTCTGCGTCGAGCCAGCCCATATTTGACCGCATCGAGGCACCTGACACGCGGCCATGACCGGCACCTGCGTATCCATGAACTCCAGAATGCCCGCCTGCACGCCCTCTGGCAGGCTCTCGAACCACTCAAGCCATCCATAGGCCGTCGAGCGGGGCACCTTGAAAAACCTCGCCAGAGCAGCGCCGCCATAGCCAGAGCGGACGTGCAGGTGGATCGCGAGCACTCTTTTCTCGTTCTTGATGATCACCTTCCGTACCGTGGCGTCGTCTGGCTTCGCGAAGTGGGCGAGCCGGTGTTTCAGTTGGCGTTCGAGTATCTCCACCTCCACCATGGCCGCCGTCAGGCTCGCCTTCACGTGGCTGGGGGTGAGAAAGACCCTCGCCCCAGAGCAACGAACGACAGCAGCTTGAGCGTTCCATGCCGACCGGAAACTACTCTCGGCTTCCAAACTCAGCCTTGATACCTGGGCCGATACGGGGCCTGTTGGCGAACCGGTACTGGGGCCGTTCAGGAATCGGACTGATATGTTGGGGCGAAGTGGGAGTGGTAGCTTCGGTCAGCAATCAGGCCGCTTCCGTCTCAACCTTGCCGGGCAACTTACTGAGCAGGACTTTCTGCAACTCGATCTTGTTACCAGCGTTGTCCACGTCGATGCCCACGAGCCTCCCTTCGGCGTCGTAATCCAGAACAACGCCCTCCGAAATCTCGCGGCTGTCCACGCTCGGGCGGTCACACAACTCGATGTATAGAGAGTCGGTATCGGCGTGATAGTTGAGCTTCACGGTTGGAATCCTCGGTCGGGGAAGGCGTTATGGATCGTGATTTTATCCTCCAGCGTAACCACTCGCAGGTACCAGCCGTCTAGCTCCGGAATTGCAGCCCACAAACGACAGCGATTATGGTGAACGGCCGCCCTGCGTCGGCCACCTTACTACGGACCAAGGCGATCACCGGGTGCTCCTCCATTTGGCTCCTCCTGCCACCGAACTTGTATTTCTACGGAATCGCGTCACACCGTCGCGTGCTGGAGAACGCTCCACGGGCATCGCGATGATTGACACCCAAGTCTCGCTGCCGCCTGCGGTTTGATCAACGCCGTTGAAGGGGGGCACGTCACCGAAGGCTTCCAGCACTATCTACGCCAAGGCGTTCGATAGACTGCGCAAGCTTCGTGCGATCGGTCTGCGACAGGACACCGATCGAGTGATGGACAAGTCTGGCATCGATGGATACGAGCTTCACGAGTCTGGCGGTCGAGGGCTTGGGGAGACCAATCGCAGCCCACCCCTCGAGAGAAACATCAAACGGATCACGCGGTTCATGCGTCGTGATCCGGGCCAACAGAAGATCGGTTGAATCGATGGCGAGTACCACGCCGGGTCGCCGCTTCCGGCCCTGCATGTCCGTGACATGGAAACTCTACGGACACCACTTCCCCAACCCTAAATGCTGTCATACACCGCGTCGTCCGGGGAGTCGTCCTTGAAGAACTCTTCGATGGCCAGTCGCTGCCAGTCGAGTTCTTCCGGTGCGCAGCCGATCAAGCGAGGCAGGTCACGATACAGCCGAAGTTGGTCAGCGAGGGGCAGCGCCTCAATCGCTTTTTCAATTTCTTGAACGGTAGTCATGGAATGCTAGGGTTTGTCGTGAAGCCAGACCTAGCGATGATAGCCTTTCTATCGTTCGGTAGGGCTCCCATTCTGAGATGCCCTGTCGGCCGTGAGCCTTGCCAGCACTGCCTCCCGCGCTGCCTCCGGAATCCTCATGCCCGCCACCAGGATCACCGCGCGGGCGAGAAGCTCCAGACGATCCCCCGAAGTTTCGGGCAGATCGGCACCACGCGAAAGGCATAGTCGGGCCCATGATTCTCGGTTTTCTTGGCACGCACCGTCAGTCGGCCTTTCACCCAATGGACGTCGCTCCATCTCAGTTCGCCGATCTCAGTCGGGCAGCGCAGACCAGAAAACCGCGCGAGTCCAATCACCAGCTTCCACTCGACCGACGGGCAGGCGTCCAGCACGTCTCGAATCGTTTCCAGCGGCACTAGTGAGCACGGGCAGGATTCGCCTGAGGGCTTCAAAGGGACTCTTTTCGAGCCATCCCCAGCGGACAGCGCAACGAAATACCTGCCTCACTACGCTGACTCGTTTGGCGACGGTGGGCGCCGCTAGCCTGTTGTCTGCGGTGGTACGCCTCTTTTTTCGCCGGGCACTGCCCTGCTTGTCTTTGGCCACCCAGACGCGCCACGCGTCTGCGCCCTCGCGATGTGATTGCTGGGGAGTCTCGTCGGCCAGTCGGAGAGCAATAGCCGGGCAGTGCTGAAGCTGGCTGACGCAATGGCTCCGTGTGTGCTTTTTGGCGATCGGTGCTCGCCGACCGACCCAACGCTGTCGCAGCCGTCACGAGAATCTTCCTTGCTGAGATCGAGCGACTGCTGTGCGCTGCGGCAGGCGTCACGAGTGACGCGCCCGCCGTCCGCCCGCGTCTCGGCGCCGTCTCCTTCCTGCACCGCTTCGGATCGGCGCTCAACCACCACGTGCACCTGCACGTGTGTGCAACCGACGGCGTCTTCATGCCGGCTGCTAACGGAGCAGGGTGTGTTGCCCCGCCGGCGTTTCTGCCCGTCCGCCCGATCACTCAAGTCCACCTGGCCGTGCTCACCGAGCGAGTGCGCCGCCGCGTGATCCGCTGGTTCAGGCTCGCTCACCTGCTCGACGCTTCTGCGGCTGCCACCATGCTCGCCTGGGAGAACAGCGGGTTTTCCATCGACGCCAGTGTCCGGATCACGCTCATCGACCACGACGTGCCGAGCTACTTTCAGAGTCTCGAACACTTGCTGAGATACTGTGCACGGCCCCCCTTCGCGCTGGAACGGCTCTCCGTGACTCGCAGCCCAGACGGCGGCGTCGCCAAAGTCCGCTACGTGCTCCCGCGGCACAAGGCAGCCAACTGGGTCGGGCGGGGGCGCGGGCGGAAGTCCACGGGGCCTGAGGCCAATGGCATCGTCGAGCTCTCGCCGTTTGAGTTCCTCGACCGGCTCGCCGATCTCGTGCCGCCGCCGCGCAAGCACCGGCATCGCTATCACGGAGTATTCGCGCCGAATCACCGGCTGCGGAAAGCCGTCACATCGCTGGCGATCGGGAATATTGGCAAGCGGCGCAACGCCGCCACCGGCGGGCAGGCCGCCGGCGGGGCTGTCGGCGGACATGCCGTGGAAGGCTGCTGCGACACTCATGCAAAGCCCCGCTCGCATGACACGTCGCGGATCGCCTGGGCGAAACTGATGGCACGGATGGGGGAGGAGTTTTCACTTGCGTGCCCCACGTGCGGCGGTGACATCCGGCTCATCGCGTTCATCACGGAGCCGGGGGCAATCCGGAAGATCCTGACACACCTCGGCGAACCGCTCGAACCGCCGCCGGTGTCGCCCGCTCGTGGCCCGCCCACTGACTGGGGCGAGCTCGTGCAGGTGCATGATGAGCGCGCCGTCTTTCAACCTTCGCCCGACGATCTGCCGGCAATCGACATCCACAGCCTCTGAGTCCTGCCGGACGCGAGGCGTCGAGCCCCCGGGAACGGCCGACTGGGCCGCGGTCTGCGCCGACGCGAGAAAAACGCCACCGCAGGGGGTGCGGGGCGTTTCGAGAAACCCGCTCGAGACGCCCGGGCCCGCTCCTCCCGAGACTCAAGAGTCGCTCATCAGCCGGAAGACCGTTGCGGAAGTGCCATTGACCGGGCTATCCTTCCCAAAGCCCCCTGCTTGCTGTGACTCTCCGTTCTGCCGCCAAGGGCAGTGCGTTCGTCGTGCGGGTGAGCGGATGGGATACACGGTCACAAAAATGGTTAAACATGCTGTGTTGAAACAGGCCGTTGGCATTTTTGGACATCGCCCCGTCCGCTTTTCGCGTGCGGCTGCGCCTTCAACTACATCCGCGATTCGCCTTCTTTTCATCCCGCAGGCCACGCTCGAGGAGTTCTCATGCGTCGTTCACCTTGGTCCCTCCGTACGGTTTTCCAGTTCTGCTGGCCCGCGAGGCGTTCCGGCCGTGACGTGGCGATCTCGAGAAGGCGGCGTCGTGTGGGGGACCTGACCCTCCAATGGCTTGAGCCGCGATTTGCTTTTTCGGCCAATACCCCCGAACTCTTGGCAAACATCGCCGCTAACGACCCTGGCAAGCTCCCGGCCGGGTCAACCCCGATGGACTTCACGAAGGTCGGCCAGACAACGTTCTTCACGGCTGAGCACAAGAACTTTGGCACCGAACTGTGGAAGACCGATGGCACGACGGCGGGTACGGTGGTCGTCAAGGACATCAACAATGGCCTCGGCGATAGTTTCCCTGGCGGCCTGACGGCCTTCAACGGCAAGCTCTACTTTGCAGCCTCCGACGGTGGGCCCAGCAAGCTCTGGGTGTCGGATTCCTCCGAAAACGGAACGCAAGCCGTCGCTGATCCGGCTGGCATCGGCCCTCTCCAGGCGCCTACGAACTTGAAGGTGGTTGGCAACAGCATGTACTTCGTGGCCAATGGCGCCACACTGTATGTCATGGACGGCTCGACTCAGGCCGTGCGGAGCCTTGGTGCATTCGCGTGGGTGTCTGACCTGGCGGCCTTCAACGGCAGGCTGTATTTCGTCGGGGACGACGGCACAGGCATGGGGGTCGAACTGTGGTCTTCCGACGGCACGAGGAACGGCACCAAGGTCGCGGCCGACATCAACAAGAGCGGCAACGGACTGCCTTTCGGCGTGCCGGGGCAGCGGTTCGTCGAAGCGGGTGGAAGCCTTTACTTTCAAGCTAACGACGGCAATACGGGGTCGCAACTGTGGCGATTCAATGGCGCCACTGCCACGCGTGTGAGCCTCGTGAACCAGTTCGCGGGAGGCTGCAACCCGGAACAACTCGCGTCCATCGGGGGCACGGTCTTTTTCTCCGCCTTCGACGGCACGGAGACGGAACTCTGGTATACGGACGGAGGCGATCCGAAGTCGGTGCAGGTGGCTCTCGGACTCGCGTCTTCATCTCCCCGAGAGTTCACCGGACTCAATGGCAAGGTCTATTTCACGGCCTTCAACACGGCCGGCGTTCAAAAGCTGTTTTCGTTTGCCGCGGGCGTCGTGACGCAGATCGACACCGCGGGGGGGCTTCTCTCGATCA
>Ga0247843_1009958_pt1 | contig 10312 bp, 5 predicted proteins | sample LaCruzMarch2017__FD_192420 | JGI IMG/M metagenome (GOLD analysis project Ga0247843, IMG submission 192420) | Freshwater microbial communities from meromictic Lake La Cruz, Castile-La Mancha, Spain - LaCruzMarch2017_8m | ecosystem: Environmental > Aquatic > Freshwater > Lake | place: Spain...
ACAGCGGCCCGCACCGCCGAGCAGGAGGCGAAGGCCCGCCAGCAGGCCGAGCAGGCGGCAACCCAGATCGCCACCCTGACCACCCGCCTGCAAGAGGGTGAGGCTGCCCGCACCGCCGAGGCTGCCCGCCTCGCCGCAGCCCGCGCCGAGGCGCAGAAGCTGCAGACCGAGGTCGCTGCCCTGCGAGAGACAGCGGCCCGCACCGCCGAGCAGGAGGCGAAGGCCCGCCAGCAGGCCGAGCAGGCGGCAACCCAGATCGCCACCCTGACCACCCGGCTGCAAGAGGGTGAGGCCGCCCGTACGGCCGAGGCCGCCCGCCTCGCCGCAGCCCGCGCCGAGGCGCAGAAGCTGCAGGCCGAGGTCGCTGCAGTGCAGCGGGACCGGGCAGCGCTGCAGGACCAATGTCTGGCCGATGCAGCAGCGATCCGCGCGCGCGACCAGAGACTGGCGGCGGCTGAACGCGAACTGCGCCGGGCCGAGGGTCAGGTCGCGCTGATCAGGGAACTTCTGCTGCGGGAGGCAGGCTTGTGAGCAAGGACACACGCCCCCCCCGCAACGCAACGCCGCGGACGCGCAAATCCCGCAAGTCGGCACCCGTCCCGAACCGGCCTGCCGCCGCCGAAGCCGTCACGGCGACTGATCTCTTTCGCGAGACAACGCCCGCCGATGCCCTGCTGCTCGAGACCAGCCGCTCGCACTGGCAATACGGTCAATGGGAAAAACTCGCCGCGATCGACATCGCGACCCTGTCCGCGCATCCCGACCGGGCCAAGCTGGCGCTGCTGGCGGCGGCGGGGCAGCTGCAGGCCGGCGCGCCCGGGGCGGCACGGCAGGCCCTGCGGCAGGCACGCGACTGGGGCGCCAATCGCGGCCTGACCGCCCGGGTGTTGGCGGCCGGCCTGCACAACACGCTGGGCCGGATCTCGGTTCTGCTGGACGATGCGGCGGGCGCCGCCGGGCATTTCCGCGCCTCGATCGCGCTGGTCGAACCCGGAGCGGATGCCGAGCTGCTCGGCCGCACCCGGCAGCTGCGCGAGACCGCGCGCCTTGGCCTGACGCGCGAGGCGGCCGCGGCGATGCAGGCCGAGCTTGACGGCCTGGCCGCCGCCAGCGCCACTCCGGCCGAGATCATGGCGCAGCTGGCCGTGCTGCAGGAGGCGCTGGCCACGCTCGACCAGGTGCGGCTTGCTGCCCCCGGCACGCCCCCGGCGACAGAGGGATCGCAAGCCGGGGGTCCGGCGGATGCCGAGCGCCTTGCCGAGCAGTTCCTCGCCAGCCGCAAGGGCATGGTTGTCCGCCTAGGACCCATCCTGGATCGTCTGCTGCAACTGCCAAAGTTGCCGTCGGTCCAGGCGGCCGGCTCGCCCGATATCGTGGCCATGATCGAACGGCTCGATGCCATCCTTGCCGACCCGGTCCGGGCCCCCGAGGCCATCGACGCCGCGTCCGCCGCGCTGTCGCCACGGGACGGCGCACTGTTTCTGATGATTGCCGCCGCGCACCGGGCCGAGACGAAAGACAGGATGCTGGCCCTCGACCTGATGGCAGATGCCGAGGACATGTTGCCACCCGATGCGGGGGCACAGGGTCTTCTGACCATCGGCGCCGAGATCTACACCCGTCTGAGCCTGCCGCAGATGGCGCTGTCCCTTCTGGCGCGTGACATGCTGCAGGGCCCGGGGGCGCTGGCCCCCGGGCTGCGGATGCAGCTTGACAAGGCGATCAGGGGTTCCGCTGACAAGGGCGACGCCGAGCATGGCCACGTCGTGCTGATGGAATGGCTGACCTCCCATCCGCCGGTGCCGGGCAAGCGGCTGATGGTGGAGATTGGCACCACGCGCGAGCGCGTCCCCGGGCAGGGATCGACCGAGAAGCTGGCACGGTTCTGCAGCGAGAGGGGCTTCGACTTTGTGACGGTGGACATGGATCCGCGCAATGCGGCCCGGGCTCAGCGGCTGTTCGGGCGTCTTGGCCTGCCGTTCCGGGCAGTTGCGGCCAAGGGCGAAGACTGGCTGGCCGCCTTCGAAGGGACGGTCGACTACATCTTCCTGGATGCCTACGACTATGATCACGGCAAGCACAGCGAGACGCGCCAGGTCCGCTACGAGACCTTCCTTGGGTCCCGCATCGACGAGGAAGCCTGCCACAAGATGCATCTCGACTGCGCCCATGTGCTGGTGGACAAGCTGGCCCTGGATGGCCTGATCTGTTTCGACGACACTTGGACCGACGCCGAGGGTCGCTGGACTGCAAAGGGGACGACGGCCATGCCCTTTCTGCTGGCCAACGGCTTCCATGTCCTCGAGGCCCGCAACCGGGCCGCCCTTCTGGCACGCGATTGACCGAGACACCTGCCGCGATGTCCCGCCTGAACCGGTTCCGCGACCTGCATGCGGGCGAGCGCTGCGTGCTGGTCTGCAACGGCCCCTCGCTGAACCGGATGGACCTTGCGCCCCTGCGCGGCGCGGTGGTGATCGGGCTGAACAAGATCTTCCTCGGCCTGCCGCGCTTTGGTTTCTACCCGCGCTACCTCGTGGCGGTGAACCCGCTGGTGGTCGAGCAATCCGCCGCCGCCCTGGCCGCGATGAGCGCCATCCGCTTCATCGGGGCGCGGGCGGGCAAGTTCCTGCCCGAGGATGCCTTCACCCATCATGTCAACCTGCTCTGGGATCCAGTGGTGTTCTCGACCGACCTGACGCAGGGCCTGCGCGAGGGCGGCACCGTCACCCATGCGGCGCTGCAGGTCGCCTTCTGGATGGGCTTTTCCGAGGTGGTGATCATCGGCATGGACCACCGCTACGATTTTGTCGGCGCCCCGCACGAGACCCATCTGCTGGAGGGGCCGGACCGCAACCACTTCAGCCCCGACTACTTCAGCGGCCAGCGCTGGGACAACCCCAACCTCGCCCGCTCCGAGGCCTCCTATGCCGAGGCGCGCCGGGTCTACGAGGGCGCGGGACGGCGGATCATCGATGCGACGGTCGACGGGGCCTGCACTATCTTTCCCAAAGCCGAGTACCACAGCCTGTTCCAACACAAAGAGCGCCTGAACACCTGAGGCGGGAAATCCCAACGCCCACCGAGCCGTCGAAATGGACGTAAGAGATGGGGTGGACGCCCCCCGGCGGCATCGATGTGCCAAGGTGGCGGGGCATTGATCTTTGCGCGTAAGTCAGCCACAGGTGACCCGATTTCGCGGGTATGGATCCCGCAAGGCAGGACAGATTAGATGCGCGTGTTGATCACGACTCCGGTTCTGAACGCCATCGACACGATCGACGCGACGATCCTCAGTGTGATCGGGCAGGTCGGCGACTTTCACTTGCACTACCACCTGCGCGACCTTGGCTCGACCGACGGTACCGCCGCGCGGCTGGCCTGGTGGCAGGAGCGGCTGGACCGGCGCGAGGTGCCGCTGCACTGTCTGGCGCTGCGGTTCAGCTGGGCCGCCGATCCCGGCGCAGGCCTGGGCGCCGCGCTGTGCAGCGGTTTTGCCGCACTGCCGGGCGGCGACGCCGATTTCATGACCTGGATCGAACCCGGCGACATCCTGTTGCCCGGCGCACTGGCGCTGGCGGCCAGTCTGCGCGACCGTTTCCGTGTGGCGGAACTGGGCTGGTTCGGCGGCGCCGGACCACAGATCCGACGAGAAGCAGGGCCAGAAACAGGGCCAGAACCGGAGGATGCGGACGGCAACCCCCCGGACCCGGCAGTGGTGGCCGCGCTGGTCCCCGGGCTGCGACCGATGCCCACGGCCGTGCTGGCGGCAGGCTTGTGCGACGGGCGGCACTGGGACAGGTTGCGCCAGCCCGGGGTCTTCTTCCGCCGGACACTCTGGGTCGGCCTGGCGCCCCAGACCCTGATCGCGTCGCTTGGCAGGACCGCACCCTGGGCGATCTGGCGCGCCCTGGCACAACACACGGGCTTTGTGCATGTGCCCGCCACGCTGGGGCGCGCTCACGCGGCACCGCACGCGCAGGGGCCGCGATACGGGATGTGGCCCGGGCCGGGATCGGTGTCGGCATCCGAAGCGGCCGGGGAAGATGCTCTGCTGGAGCCCGAAGCGGGCCGGGCAGCCCTTCGGGCGCTGGCGGGCGGTGGCGAGTTGCGCTACCGCCTGCTGCGCCCCGCGCCCGGCAGGCCCGCGCAGGAACCAGGTGCCGACACCGATTCCAACCCGGATCCTGTCGCCTTCCCGGTAGGGGAGGCGCTTCAAGCTGGCCCTCGGCTCGCTGTGGTCGAGACCTCGGCCCAGGCGGCGCTGGCGCGGCATGTGGCCCGCGTGTTGGGGCCCACGGTGCGGCTGGCAGTGCCGCCGGGGGCTGCGCGACCGCCCCGGCTGATCTGGGGGGACCACCCCAAGCCAGCGCCACCCTTGCCGGCCATCTCGATCAGCCTGGCCGACGGGATCGCCGCGTTCGAGGGGTGCTGGCAGTTCCCCGCCATCACCGAACAGCACGCCGCCCGGCAGATGCAGCGTCTGGGTCCGCTGCCTGCCGGGATCACCTATGTCGCCTTTCCCTGGGCTACCCTGATCGACAAGCTGCAGACCGGGGCTGCAGATGCCCATGCGCACCTGGGCGCCTTCCGCGCCTTCTGCCGCAGGCTGCCGCCCCGGTCATCGCGGTCATTGCAGTCGCCCGACACGGGGCTACGCATCACCGTCTGCCAGCACATCCTGCTGCGGCGCTACCTCTGGCTGCTGCAAGATGCCGGGATCGATCATGTGTTCTGGCCGCATGCGATGCAGGCAGACGCGACACGGGCCGACGGGACCGCGACCGACGGAAAGACGATCGGCCTGCACCCTTTCCCGCTCTATCCTGTTCAGGTGCCCAAGGCGCTGGACCTGCCGCCGGACAGCCCCCGGCCCTGGCTTTTCTCGTTCATCGGGGCGCGGGCCAACCGCTATTACCTGACCCAGGTGCGCAGCTGGATCCTCGACATCCTGGGAGGCGATCTGCGCGGCCTGATCGAGGGGCGCGACAACTGGCACTACAATACCGTCGTCTATGACCACCAGGTCCGCCGGAACACGGGCGGCATGGCGGCAGCGGAGAACGCCTCTGCCCCGCCCTCCGAAGCCTTCCTGACCGCTCTGATACAGACCGTCTTCGCGCTTTGCCCCTCTGGGACCGGGCCGAACTCGATCCGGTTGTGGGAGGCGCTTGGCGCCGGGACGATCCCGGTCATCCTGGCCGATGGCTGGGCCCCGCCCGGCGACCTCCGCCTGTGGGAGGCCGCCGCCCTGTTCGTGCCCGAAACGCCCGCTGCGGTCGCTGCCCTGCCCGAGCAACTCGCTGCCATCGCGGCCGACTCCGCCCGGCTGGCGGCGATGCGCGCCGCCGGGCGGCAGCTTTGGCTGCTTTACGGCCCCGACAGCTTTGTCACCGACATCAGCCTTTTGATCACCCGCCAGGTGCCGCAAGTCCCGGACCCTGAACCGGTGACCGAACCTGTACCGAAACCGCCGGCCGGTCTGGATGGTGATGCGGGCGATCTTCTGCAGGCGGCGGCCCGGGCGCTCTTGCTCGGGCGGCGCAGCGCAGCGGCCATCGCGGCCGATCCGCTGCTGGCAGAAGCCCGGGCGGCCCTGGCGCCCGACCACCCCGCGCCTGGCCTCCTCGACCGCGTGCTGGCCCATCACGGCGCGACGGCGGGCGACAAGGCGGCAGCACAGCCGGCCCCGGCACCGCCCGCGCGCGCCGCCCTGCTCGCAGCACCGCTGACCGCAACCGGGACGGTTCCCGTGGTGTGCCTGTTCGGGCACCACGCCAACCGCACGCCGCTGGCCTATGCCCCGTTCCGCCGCATGCTGGGCGACAGGCTGGCGTTCACCGCCGATCCGGGCCGGGCGGATCTGGTGATGACCGGCTACAATGTCGATCTTCCAGAGATCGCCCGCGCCTTGGGCCACCTGCCACCTGCACGGCGGCCCCGCCTGGCCGTCGTCTCGGAAGAACCGCTCTGGGACAGCATCTGGTCGGGAGGTTTTGCCGCACGGGCGCGCAGTGCCCGGATCGATGGCCAGGACTGGGCCTATATCTTCCTCAACCATCAGACCTGTAGGGTCTTCGCTTTTGATCATCTGCCCTATTTCCTGCTGACCCGGGACGATTTCGCCCCCCGCCTGGCGCTCTGGATCCTGCGGCACGCCGGGCAGACGCCCGCCGAACGCCTTGCCGCCTGGCAAGCCGCGCCGGTTCCGGCGGCCTTTGTCGCCGAACGGCGGGAAGACCCCCGCTATGCCCGCGCCTTTCCCGAGCATGATGTCGCGGGTCTCTCGGTCTATCGCAGCGAGGTGGCCCGCCTGGTCGACCTGCCAGGCACGCTGCGCCTTGGCCAGGGCTGGGTCGCCGTGGGCGAAGCGGCAACAGGCGCGACAGGCCAGTCGGCAGCGCCGCCCCGGCGACAGAACCTGCCCGACTGGCACCTCGACAAGGTCGCACAGCTGGACGGGCGGGTACGGGTGATGGGCGCCCAGGAAAACACCCACCATCCGTTATACGTCTCTGAAAAGGTGTTCGACGCCTTCGCCGTGGGTGCGGTGCCGCTGGTCCATGCCGGGCCGGGCCATCGGTTGCACGATCTGGTAGGTCCGGGCGCGATGCTGAACAGCTTTGGTCTGACCGCACCCGAGGCTGCCGCCCTTGTCACAGGTTTTGTTCCGGGAACCGAGGTGGCAGCCGCCTGGCTGGCCAGTGCCCGCGCCTTGGCCCAACGCTGCGCCGACATCGCCGCGATTCAGGCCGAGCGCACCCGCGTGGTAAACACCCTGCTGGCCGAGATCGCCACCCTGTTCTGAGTCCGTGGCATCGCCCCGCCAGCCAAGACCGGTGTGCAGAGTCAGTTCTCTCTGTCCCGTCGAACGGAATATGCGGCCGCTCTGTATGATCCCATGGTTTTTTTGGTGCGATTCTTTCCCAGAGCAGGTCCGCCGGTCAGAGGATGAAATCCCCCGCCACCATGGTGGTCGTGAGGTTCACGAAGATCTGCATGTCGGCGGCAAGGTCTGCGTTCACGTTGACCTCGACGACCACCGCATTCGGCCCGCCCAGAGACTGAAGCCGCACCTGCCCCGCCGCGCTGAAGGCCGCGTTGCCAATGAAGGTGAAGGCGTCGTTCAGCACCGTCGCCGTGTTGGCGTCGATCGCCGAGAGGTCGATCCGGTCCTGGTCCGCCGGCGCGCGGGTAAAGCCGTTGATAACGTCGCGGTTCGCCGACCCGGCGCGGGAGTTGGACACTGCCTGGTAGACGAAGGTGTCCGCCCCCGCTCCGCCCACCAGCGTATCCACCCCCTCGCCGCCGATCAGCACGTCATTGCCGCCGTTGCCGTTGATCTGGTCGTTGCCCCCGCGCCCCTCGAGCCTGTTGGCGCCATCGTTGCCGACCAGCGTGCCGGGCGCGTCATTGCCGATCAGCGTCAGGGCCAGGGTGCCGGGCTGGGCGCGGACCAGTTCGATGTTGGTCGGCGCGGTGTAGTTCACTGCAGTGAAAACAGTGTCTATTCCGCCACCCGAGGCAAAACCGACCTCGCCCTGGACCAGATCGCCCGGGCTGTCGACCCAGTAGATGTCGTTGCCGGGGCCGCCCTCCATGATGTCATCCCCGGTGCCGCCATCCAGCCGGTCGGCGCCCTCGCCGCCCATCAGGGTATCGTTGCCCGCCATGCCGGACAGCAGGTCGGCACCAGCATTGCCGGTCAGCAGGTTCGCCGCCGCATTGCCGGTCAGCCGGTCCGATCCGCTGCCGCCCTCAAGCGCCTCGATCGAGATGAAGGTGTCGAGGCCGTCGCCGGTCGCCTGCGCAACACTCAGCCCGAGATCGACCGTCATCGCCCGGCTGCCGACAAAACGCACGGTGTCAAAGCCATCGCCACCGTCGAAAAGATCGCTGCCCGAGGCCCCGTCGAAGGTGTCGTTGCCGCCCATGCCCCAGAAACTGTTGTTGCCCGACGTGCCTGTGAGGCTGTCATTGCGGCTGCCGCCGACAAGGCCCTCGATCCCGGTGAAGGTATCATTTCCGTCGCCGGTCGCCTGCGGCCCGGTCAGGCCGAGGTTGACCGTCAGCGCGCGGGTGAGAGAGTTGGCCAAGAAGCGCACGATGTCGGTGCCGGTGCCACCGTCGAACAGATCGTCGCCGTCAGACCCCCAGAGCGTGTCGTTCCCCGTTCCGCCGTAGAACAGCGCACCACCGGCTTGATCCTCGATCTCGTCGTCGCCTGCCCCGCCATAGAGCGTATCGAACCCGCTGTAACCGAAGATCGTGTCGTTGCCATCGCCGCCATCGGCCCAGAGCGTGCCGTTGCCGCCGCCGATCAGGTCGTTCCCGATGCCGCCGAACGCTGTGTCGTTGCCGCCGCCACCAAAGCCCGGCATTATAATGTCGTCGCCCGCGCCGCCATCGAGGGTATCATCGCCGGAACCACCGCTCATGGTGTCGTTGCCGTCGCCGCCCAGCAGGCTGTCGTTGCCGTCATCGCCGTCAGAGTAGTCACTACCGCCGTAGAGGGTGTCGTCGCCTGCGCCGCCGGCTATGGTGTCGTTGCCGGCGAAGGTATTCTCCGAGTCGCCGTAGATGAGATCGTTGCCATCGCCACCAATAAGGCTGTCGTCGCCACCGTTTCCAGAGATCGTGTCGTCGCCGGTGCCACCGTCGATTGTGTCGCTGCCATCCGGTTCGCCAGGGCTGCCGGCCCAGCTAATGTAGACGACGTCGCCATCGAGCCGGTCGTTCCCGGCCCCACCGGTGATGCTGTCATCGCCCACGCCCCCGCGTAGAATGTCGTCGCCCGCCCCGCCATCGATCCTGTCATTGCCGGTCCGGCCAGCGAAGGTATCGTTGCCGGCACCGCCGTAGACCGTATCGTTGCCGCCGTAGGTGAACAGGTAGTCGTCGCCGTCGCCACCATACAGCCAGTCATCATCCGTTTCGTTCAACGTGCCCGCGTAAAGAAGATCGTTACCGGTACCGCCATAAAGGGAATCGGCGCCGGACCAGCCGTAGAGCGTGTCGTTGTCCGCCCCGCCCTCGATCCAGTCGTTGCCGTTGCCGCCGTCGAGATAGTCGTTGCCGGAGCCGCCGTCGATCCGGTCGGGGCCGTTGCCCCCGAGGATCGAATCCGCACCAGACCCGCCGATCAGGCTGTCGGCGCCCTCGCCGCCATAAAGGTTGTCGTTGCCCGCCCCGCCATCCAGCAGATCGGCCCCGGTGGCGCCGTAAAGGGTATCGTCGCCATCCTCGCCATAGATGGTGTCGTCGCCCGCCCCCCCGGGGATGCCGCTGCCCGACAGTTCGTCATTGCCGTCGCCGCCCCAGATCGTGTCGTTGCCGTCGCCACCCTCGATCGTGTCGTCGCCGCCCAGCCCGAAATAGACATCCGATCCGGGATACTTGACAAGCGAGTCGTTGCCCGAAGTTCCGGTGTAGGTCGCCATCGCCTGCTCTCCTCTGTCCAGGGCGCCTGTCCCCATCGGGCATGGTAGCGACCGCGCAGAGAGGTGTCGTTGACCGAGGTCAAGTCCGCAGGCCCGCGTCAGCCGCGTCAGAGGATGAAATCCCCCGCGACCATCGTCGTCTGCAGGTTGACGAAGATCTGCATGTCGGCGGCAAGGTCAGCGTTCACGTTGACCTCGACGATCACCGCATTCGGCCCGCCCAGGCCCTGCACCCGCACCTGCCCGGCGGCGGTGAAGGCGCCCGTGCCGATGAAGGTGAAGGCGTCGTTCGCCGCCGTCGCGGTATTGGCGTCGATGGCCGACAGGTCGATGCGGTCCTGCTCGCCCGGCGCGCGGGCGAAGCCGTTGATCACGTCGCGGGCGGCCACCCCGGTGCGGCTGTTCGACACCGCCAGATAAACGAACGTATCCGCCCCTGAGCTACTCCCGGCCGCGCGGATGATCTCGACAGTGACGGGCTGGGTGTGGTTGACCGAGGTGATCACCGTGTCGATGCCGCCGCCCTGGGCCCTTCTTGGCCAGTCGGCCGGTCTGGCCCTTGCCATCCCTGATCCGGTGTTGCGCATCATGGGCGGCCCGCCTGATCTGGCCGCTGCCGCTGAAAGCGGTCTGGCGCGCGGTCAGTCAGGCAAGGCGGCCGGGCCGGCACCCTGCGCCATGGCCACCCCTGTGGCGCGGGCCAGATGTCCCTCGACCGCGCGGGACATGACCGGCAGGCGCAGCGTCCGCACCCGACCGTCGGGATAGGACCGCCGCCCGTAGATCAGCCGCACATGCCGCCCGGCGCCGCGCATCTGGTCCAATAGAAACCGGTGCGCCGCTGCATCGTCGGCCTGCCAGGCGTTGATGATCAT
>Ga0247843_1009959_pt1 | contig 10310 bp, 9 predicted proteins | sample LaCruzMarch2017__FD_192420 | JGI IMG/M metagenome (GOLD analysis project Ga0247843, IMG submission 192420) | Freshwater microbial communities from meromictic Lake La Cruz, Castile-La Mancha, Spain - LaCruzMarch2017_8m | ecosystem: Environmental > Aquatic > Freshwater > Lake | place: Spain...
ATCCGTCTGTTTTGGGCTTTGATTCCCATTCTGCCAATTTTGCAAGTAAAATCTCAGTAGCTTTGTGCTTATCCATTGCCTTTTTTTAGGCTAATTTAGTAATTCCCTGCATTCATTCGTACACCCTATTAATTTTATTTCCCGCAGATAGTCGCTAATTCCAATATGCAGATTTCGGTAATTTTTTAATCTGCTTATTTCTGCGAAACTAAATCTGTGCCCATCTGCGGGGGATTTTTTTTTTACAATTTAGCTGGCAGTGAAAAACCTTTGCCTAAAAAGGATACCCAATTCCAATGTTGAAAACGGGGTAATTGGGACTTGAGCGACGGAATGAAAAGCGAGGCAGCAGATAGCGCTCATCTACGGTCGTTGTTTGACCAAACGCATCTTTCACTTGAAATTTCCGACTTGGGTCGTACACTTTGATACCCACATCAAGACGAAAAATGAAATACGACATGTCGTAGCGTAAGCCGGCACCGGTTCCTACGGCGAATTCCTTGTAAAAACGACTGAAATCAAAGACTCCATTCATAATGTTTTGGTTGGGAGTGGTCGATTTATCCAACCGCAAACGCCACACATTCCCCACATCTATAAACAGGGCATAATTAATATCTCCCACAAATCGGAACAGATGTCCGCGCAACTCTAAGTTAGTTTCCATGAGCACGTCGCCGAGTTGTTCAAAACGGTAATCATAGCCACTGTATTGGCTCACACCAGGTTGCAAAGTGGTGGTTTCTCCATTTCTGAAAATCGGGCTGCCCGTCTGTAAATCTACGTTGGGATAGGCCGAACCCAACCCCAATCGTCGGGGTGGCCACGCCCGTAGGCTGTTGCTTCCTCCGCCCGTCAGCGATTTTTCATAGGGAGCTACGCGGCGATTATTGTAGTTGAAAATCAATCCAAAGTTCGCCCGATACACCAATGTACTCTTTGGGCCAAGGGGATGGTATTTTCGATACTCAGCATTGCCTTTCAGGAATTTATACAATTGAAACCCATCCAAAACCAATGGCAGTTTTTGCTGACGTAGAAAATTGAGCGATGTCCCGCCGGACTCTGCAAACAATCGCAAATAATGAGCATTCCGATTTTGCCCAATCAGATTGTTATTGAAAATATACGAAAAACTCAAGCTCGAAATTACCGCCGATTGGAAGCTGAATTTGAGCGGATTTCCTCCGTAATTATAGAGCGAATCCAACAGATAAGAAAACTTTTCACTTTGTTGGCTTTGCAACACACTAAAATCAAAGGCCGTAAAGCTCAGGTATTCAAAGTCGCTTTTTTTCCAATTATAGCGCAAACTTGCCTGAAAACCGCTCCGAATAAAGTCCGGGTCAGCGCCCAAAAAGTCGCGGTTGGTGTAATTGTACCCCAAACTGACAATGCTGCGGGGCGTCTTTCGATTAAGATTAGCCGCAATTCGGCCGGGAAATAAAATTCGCGGAAAAATCAAGGCCGTATTGATACCCATTTCGAGCGTTCTCACCAAGTTTGAACTTTTCAGGCCAAAGTTGGCATCAACGGCTCCCCGCGCCGAAACTTCAAAGTTTTCGAGCCGCCCAAAGATATTCCGCACCCGAAACGTACCGTTCAAAAACGGCCCGGGCAGGTTTTGTACCACATTCACTCCACTTTCGCCCGTGACTTGGTACTTATCCTGCGGAATTACCCGAACTAATGCTCTGATGTATCCGTCGGTCGTATCCGTTTCGATATTGATGAACTGAAACTGATCCAAAACGCTCAACTGTCGATACGTTTCGTCCCAATCCGTTTGCCGATAGAGGTCGGTAGGACGAAACAAAATCTTACTGTCCAATACCCGGGGAGAATAATAATGTTTAGGCGTAAACGAATAGGTTACCCCCTTGTACCAAGTCGTATCACTCGCTCCCTGAACCTCATTGGGCAGGCTTTCCACTCGGAAACCTACTGTACTGTACCGATAACGGGTGTGCGAGGTCTGGTTGCGGGGGTAGTTGACCTGCAAACCCTTCACATCCACAATGTGATAAATAGAGTCGGTAGCGGGGTCACGTTTGGTGGTATCGACCAAAAACCCGCCGTTGCGTCTTCCCAGTGCATTTTGAACCGGCCGCAGGTAGTTGCGGTCAAAACCAAAATAGCCGTTCTCACGCATGAGTTTTTCGATTCGCACACTCTCGCTGATGATGTCGCTGTTGCGGTAATTATTCCCCAGTTTGAGGAAGGTCTCTGACTGTGTTTTTTTCAGCAAAGTATCTATGTCCTTATCTTTGTGCGTCAAAATATCCACTTCCCGCAACCGATGCGGTATGCCTTCCATCAGCGTATAGGTGGTGCGGATTCGGCCTAAAATCGTATCGGTATTGAAAGTGACCCCCGCATCGCGGTAGCCCTGATTGACCAGATAGTTCTTTATTTTAATAACATTATTCTTGGTATCTTTTTCTGAAAAATAAACGGGCGGCTCACCCAAGGCACGCATTCCCCAATTCCCGCCCTCTACACGCTCTCGGTATTTGTTGGAAATACGGTTGTATTTACGACGAAGTCGAGAAAGTTTTCGGGAATCGTTGGCATATAATTCAAACTGCTGTTCATAATACCGATTAACGGAGTCCAATTTTATCCGTTGCGGCTCACGGTCGTAATTTTTATCCCAGCCTTGATAAAGCCAAAGAGAAACCGTTGCGCCAGGGATTCCAAAAATTCTTTTATTAGGCCGTTGGGGCAAAAGTGGCTCCAAATCTTCCGTTTTTACGACTTTATTTCCCCGAAAAATTTGGTTTCCGAGTAAGTATTCGTCTTTTTTGAGCGTACTTTTGGGAGTGCAGGCACCGAGAAGGAACAAAATAAAATATAGAATGATAAATGATAAACTATGAATTAGTTTGCTCCTAATTTCACCTAACTCATTAAACATTCGCTCAAAAACACGCAGTTCTGTATCAATCATTAAAATATGCTTTCTAAAAACGTAGTAAAATACCTCAACTCGCTGCAACTTAAAAAATACCGTCAGGAACACGGCTCGTTTTTGGTCGAAGGAGCCAAAAGCGTGGTGGAATTACTCGCTTCCGATTTCGAGATTGAAATGCTCGTGGCCACTGACGCATTTTACAAAGAAAATACCCAAAAGTTTGATAAACAACCTTTCCGCGTCGAAATCGCTACGCCCGACGAACTCAGCCGCGTGGGAACCCTCCAAACCAACGACGCGGCTTTGGCCGTAGTAAAAACGAAACCCAACGATTTTTTGTATGCCGAAAAGCAGGAATACGTCTTGGTGTTGGACGACATCCGCGACCCCGGCAACCTCGGCACCATCATCCGCATTGCCGATTGGTACGGCATCACCAAAATCATCTGTTCCCTCACCACCACCGACTGGTACAACCCCAAAGTCATTGCCGCAAGCAAAGGCTCCTTTACACGAGTGCGAGGGTATTATGTAGAATTGGATATGTATTTGGAAAAAGTAAGGACTACGGAACAGGGAACACGTATTTACGGCACCTTTTTGGAAGGTAAAAACATCCACCAAACCACCTTTGCCGAAGCGGGTTATATCGTGATGGGCAACGAATCCAACGGCATCAGCCCCTCCGTGGAAACCTTCATCACTCAAAAAATCACCATCCCCCGCTTTGGTGGTGCAGAGTCATTGAACGTGGGAATTGCAGCGGCAGTGGTGCTGGATAATTGGCGGCGGGGGTAGTCTCTATTTTTACAAAAAAATGAAAAAAGAACAACTTTATATCTACGAATTGTTAACTCGGCTTTTCATTAGTAAAGGCTATTGGGAAAACGGCATGTTGGTTGCAGAACAGGAAGTGATTTTGACAGATAATACTGTCCTGCGGCCCGATATTGCTTATTTCACTCGTGAACAAATTCAAAAAAGTAGAAATGGAACAGTTATCATTCCGGAATTTATCATTGAAATTACCTCCAACGGTGACCTAATATTCCCATTGGAAAAGAAAATCACTGAATATTTTAAAGCGGGTGCGGGCGGCGTTCCGCTAAAAGTAATTTGGAACATCATTCCCGAACAAGAAGTAGTCTATGTCTATACTTCCCGACGCGACGTAAAAATCTGCCTCGAAAATGACATTTGCTCTGCAAAACCCGTTTTACCCGATTTTGAGAAGTGCAGCAGCTATTTTTACCGGTGAAAAAACCTCTTAACTTTTCATCAATAAATCACTATCCCCCGCTTTGGCGGCGCTGAATCATTGAACATAGGCATTGCGACGGCGGTGGTGTTGGCTAATTGGCGACGAAATACTAAATTAATACCTTAAAAGAACATTTTTTGCAACAAAACCCTATTTTTGTATTTTCACTCTAACTGCACACTCCTTGACTTTCGACGATTTTGATTTTGAATATGAGCTTTTAGATGGCCTTCACGCCATGGGATTTGACCATCCTACTCCCATCCAAGTTCAAGCCATACCCGTAATTCTGAATAATAAAGACTTGATTGCCTGCGCTCAAACGGGTACGGGTAAGACCGCGGCCTATTTGTTGCCTATTTTGAATAAAATCATTGATGCTCCCGATAACATACGGCATCTCAATACCTTAATATTAGCTCCCACCCGCGAGCTGGCCATTCAAATAGATCAGCAAATTGAAGGTTTAGGCTACTTTACCGGGGTAAGTTCCATTGCCATTTACGGTGGAGGCGACGGAGCTGCGTGGAGTCAGCAGCGGAAAGCTTTGGCCGAAGGAGGCAATGTCATTATTGCTACTCCCGGACGATTAATTGCGCTGTTGCAAATGGGCGAAATCAATTTCAAGAACTTACAGCACCTCATTCTGGACGAAGCTGACCGGATGTTGGACATGGGCTTTTATGATGATATCATTAAGATTATCAGTTATTTACCCGCCCAACGTCAAACGCTTCTGTTTTCGGCAACGATGCCGCCAAAAATCAGAACACTGGCCAATACGATCCTTCAAAACCCCGAACAAATCAGCATTTCAGTAGCCAAACCTGCCGAAGGTATCCTTCAGCAGGTATACATGGTTTATGACGATCAAAAAATAGCCCTTTTGAAACATATTCTGAAAGAAGGGGACTATCCCAGCGTTATCATTTTTGCCTCCACCAAAGACAACGTCAAGAAACTGAATGAGGAATTGAAACGTACTCGCTTGGTAGCAAAGGCGTTCCACTCTGACCTGGAGCAAAAAGAGCGCGAAGAGATTTTACGCGAGTTCAAAAGCAAGTCACTGCCCATTTTGATTGGGACCGATATTCTCTCTCGCGGTATTGACATTGAAGGGATTAGCTTGGTGGTCAATTTCAACGCTCCCCACGACCCCGAAGACTACATTCACCGCATCGGGCGCACAGCCCGCGCCGAAACTACCGGGACAGCCATTACCTTCATCAACGACAAAGATTTACGCAAACTCGCAGCGATTGAGCGAATGATTGGGAAAGAAATCCCGAAAATTCCGTTGCCTGCTGCCTTGGGTGCTGCCCCGGAATATAAATCCGGTTCAACTGCCGCCGCACCTCAAAAAAGACCTGCTAAGAAAAAACCGTTCAGGCGCAAAAGCGGACCCAAACCCAACAAACCTCCGCAGAATCCATCACAAACCAATGCTTAAATCGGTTTTGAGTGAGTAGGAACAAAAAGGGAAAACGCTTTAAATAGCGTTCAACTTAAACTCGGCCCTTATGCGCTCATCTGTCTTTTTTTCTTTTTCTCTTTGCATTTTAGGACATTTGCTTTTCTCTTGCGGTGGCTCCAACCAACAAAATCAATCTGCCGCTGCTGATACTACGATGGCTATTACTAAAACAACTTTTGGGCAACTGCCTGACGGCCAAACTGCCGACCTTTATACCCTCCGTAATAAAAACGGAATGGAAATAAAAATCACCAATTATGGCGGTCTTATCACTCATTTGAATACTCCCGATAAAGGCGGCGTTTTTGGAGATGTCGTATTGGGGTATGATACCTTGGGCGGTTATTTAAAATCCAGCCCCTTCTTCGGCGCGTTGGTAGGTCGCTACGGCAACCGTATCGCCAATGCTAAATTTACGCTGGATGGCAAAACCTATACACTTGCCGCCAACAACGGCCCCAACAGTTTGCACGGTGGGCTAAAAGGATTTGACAAAGTAATCTGGAAAACCGAAGTGCTTGATGCAGAAAATGCCATCAAACTTACTTATGTCAGCAAAGATGGGGAAGAAGGATTTCCCGGCAATCTGAACACCGAAGTCATTTATCGCCTGACCGACGATAATTCCCTTGAAATTGAATACACTGCAACTACGGATAAACCAACCGTCGTCAACCTCACGAACCACTCCTATTTTAATCTAACGGGAGGCAAAAGTGATGTATTAAACCATGAAATTTCCATTAACGCCGACAACTTTATCCCGGTTGACAAAACACTTATTCCCATAGGTGAGGTACGTCCGGTAAAAGGCACTGTTTTTGATTTTACAAAACCCACGGCTATCGGGGCTGGCATTAATGACCCAAAAGACGAGCAAATCAAATTGGGTGGCGGTTATGACCATTGTTGGGTAGTTAATGGCTCGAAAGACTCACTTCGTTTGGCGGCAACGGCTTACGAACCTACTTCAGGACGTTTTATGGAAGTATTTACGACCGAGCCTGCGGTTCAATTTTATACGGGCAACTTCCTGAATGGGGGGATTACCGGCAAAAGTGGTGTCGTTTATAAGAAACGTTCGGGCTTTTGCTTTGAAACCGAACATTATCCTGATTCCCCCAATCAGCCTTCTTTCCCAAGCGTAGTGTTACGTCCCGGCGAAACCTATAAAACAAAAACGGTTTATAAATTTTCTGCAAAATAGGTTATCGATTCTCAGTTAATCATTTACAGTTTGTGGTTTACAGTTCACAGTCAGTTATTAACACTGCGAACCGTAAAACGCAAACTGTCTACCGTAAACGGCAAACACTAAACTGTAAACCGCAAACTGTGGCCTATTGACATACCACTACAAAAATTTGGTCATATCGGATTATTGCCGTAGTTTAGCGATTGTCAATAACCAACCCCCACCTTATAAATATGGCCATGCTAAGCCGCGTTGCCGATTCAGTGTATTGGATGAATCGTTACATAGAGCGAGCCGAAAATTACGCCCGCTTTATTGGAGTTAATTTTAATCTGGCACTTGATCTACCTCCCAACGTTAACGAACAGTGGGAACCGCTTTTGATTGCGACTGCCGACAATTTCCTCTTTTACCAACATTACGACGAACCTACGCGCGAGAATGTCATCAATTTTATGACCTTCGATAAGCGTAATCCCAACTCTATTTACAGTTGCCTGTCGTATGCCCGCGAAAATGGCCGGACTATTCGTGAAAGTATTTCCAAAGAAATGTGGGAAAACCTGAACGAACTCTACTTATGGATTCGGGATGTGAAGCCTAAAGCGGAATGGGACCTCAACCACATGCAGGAGTTCTATACCCAAGTTCGTAACGGTACGCAATTGTATTACGGAATCGTAGATGCGACCATCACGCGCAACGAAGCCTGGCATTTTGGACGTTTGGGACGCTTTATGGAACGTGCTGACAAAACTTCCCGTTTCTTAGACGTATCGTACTTTACTTTATTGCCGGATTCGGACGTAACAGGCAGCACACTTGAACTCGTTTTGTGGACAGCCGTACTCAAATCAGTGAGTGCTTACAACATGTACCGCCAACAATATCAAACACTTACGCCTACACACATTGCTGAGTTTTTGATTTTGGACAAACTTTTTCCGCGAGCTATGGCACACTGTATCCGTCAGGCAGAATTATCTTTGTACGAAATATCGGGAACTCCGCTTACCAATCGTTTCAGCAATCAGGCCGAAAAAATGATGGGTAAACTCCGCTCCGAAATCGAATTTACCGAAGTAGAGGATATATTCAGCACAGGTTTACATCAATACCTCGACCAATTCCAAATTCGGGGCAATGAAGTAAGTAAATCAATATTTGAAACTTATTTTGATATAAAACCGGTGGATTCTTACCAATCTCAATCACAAGGATAACTACTAAAAAAAGAATGACCTATTGTCTTGGCATAAAAGTCGCTTCGGGCCTGGTGGCAATTGCAGATACCCGTCTGACTTCCGGTACGGAGGTGAGTACCAACAAGAAAATCTCTGTTCACCAGTTAGAAAATCACTCTCTGTTTATCATGACATCGGGGCTTCGCTCGGTGCGCGATAAAGCCGTGACTTATTTCCGTGAAGTATTGGAAGAGCAAGACCACAGTTTTAATAAATTGTATAAAGCAGTCAATGCCCTTGGGCAACAGGTAAGGCGCGTAGCCCGCGAAGACAAAGAAGCCTTAGATGATGCAGGGCTGCGTTTTAATCTGCACGCTATTATAGGCGGACAGCTCGAAGACGACGATGAGCATAAGCTTTATTTACTCTATCCGGAAGGGAACTGGGTGGAAGTGGGCGAAACCTCTCCATTTTTTGTCATTGGCAACTCTAACTACGGCAAACCCCTCCTATTCAGGAGTTTAAAATACGGCTCATCACTCACGGAAGCTCTCAAGGTAGGGTTTTTGTCGTTTGATTCCACCCGCGTAAGTGCCAACGATGTGGACTATCCGATTGATGTAGTGATGTACGAAAAAGACAGTTTTCATCTCACAGAACATCGTTTTCAAAAAGATGACTTGGCGCATTTGTCGCTGCAATGGAGTATGTTGCTCCAGAATTCCGTGCAAAGGCTCCCCAATGATTGGATGGATCCTATTCTCGAAAAAGTACGCGAAAAGGTGTAGAGGCAGAGCTTGTCTCTGCCTACTCCTAAAGTCCATTGCTCCCGGACAACCACAAGGAAGCTTTATCCATGAACCTACGAGTATCCCACAAGCTATCTTACACCTATTCAGAAGCGGTTTCTTTAGACCCCCATTCTATTTATTTATTTCCCAAAGCCTACCCTCACCAGCAAATCGTGAGTTGTGTCCTCACTATTGAGCCCACCCCAAGTATGTTGGTTCACAACATTGACGTCGAAGGAAATCACCAACAAATCGCTTATTTTCGTGAACCTACCAACCTCCTCACCATTTCGGTAGAAATGAATGTGTTGTCCAACGATTTTAATGTATTTGGGTTTTTGTTATTTCCATTTGAAACCGAACGCCTTCCTTTCCAATACCCGGATATTCTCAAAAAACATTTACAGCCCTACCTTATCCGCGAAGGAGTGACAACCTACGTAGAACAATACGCCCGCCAAATGGGTGCCTTGGCTCGTTGGATGACGGTTCCTTTTTTAACAACACTTTGCAGGGAGATTTATCAAAACTTTGTCTATGAACGGCGCGATGTCGGGGCACCTCTCGCACCTGAACACACGCTTATTGGGCGCAAAGGTTCTTGTCGTGATTTTGCTCAGTTGTTTGTGGCCTGTTGCCGCAGCGTAGGTATCGCCGCCCGATTTGTCAGCGGTTATTTGTACGGCAATGCGCTTCAGGAGCACGATCTTCACGCTTGGGCAGAAGTTTATTTGCCCGGAGCAGGTTGGCGAGGATTTGACCCCACTGAAGGTAAAGCAATCATGAACAATCATATTTATTTAGCTTCCTCTTCCGACCCTCAACTCATTACTCCCGTATCGGGGACATTCCGGGGCAAAGCTCACTCCACCCTCATCACTGAAGTAACGGTGGGGGAAGGCCGTTAAGCAGGGCTCTGTCGGCTTTTCAAGTTGTCACTTCCCAGCTCACATTTTTTTACAAGTTCGCCCTCCCTGTCTACTTTATTTTATTCAATTGATACTGCTTGGGCGTCATGCCAAACTGTTTTTGAAACATTTTATTGAACTTGATAGGTTGAGAATATCCCTATTCTCTGGCAACCTCTGATGCCCTGAAACCTTTCTCCAACAGGGTTGCGGCATATTCCATCTTCTCTTCTATATAGCATTGGGAAAAAGTTTTTCCATAGCGTCTTTCAAAGAGTGATTTAAATTGGGAAACGCTCATCCCTATTTCTTCCGCAATAGTTGCTGCATTTGGCGGTACGCTTTCCGACATTTTACGAATGTATTTTTGATAGATACGCTCAATCGGTGTTAGCTTTTCATTTTTCGGTTCACTGGGTTCTGATTTAACAATAGGCATCTGCCTATCTGGTGAATTATTTCCCGCTGTAATATTTTGTGTGTTAACCCTTTTGTCCTGTTATTTTTGTTTTCAAAATCACAATTATGGCAAAAGTAAAAATTGAAATCACAACTGATATAGGCGAAACTGTTTTAGTGG